>WNFL01105292.1_pt2 | contig 15738 bp, 11 predicted proteins | sample 5400361 | NCBI WGS metagenome assembly WNFL01 (sample SAMN13153351, study PRJNA577476) | soil metagenome | isolation source: 40 cm soil on Douglas fir-dominated hillslope | place: USA:California | collected 2013-09-17
GGGTCGACGCAACTAGCGTAGGACCGCTTCTTTCGCGGACCCGTAATACAAGCCGTTGAACAGCAGCTTGAAGGTCCCATGCGCCTGGCCGCGAAACGCGACTTCCGCGCCGAATAGGAATACCTTTCCTTCGCCGATCGAACTCTCGACCACGGCCGCGCCGCCGTCGAGATGCTGCTGGCCCCAGGCCCAGCCGCTCCGGAGCACCTCCGGTCCTGAATACCACGCGACCACCTTGGCGCCGGGTTCCACACGAAACACCGGGCTGCTGTCGAAATCGAAATCCGCGGTTTTCGGCATCCCGTATGCCAGCGGATTGGCGTTGTCGATGTTTGCCCGGAGAATCGATCCGGGGATGTAGAACTTCTCTTGGGGTAACGCGGCGACGTAGTTCTTAACCGGCACTCCGAGCAACTCAGCCAGATTGGTCGAGCTGCCGATTGTAACGAGAGATCCTCCGGACTCGACGAATTGCTTGAGCTGCGGAACGGTTTTCTCCGGCGTGATGCGTCCCAGCCAGCCCCGGAACTCCGCGGGAATGCTGCTCGCGTCCGGCTGGCCCCCGCCTCCACCTCCGCCGCCGCCGCGCGCGCCGCCCGGAAATACCAGGACATCGAACTTGCTCTTCAGATCGCCGGCATCTAAGGTTTGCGGATAGACCACCTCGAAGGGGAATTCGAACTGTTCGAACAGCCAGCGTGTCCAGCCGGAAGGAATCAGTCCGCCGTATTGATCGTACAGACCGATGCGGATCGGTTTGAGTTGAAGGGCGCCGCCGGCTGGAGCTTTCGCCACGCCGGTCACCGCGATTCCGAGCTCTTTCGCGCCGCGCTCGAGAATGGATCGCGTTCCTGGAGATGCGGGAACCCAGACTGTTCCGGTTTCGAGGTTCTCGCCGGCGGTCTTCAACCAGTAGACCGCGATGCCGTTCTTCAGCAGACGGTTCACCAGGATGAATGCATCGTTGACGCGATGGCTGATCAGATATCCCGCCGGATTTGCTGGCCCTAAGATCGCGCCCGCCGGCGGCGATTGAAGATCGCTGACCCTAACGAACGGACCATCGAAGCCATCCAGAATACGGTCGAACTGCAGGCCCATCTGATAGGCCAGCGTCCAGCCCGTGATGTCGTACGGCGGATTGGGCGGACCGCCGGGATACTTGAAATCGTTGGGATGGTCCTGCGGCTCGAACATATCCATGACGAACGGGCGCGCGGCTTGCGCTGATTTTACGATGTACGAATTCGCTGGATAGCTCTTGCCCGCAACCTGGAACGACGAGGATGCCTTATGCACGGTGATCCCGTTCTTCAACAGAACGTTGATGAATTTGACGGCCGTGGGAAAATCGGGCTGATCGGACGGGATCACGTACCCGCGCGGGTCGCGCATTTTCGGATCGTGCAGAACGGTGGTGTAGATTTCGGACTGCACGATCACGGCTCCACGCGCTCCGCCGGGCCCATCGCCGGCAGCGCCCTGCGGTCCACGGCGGGGCGGCGCTTTCGATGCCGCGTCCTGCGCAGCCGCGATGCGCTTGGGTGTGATGGTCCAGTGATCGCGGCTGCCGCGCTCGATGGAATTCTTGCCCATCCGATAAATGTTGTAGAGGAACGTCTCCCGATACCGCGACGCGACGTCGAACACGGCGCGACTGTACTCCATGTCGTAGTCGATGGAACGGCGGTAGTGCCACACTTGCGGCGCGATGGGCAGCGGCTCGTTGCCGTTCGGCAATTGCCGTTCGAGCACCAGCGGGACCTCCATCGGAGTCGGATTGCCGATAATTTCCGTCAGCAGCCCGATCATGTTGTGGAAGTAGCTGATGGTGCGCATGCCGCCGTTCCACCACGTGGAGTAGTTCGCCGCTCCGCGCATGGCTGATCCCGGCATATCCTTCGCGATCAGGCGGCTGTGCATCGCCGCACCCACCAGATCGACACCTACGGGAAGCAGCGGATCGAAGTTGTAGTTGAACGGATCGCGAAAGGGCGGCATGAACACCACCGCGCCCGCGGGTCCGGTCTGATGATGGGTGTGAGTGATCTGCGGAAACCAGTCGATGAACAGCACGCGGTTGATATTCACGGTCTCCGGCATGTTGGACATGAACATGTCGCGAGCGTTGTCGTGACCGATGTACTTTTCCCACAGCCTCGGTACCCCGTTCAGGCTGCGCTTGGATTGGTCCGACTCACGCATGTACCAGTTCGCCACCAGCTCCTGGCCATCCGGATTGGCGTGGCACAACAACAGAATGTCGTCGTTGAGGAAACGGAGGGTCTCTTCGTCGTTGCGGCTGACCAGTTGATAGACCAGTTCGATCAGCGCCTGCGCGCCTACGGTTTCATTCGCGTGCAGGCCGAAATCCATGAAGATGACCGCCTTGCCCTCGCGGGCCAGCTCGCGCGCCTGTTCATCAGTGAGACCTTCGGCGAGGGCGAGCCGCTTGGCGATGCTCTTGTAGCGATCGAGCTTCTTGTGATTCTCGGGGGAGGTGACCACTGCCATGTACTGATGACGGCCCTCGGCGGTCATGCCGATGTCTTCCAGCTTCAGACGCGCGGATTCCGATGCGAGCTTCTTGAGATACGCGGAGAGCTGGGTGTAGTTCGCGAGCCGGTAATCGTCGCCGATGTTGAAGCCGAAGGCTTCCTTGGGCGAAGTCTGGCCGAGCAGAATCGCCGCGGACAAACACAGGTAAACGACGATTTTCGATCTGCGTTTATGTGTCCTCATCCGCGGCCATTTTGGTTTCTAGAAATGGATTCTTAACCCGAACTCCATCTGGCGGGCCTGCAACCCATTCCCGCTGGTCGCCTGGTTGGTCACCACGCCCCAGGTCTGCGGACTGTCAATGTTCATGCTGGGGTTGGCAGGCTGAAAATGATTCAGGAGGTTCGAGAACTGGAACAGGATCCTTGGCGATGGTCGCGTCGAGGTTCCAGGTGGGGAATCCTCGAATCACTCCGGCGCCGCCGTCGCGAACATCGAGGCCGAGAATCGGCCGCCGGAACTGGGCGCAGATCGCGTTGGGGTCCGCGAACAGGTTGATGCCGGATCCGCCGCGCGAGGGGTTGCCGTTGAGCCCGCAGCCGCTGGTCACCGACACGTTGTAGTGCGCCGAGTTGCCGCCGGTGAAAGGTGCAATCAGGACGGCATTTTCATTGGCCGTATTGCCGTTCCCGTAAACTTCCCCGAAGGCCTGCGCATTGGAGTTGCTGCCGGTGGTGACACTGACCTGGAGCGGCGCTCCGCTCTGGGCGGTGAACAGCGGCGAGATCGACCATCCACCCAGGATGCGGCCGACGACTCCCTTCTGCGCCTTGAAGAACGGGGTCCGGTAGACCATGGTCAGGTTGTAGACGAACTTGATGTCGAAGGATTGCGGTCCGTAATTGGCATCCAGGTTCCACGGATCGATCACTGTGGAAGAGCTGCCGCTCTGATTCACGATTCCGGTTCCCATTGCCCGGCCCCAGGTGAAGTTCGACCGAGTGGTCAAGCCGTGCCAGTCACGCGCGGTGAACGTGAAGAACGCCGCGTTATAGTTGCCGTACCCGTTGCTGGTCGACAACTCGAGCGCGGTAAGCTGTTGGGCTACCGAACCGCCTGGAATCGCTGGCGAGCCGAGCAGCGTGCGACCGAGCGTCCAGCCGGGCGCGGCATTCAGGTTAGTCCACAGGTTGTAAACCAGCGTGCCCTTCAGGTTGGTCAGCATGGTACTGTTGGCCAGAACCGATTGCGTGCAACTTCCGAGCTTGGCGCAGAAAGACGAAGTGGGGCCACCCAGCGCGGCTTCAAAGAAGGGCTGATTCGGAATGCTGGTCACGCTGGCCGGATTCTTGCAGGCCGGATCGGAGAGGCCGCACAGGCCGGTGTACAGCTTGGAGTACGCGTTCGCGAAACTCTGACCGCCGAGCGTGGTCATGTATGGCACGGCGTCGATGTTGATCAACTCATACTCGTTCTTGATGGTGCGTCCGATGTAGCCGGCCTCAATCACCATCTTCGAAGAAAGCTGCCGTTGAATGGTGAAGTTGAACGCATCTGAGCGATCCTGCTTGAATTTCGAATCCAGAAGCGCGCCGTCGCCCGCGGTGGGACTTCCGTTCACGCCTGGAAAGTAAGGTTGCGGCAGAGTCTGCGGAAGTGCGAGCACGGGCGCGTTCGGCCCATCGGTCCCGATGCGAAACACGGTGCTCGAATCGACGCCGCCCTGTCCGGCGCAGGCGCCGGTCCTGCTGGGCCCGATGCACTGCATCACTTGTCCGATGCCGACGCCGTTGGCGGGAACTCCGGCCATGCGGATTCCTTGGGTGCGGCCGTAAATGCGGGCGTAGCCGCCGCGAATTACCGTTTGTCCATGGCCGAAAATGCTACCCAGGATGCCGCTGTCGAAATTCGGGTTCCATGCCGCCGCGACGCGCGGGCTCACGCCGCCGTAGAACGGGTCGAACGGATAGTGCGGGTGCGAGGGAACATTCTGGATGGTCGCGAAAGAGACGGTGGGATTGTACACGCCACCCTGCAGAGCCGCGGCTTTTTTCGAAGCCATGAAGGTGTCGAAGCTCAGCGGCGCGCCTTTGTCGTCGAGGAACATGACCTGCTTTCCATCTGGCGAATAGGGCGGCTTGTCGAGCGCGTAGCCCAGGCCGTAAGTCAAGGTGAAGGTCGGCTTGATGTGCCAGCTATCGCTGAAGTACAGGTCGTATTTCGGAAGAATCGAGTGAATGTAAATGGGAACGCCCACCGGGTTCAGCGTCAGGTTCGGCAGAGTGCGCGTGTATAACGCCTGCGTTTGCGAAACCATCCCCAGCGATTCGGCATAGAGCTGATCCCAGGTCGTGTTCTGCGTGCTGGGCAGACCAGCGGGCCGGTTATTGCTGGAGAAGGCGATTCCGGTTCCGTTGGTCATCTGGTAAACCAGCGCGGCGTCGATTCCGATCCCGTTGTCATTGCGCGTGAAGAAATCGTAGTTGCGCTGATACGATCCGCCGAATTGGAACAGGTGATTGCCGTGGAGCAAGCTGAGATCGTCGCGGTACAGACTATCGTGGCCGTCCCACTGCCGCGATCGAGTGCTTTGCGAATCGACGTTATACGGAATCAGGGCGTTGGCCGATTCGCCGCCCATTTCCAATGCGCCGCCCAGTCCCGCAAGCTGCGGAGGCGCGCCGTTGGTGGACCACTGCCATTGATTCCGCAGATAGCTGAAGCGGAAATCGTTGGTCAGGTTCGGAGTGAGGGTGGTGGTCAGTCCGCCGACGAAATAAGACGGCTTCTGCGGACGCGGTGCGCTGGCCGCCGCCTGCCCCAGCGTATTTCCGGGAAGCGAGCCGCCGATATCGACCTGTTGGGACGTGAGCTGCGAGTATCCGTAATAACGATAGCTGGCCATGAAGTGGTTCTTGGCACCGAAGTCATGATCCAGCCGAATTACGCCGAAGGCTGATTTCTGCGGCAAGGCCAGCGGCGTGAGATAGCCCTGGGTGTTCACCGTGTCGCCCGCGGTGGGATCGTTGGGCAGCGGCATGTTCTTGTTCCAGATCTGTGAAACCAGAGGATTCAGGCCGATGCCGCGAGGATCGCAGGGCCCGCTGGCGCACTGGGCCGACGGGTAGGTAGTGCCGTTGACGGTCACTGCCGTCGGGTTGATGTTGTATGCAACGTAATTACCCGCGGAGTTCTGGACTTGAATCACGCCCGCGCGCAACAGCGCTGACGGCACGAATTTGTCGATGGTGGTGGAGTTGGGGAAACGGTAGCCTTCATAATTTGCAAAGAAATAGGTTTTGCCACCCCAGAATCGCGGAGTGAGCGGACCACCAACAGCGCCACCGAAGCGGTTTCTGTGGGACGAAGGAAGCGGCGTGAAGGGAAGTCCAGGCGACGGCGTGTGATTGTTCCTCCACAGGTTCGCGGCGCCGACGTTGGTGGCGAAATAGTGCTCGTAAAGCGAGCCATGGAACTGGTTGGTTCCACGCTTGGTCACCATCTGGATCTGGCTCCCGGAGGCGCCGTTGAAGTCGGCGGTCTGGTTGCTGGTCCCGACTTTGAATTCCTCGATACTCTCGACCGGCGTCGGCATCACGCCCGAGGGGGTGCCGCCGGAAGCGCCGCTGCCCGCGTATCCGTTGCTGGGAACGTAGGTGCTGGCATTTCCCGACATGTCGTCACTGTTGTTTCCGCCGTCCAACTGGAACACGTTCTGATCGGATGCCGCCCCGGCGACATTGCCCGTGGGCGATACGCCGACTTGCAGCACGGACAAGGCCGCTGCATCGCGCGCCAGGTTCGGCAGGTTGAGCAGCGCCTCGCCGGAAATGGTGGATCCGACGGTCGAGTTCATGACCTGCAACTCCGCGCCGGCCGACGACTGTACTTCGACGGTGGTCGACGTCGCGCCGAGTTGCATGGCAACGTTGAGCGTCAGCGTCAATCCGACCTCGACCTTCTGTGCGCTCACTTTCGCCATCGCGAATCCAGGCTTGGCCACCGTGAGGTCGTAGGTTCCAGAGGGAACGTTGATGAAACTGTATCGGCCGGTGTCGTTCGTCGACGCGGTACGGATCGTGCTCGTGCCGAGGTCGATCAGCTTGAGATCCGCGGCTACCAGCACGGCTCCTTGCGGGTCGGTAACCAGACCCGAGATGGTGCCGCCTGCGGCTGACTGAGCAAATGCCGGCGTGGTGGTGAGGCTAACCGCCAGCACGAAAAGGAGGGAGAGAAAACCTGCCCGAATAAGGTTTCGGTAACCGATCATTGACTTATCCTCGTTGACGAAAATGTTCTGTACGAAAACGACGGGGTCCGCGATGTTAGGGTTATTATCCACGTTGGGACAATCGTGTCAAGGGGGTAGTGCGCTAAGTGCTTCAGTCGACTACCTTGGGGGCGAAATTGGGTTCGCTTTGCAAAATTTGGTTTCCGCGGCTGAAGCCGCGGACTGCGGGATTAAATCCCACGCCACATAACTGGCTCATCAGAAGGAGATTACAACGCGGGAACGGTGAGGCAGCGACGGGTGGTTGTTATCCGCTTGGAGGGAAACAGGGAATCCGGCAACCAAACCTGGTGACGCTAGCTTACTCGATCACCACAACTTCGTGATCGAGGACGGAGTCGATTCTCACGTCCGCCCACCCGCTATCGACCCGGGCCAGCGAGACAACGCGCTTGGCGACCAGCAACTTTGCAGTGCCTCCACGAACCCCCGCCGGCAATTTCACACGAATCCGAAGGGGACCTACCGGCACTAGCTCGTCGATGGGCATCCAACCTGTCGCCGTAAGGTTAACGATGTGCGCAATGACGCGCGACGGTTGGGTGTAAGCGTTGCAATCCAGCAGGCCCGGTCCCTGGATCTGAAGCGGCAACTGGTCCTCGGCGGCCCAGCGAACCAGGTTCGCGAGCAGCATGGCATAGTCGGGGAGGCTCTCGCGCGAGTAGCGGCGATCGATATCGGCCGGCAGGAAAGCGACTCGCCCGCGTACGGCACGTGGGATAACCAGACCAGGGATGTCGGTCGTGGGCTGACGCATCCAGGACGTTTCCGGCGGATAAATAGGGAACGCGGGGATGAAGGTCAGCGGGACCAAAGCATCCTGATCCACTCGAATGGAACCGAGTATGCCACCGAACGGGAGAATGTCGGTCTTCTCAAAACCACGGAGGATCGGATGGCGCTCGCCTCTCGCAGGCGGCTCGTTGCCGGCTTTCGGGCCCAGACACCGGCGCGAAGTTCCGGGCTGAGCCGGAGATAGGTATGCTGGGAGGCTCCCGCCCAACCCTCTTCCTCGCGTGGTTTGCCACTGTAATGCGCACCGAAGAGATCAGCTAATCCAAAGTCCTTGCGCGGATCGCCGAACTCGTCATAGAGGCTGGTGACACCGGTGGCGATGACGGAACCGCCGCGCTCGGCGAAGCGCCTGACCGCCAGGCACTGCGCCGCGGACATGGCAGCGATATTCGGGAGCACCAGCACTTTGAGCGTGCGCGCTTCGCGATCCAAGTGATCGATGTGCACGGGAACATACGGAATACGAGCGCGGCTGAGCGCCTGTACGAATCCGCGGTAGGGCGCATCCACCAGGTCCGCTGCGTGGTCGCGTCCATAGAAGTCGGTGTTGCGCTGCGACCAGACCACGCCGACGTTAGCGAGCGGCTTGCGATCGACCAGGTACTGCTGGTTCGCCTCGGCCCACTTCATCAGCGGCTCGGCGGTCTCATACATTCGCCGATCTTCGTGGTAAGCCGCGATGTGGTGCCACCAGGGCTGGATGCCGCCGGCGAAACCCTCGATCATCCACATGCGAGCTTCGACGGCGGGCTTGCTGGCCAGCCGAAACGATGATCGGCCGGCCTGGTACATCGCCATACTTTCAGGCGCAAGCTTGTCCCAGCCCAACGCCCCGTGAACTAATTTGCCGGTGTCGGCATTCTCCTGAAAACCTGCCGGTCCGCGAGACTGGTGATCCAGGAACACCATCGGAGCGCGCTCGAGAATAGCCTTGAAGTCGCGGAACGAGCCGCTTTGGGATGAAATGGATCCGCTGTTCATGCCGAACCACAGACATTCCGTTCCGCCGGCTGCCTGGGTGGCGCGGTTGTTCAGATCCCAGACTTCGAGGCGGCGCGCATAATTCCAGTCGATCCAGCGGCGATAAGCGGAATCGTCCCAATTGTGCCTCGCAGGCAAATCCTGCCCGCTGGTATCGCGAAATTTTCGCGCGCAATTATGGCAGTAGCAGATATTGTCGCGAGTCAGTCCGCTCCAGCTATTGTCCGCAAAGCCTTCGGGATGCGAGCGCTCCACGATTTCGGTAAGTACCGCCGGCAGATATTCATCGTAGTAAGGGCTATTGATGCAGGTGATGTACCTGTCGGCAGCCCGATACGGATTGCCGCTGCGGTCGCGTGTGAACCAATCGGGATGGGCGCGGAGGAAGTCCTCAGCGGCGCGATTGGAATCCATTCTGGCGACTACGGCAAGTCCATCGTCGTGGGCTGCCTTCGCCACCTCGCCGTAGAGATCGCGATCGTGCAGAAACTCGGCACGATGCTGCAGGGGAAATTTGCTCGGATAATAGGCGACGATACCGCCGGCGTTGATAATCACGCCCTGTACGCGCGTGCGTTTCCAAAACTCGCGCCACCAGGCGAGGTCATAGCGGGTGGGATCGATCTCGGTTATGTTGGTCTGTCCCCAGCGATAGGTGCGCCGGTACCACGGCTCCTGCGCGGCTGCGAAGCCGGCCTGCACGGACGCGAGCGCCGCAGCGGCACTCGTAACGAACTCACGTCTGGTGGTCATGCGAACATTGGCTGCCTCCCATCAAAGATACACTTCAGCGCGAGCTGGATTACCCAGCGCCGATAGGATTAACCAGTGCCGCCAGTTGGGATTGTGATCCAGGTGAAGGATATTCTCCGAAGTGAGGGTTACGCTCCTGCAGTCACGCAGACACGCTTCTGCCCAATTCCGAGCTTTTGCATGCGATAGTGCAGGGTGGTGCGCTTCATCCCCAGACGGGCTGCCGCGCCGTTACTTCCACTGATCACGCCGCCGCTGTGGCGCAACACTTCGACGATGTGATCGCGTTCGGCCTCTGCCAGGGTCCGGTGGGCGGCAGGCTCGGGGCTCCGCTCGATCGCCGGCAATTCGCTCAAGGGCGGACGAAGGACCGGACCGTCGGACAGGATCACCGCCCGCTCAATGAGGTTCTGTAGCTCCCGCACATTGCCCGGCCAGTCGTAAGCCCGGAGCGTCTCCATAACCGCGTCGGGAATCACCTCAATCTTCCGGTTCATCCGCGCGGCGAATTTGCGCACGAAATGCCACACCAGGTCGGGGAGGTCCTGGCGACGTTCGCGCAGTGCCGGAAGGGAGATGGGAAATACATTGAGCCGGTAAAACAAATCGGCTCGGAAGCGCCGCTCGCGGACCATTTCCAGCAGATCGACGTTACTGGCCGCCACTACGCGCACGTTCACGCGAATGGTGCGCGGGCTACCCAGGCGCTCAAACTCCTGCTCCTGCAGGACGCGCAGCAACTTGGGTTGAAGTTCCAAGGGCAGATCTCCGACCTCGTCCAGGAACAGGGTCCCGCGGTCGGCGTGCTGAAAGCGGCCTGTCGTTTGCATCAGGGCGCCCGTGAAGGCGCCGCGCTCGTGTCCGAATAGTTCGCTTTCCAGCAAACCGGCCGGGATGGCGGCGCAATTGACCTTCACATAAGGAGCCTGCTGGCGGTGACTGTGGTGGTGAATCGCGCGCGCGATGAGTTCTTTGCCGGTGCCCGTTTCGCCTTGGATGAGCACGGCCGCATCGGTGGGAGCGACTACACGCACCGCCTCCCAGACCGTGCGCAGGCCGCCGTCGGCTCCAATGATGCGTTCGGTTTCCGCTACCGGTGGCGGGAAGCTGAGAATCGTTTTGGACATGGTTGCCGGCATTGGTTCTCTCGTTTCTTTCCAGCGCATCTGCTGTCTGGATATTCACACTATGAACCAACCGGCGTCGAATGACATCACAAGATAGGTTGTTTTTTGAGTAACCCGTTCAGTGAGGAAGGTGAATAACCCGGAAGCGTTATCGCCCGCGCCCGTGGTGTGGCGACCCAGATACCTATAGCGTTCACGCCGTGGCTATTCGGAGGCCGCAGCGGGAGGCGCAGGCAAGGTTGCCTGCTTGATGGCGTGGGCTACATTGCGCGCCAGATTATAGGTCGCGCGCAGATTCCCTCCAAAGAAACGGACGTTGCCATCAACGGAACGCTCCAGCACAACGCGGCCGTCCCGGGTGCAGAGCTGGCTCTGGACTTTCAGTTTCGTAGCACCGCTTACAGTAGTAACGGCGCGCTTAGTCTCACTTCCCGGGGTGTACTTCTGGACAGTGGTCCTCAGGATTAAGAGATCGCCAGCGCCGACGGCGTTCCGATCCCCACTCCTGAGTACTTGTTTGAACTGCTTGGTCTTGGCCAGCTCATTCAACAGATTCTCGAAAATGGCAACCCGAAAGGCCGGATCGAGATTCACGTCGCCCGGGTCAACCTGATTGACTTCCACGCTCCATTGCGCGACGTCCGAGCGATTGCCGGCTTGCAGAGGCGTCCATAGTATGCCTTGCAGCAACAAGCTTGCGGCGATACCGGCCGTAGACAAAACTCTATTCAATAAAGTCATGGGTGGGTTTCCTCAATCTTTCCGTTGGTCGTTCGATCCGGCAGCGGGCCAGATGCCCCCCGCTCAGTCTGCAGCTCGTTCTTAAGAATTTGCCCGTGGCCCTTGTTCATCTGGAGGATCGCGCCGTGAAAGCCGCCGTTAGCGTCGACATACTGCAATGTCACGGTGTCGTATTTCTTGTGCGCAAACAGACCGATCACTCGGCCGCCGCCAAACGGTGTGGCGGCCTTGCCCAACGCCATCGGCGTTCCGCCGACCTGTTTGTCCAACATTCCTACAAAGACATCCTGAATGGAACCGAGGACTATCTCGGCGCTGGATCCATCGCTCTTCTTAAAACGCACGGCACCGCGTTCAATGGAGATCTCTCCGTGAGCGTTGTTCGAGACTCCAGGGAGCCCCAGGATATGCGTCACGCTCAGCGTTGAACCTGCCGCCGTAGCGTCTTCAGCAGAGCGATCGCCGGCCCTCAGGCCGGTTCCACAAAAAGCCAGCAATACAAGCAACGCGACGATGCGACCGGACGGAACAACCTTTTCAATCATGCTTTCATCTCCTGGCCAGATCTGACCGGCCTCGCAAAAGAGGCTGCATTTCGGGCTCCAATTCAATTCGACCTGTTCGGCAGGGTTCCTCAGTCTGAACGCAACTACTTAGCGCAAACCGTCGCGAAGGGCGGCGTGAAACGGCGCGTGGAGCTAGCTTGCCAGTCGTCAACAACTCGGCAAATGACGAATATCTTGGAGTGGAATGGCGATCGGAGGGCACCCTATGACCAACCAAGAACGAGCTGCGACGATTAGCGTCGTACTTACTCAGGACCCACTTTCCGAACAAGGGGTGCGGGCTCCGTTCCCAGGTCGTCGCCTTGCGCCAGAGGAATCTCGGTGATGGTTAGTTCGGCGCGTCCAGCGCGCGGCGTTTCGAAGGTGATATGCGTGACGCGAGCGCACGGGCTCCCGTTCACTAGCTTGATATCGCGCACGACTCCCACCCCGCCAAGGAACGGCGAAGGCGGTTTGACCAGCCGCCCGGTCTGAAGGATCGCTGCGCCGGTCGCGGAATCGATCCAGAGTTGGCCTTCCATAAGGCCCGCACGTTTTCTTTTTGGAGTGATCTGATAGACGTACGCTTGCGAGGTTCCCGCCCCCACCTCACCCTTGTAACGAAACCGGTAGTTCGCTGGCGTAACCGCAAGCGAGGAGAAAGGCATGTCTTCCATTTGCGCCTGTATCTTTAGATACTGCCCGATAACCTCCTGCGCAGCGATCACGTCGCCCTCCGCCCCTACCAAGATGTATTCGCTACGTTCCGAAGCACTAATTCCACGGATGGTCAGGACGCGCATTTGCTTGTACAGGCTGGGCAGCGACGCTTCGAATGCTACCGCCAGCGGTCCCGAGTCGGCGAACGGGTCGGGTTCCTGAATCGAAGCCACGTAGCGAGCGAAAGCCAGACTGGCAGACGGCGATTGCCCAGAGGTTTCGGCGGTAGCGCTCAGGGGAATCAATACTGCGAGGAGTCCCAGCAGTCCAATGACTTTGAGACACGAGGTTGTTTGCTCCATGCCTAGCTTCTGGGCAGTTGACGCGCCAGCAACGGTCGTAATGGATGTGACTGAAAGCATAGCTCGAAGCGACGAACCAAGTCGGGGGATAACTCGAATCAGTCATCGGAATTCGGCATTTGTCTGACGGATTTCTGGAGCAACTCTACTCAAGCGGCCCGGCTTATCGGCGGGACGGGAAATACCATTCGAGGGTTGGTCATGCGCTTTGGCGTTTTAGGCACTTTCCGGTTGTGCGTTTGGATCGCACCCAAGAGTAATCGGCGCGCTCGAAACAACCTGGTCTTCACCATCGCAACGCTGCCCTGCAGGCGGCGAGCGGTTTCGTTTTCGCTGAGCTGTTCAAGATCGCGAAGGACCAGGATCTGGCTGTACGCCTCCGGCAGTCCGCCGATAGCGCCGCGAACGATCCGGTTTGTTTCCGCTCGCTCAAGGAACCGCTGCGGCGATTCGAAGCGGGACGTGAACGTGTCAAAGTCAACGGCTGCCGCGCAAACTTGGCGTCGACTCTCTCGACGAAACAATTGCAGCACCTCGTTCGTGGCAATCCGCGTGATCCAAGTGCGAAAGTTAGCCTCGGACCGAAAACTCGCGAGATGCCGCCAAGCTTTCAGAAATACTTCCTGAACCAGGTCGTCTTCCTCCGTTTTATTTCGCGTCATCGACTTGATCCACCGTCTCACGGCAGATTGGTGGCGAGCGATCAGCACGTTGAAGCACTCCGTTTGCCCTTCCAGAGTGAGTCCGATGAGGGCTCGATCGTCCAAGTCCGCGCTTCGGCAATTCATCTTTTCTCCACGCCCCCTTAAACCAAGAAGACTCCCAACAAGGCCCTGCTGTTTGACGACCGAACTACCGCGAAAGGAGTATGAGAAAGCTCCGCTGCCGGGGGATTTCCTGCGTGCTTGAATGCGTCATCCTAGAGTGGGTGTGTAGTCTTTCTTGGAGATGCTCCGCACAGTTTGGCAGCTCGGGAGACGCGGCGCATCGAGGCCCCCTAGTGGTTCGACGGACCTGCGATCAGCAAAGCTCGCCGGGGAACGCGAGCTCTTTTGCCGGGACCTAGGGCCTCTTACACACCGATGATACGATGTGGGCATTGTGGTAAGGGCGCAGGAGCAAGGACGTGTTCTCGTGCAGAGCGCCAAGCTGGCTTGCCTGCTCATGGCGAGCCCTTCTGCCTTCGCGCTGAATCCTGCGCTGGACGTAAGCCAATATGCGCACACCGCGTGGAGGGTCCGCGATGGTTTTGCCAAAGGCCAGATCGGTCCGATCGCGCAGACGCCCGACGGCTATCTGTGGCTGGGCACCGATTTGGGTTTGTTTCGCTTCGACGGTGTGAGGGCCGTCGCCTGGCAGCCTCCGCCGGGCCAATCGCTGCCTTCCAACCATATCGCAAGCCTTCTCGTCACGCGTGACGGGACCCTTTGGATCGGCACAAGAAATGGCCTGGTCAGTTGGAGAGGCGGAAAGATCACGCAACATGCTGCGTTTGACGGACAGTTAGTTGCGGCGCTTTTTGAAGACCGGGACGGCGTCTTGTGGGTTAGTCGGGGCCTCCCGTCAGGGAAGTGGAGTTTCTGCACCATTCAGAACGGCGATGTCCGCTGCTCCGGCGGTCCCGACGAGCCGGTGGTCGGGTTTTACGAGGACCGGAAGGGCAATCTTTGGGCTGGGTCGCTAACTGGGTTCTGGAGATGGAAGCCCGGGCCTCCCAAGTTCTACCCCGTGCCGGCGCAACGCAACGGTATCTTTGCGTTCAATGAAGACGATACCGGCGCGCTTCTGATCGGCACCTACACGGGCATCAAGCGGCTCGTGGGTGACAAACTCGAGCCATACCGTCTTGGCGCCTTGGGCGACCTTCGCATTCAAAGGATGTATCGCGATCGGGAGGGCAGTCTCTGGATCGGAACCACCGGCCAGGCGTTGATCCATGTACACCAGGGCACCATTGATGTGTTCGCGCGATCCGACGGCCTTTCCGCCGATACCATCCATCGGTTCCTTGAGGATCGCGAAGGCAACGTATGGACATCTACGAACGAGGGACTCGACCGCTTTCGCGATTTTGCCGTTCCCACGTATTCCGCTAAGCAAGGCCTGTCAAACGCCCTTCTCGTATCCGTCCTCGCGGATAGGAATTCAGGCTTGTGGCTCGGTACTTACGAAGGCTTGAAACGTTGGAATCGTGGGGAAGTAATCAGCTACGGAAGGGGTGCACTGGGCGGGCCCGCCGGCAGCCCACGTGTGAGGGAGATCCCGGGCAGTGGCTTGCCAGATGGCGGCGTCCAGACACTCTTTCAGGATGGCCGTGGGCGACTGTGGGTTGGAATGTTTCCCGGAGTTGGTTACCTGGAGCACAACCGATTTACCTTCGTGAAGGGTGTTCCTGGCGGAAACGTGTATTCCATTTCCGAGGACACCGCAGGCGACCTGTGGATCGCAAGCGAGGAGCACGGATTGCTTCGGCTGCCCCAGAGCGCCGCCTTTCAGCAGATCCCATGGAACATCCTCGGCCCCAAGGACATAATTGGCGTTTTGCTCGCCGATCGTTCCCGGGGCGGTGTGTGGATTGGATTCGCCGGAGGACGCCTGGTGCATTTCGTGGACGATGCGGTCCGCGAATCCTATACGGTTGCCGACGGCCTCGGCACCGGCCGCGTCGGCGATCTTCGCCTGGATCCAGATGGCACGCTTTGGGCTGCTACCGAAGGCGGCCTTAGCCGCTTGAAGGGCGGTAACGCCGCCACGCTGAGCAGCAAAAATGGATTGCCGTGCGATTCGGTTCAATGGGCGATAGAAGACGACGATCATGCTTTCTGGCTCAATACTCCCTGCGGGTTAGTACGCATTGCGCGCTCCGAACTAGACGCCTGGGCTAAGGCGGTCGAACAGGACAAGAACTCGAAGCGGATGATCCAAGCCACCGTTTTCGACGCTTCCGATGGAATTCGGAGCGTCGGCACTGCTGGCGGCTACAC
>WNFL01443980.1_pt1 | contig 15738 bp, 17 predicted proteins | sample 5400361 | NCBI WGS metagenome assembly WNFL01 (sample SAMN13153351, study PRJNA577476) | soil metagenome | isolation source: 40 cm soil on Douglas fir-dominated hillslope | place: USA:California | collected 2013-09-17
CAGCAGCACCAGCAGCACCAGCAGCAGCACCAGCAGCACCAGCAGCAGCACCAGCAGCACCAGCAGCAGCACCAGCAGCACCAGCAGCACCAGCAGCAGCACCAGCAGCCTCAACCAGGATATCCTACTGAGCGCTACCCGAAACGTCGGAGGGTGGACGATGGACAGGGCCCGAGTGGGCTCAGTGTTGCACAACAGCAGCAGCAGATAGCTGGGTATCCGGCTCAGCAGTATCAAAGTCCGGCTCAAGCTCACTGGTACGGAAGTGGTGCCCAACCCACAAATGCACCCATCTCCCAACCACCGCAGCCGCCCTATGGATACTCATCAACCTCCGCTGGTCCTAGTTATAGTCAACATGCACATCCTGCACATGCGCCAACGCGAAACCCCTCAATGTACGCTGCGCCTATCTCCACTGCGCCCTCACAGTGGACCAATACTCAAGGTCAAGAGCAATACTATTATTCGGGGGCTGCCGCCTACTCACAGCCAACGCAAGCCTATCAGCAGCCACCGTACACCTCGCCCACGCACGCGACAGGAACTTACCAGGTTCACACCCCAGCTGGATCCTCTAGCAGTGGTTCTGGATCAATCGCACGCCCTACACCTCCCAGTGCGACTGTACCGCTGGTTACGAGGCCGCTCTCTTCGTCGGCAGGGTCCAAGGGTGTTGCTGCTGGATCTTCTGCAGCTGTCTCCGCTGTTGGTTCCCAGGTCCCTCACAGGGGTGGCAGCGGAGGAAACCCAATGGGTACGGGACTCGCGGCTCCGGTCATGATGGATTCAGTCATCGATGTCAGCGGAGAGGACCATTTCGAGCATGGACCCTCCGAGTTCCCGCCTAAGCCGTATCCTGGCGGAGAGAAAGCGAAGTCCCCTTGGTGGCCCACACGAAAGACGGAAAAATTATACGGAAGTCGTTTAGACCAGGTACGGAGAATTTTACTTTTTTACTTTTGCTCCTACATCCCCATCCCTTGTCATTTCCACTATAAGCTTTCCTCAGAACGGTTCTCTATTGAACCGTTACCATTCGTTCGCGTGTTGCCGAGGACGGGCCCTATTCATTCATTCAAGATGCATGCTAACCTTGATCTTACGTGTTTCACACAGATGCCCGCCTTGGAGAACCGCGTTGCTCGCCTTGAGGAAGGCATTGATCGACTACTTGATCACCGCGCGGAGCAAGCACTCAAGAATTCGCAACTCCCTGGCATGGACTTCGAGCATCCACCAATTCAGGCTCCAGAGAGGTCACCTAGCCGTTTGTTCAGTGGCAAAATTTGGCCGTCGGCTTTGACAAGGAGAGTGAAGCGCGAGAAGCCCGGTGCTCAGGGGCCACAGCGCTAATTACCCGGCCCCCGCTGCTGGTTCGCCCGTCCATACTGCTGATGATCATTGAATGCATGCGTTACGCCCATAGAGGTGTCTTATCTATCCTCTTCCCTCCCTTCTCCTTTCATTCCGCTCTCCCCATAGGGTGCTTCGTTGCATTCTGGGTTGTAGACTGTCTGGGTGGAGGTCGTGCTCTCACTATGCGAGCTTGGCTTGATACCCTGTCCCCCTCTCTGCCTTCCACGACGGACACTGGCTGTTTATGTGTTCTTCCACGATTTCTACGACGAGTTATTTCAATACGCTGGCGGCGTGCATACAACCATCCCATCATCTTACCATCGATCACAAACACATTCAACATGATATCTACGCTCGTTCCCATGGACATTACGCTGTCTATGACTTTCTCGTCTCTCGCTCAACAAGCCCCCCGGGCACACTTTCAATCTTACTTATTCCATTTGACCGGAACCAATCACCTGTATTTCCATGCACTGCTCTTCGGTCCATGATCAACCATCCCCATTCATCATGTACTTCCGATTTTTATTCTCCCTCGGCCCAACCGTAACCGTACATAGCTCGCGCCGCGCACGATCGTCCCATTTTCTTCGAGCACTCGACCTGTATTCTATCGCTGAAGGGTTCCGCTCCCACTGTCCATTCGTTTCCCCCTCGTCACACATGATTGAGGGACTGCCATTCGTTTGGTATTTATTATCGCATAGGTCTTCTAGGGGTCCCCATATCTTACATTTCACTCATGCGTCGTGGCCTGTGGCTCTGGATCGACTGTCAGTCTCCTCCTGTCCCTTTTCGTAACTTCTCGTTTGTTCGTTCCCATTCGTACATTTACCTTTCACACTTAGTTTACATGTTTGTTTGTCTTTTTGCTCTGTAATGCATTTCCTGTTTGGTTCCGTGATCTTTCACTGGTGCACTGGTGTGAACGGACCCAGCCAGACTCGCGTCAAGGTGCCAAGTGATATGTGACAGAGTCGTACACGGTAAATTCGGTTGAAGGGCGAAGAGTGACACAAGCAAAGGTGAATTGTGAATGAGAATATTCGCTTTCTTTTTTTCAATGGGATCTACTATTCATTCTGAGAAGCCTCCTCCATCACCGTGCGCCACCGCCTCTGCATCTCTATGGCCTCTAAAAAGACCATATACTTCGCCTCGAGGAGGCGCCTTGTGGTCGCGGAGGCGGCGGGGTGGACTTTCCGACCTACAGCAGTCATCTCAACCTGGCAGTGCAAGGCACGGGTAGGTCAGCCTCATTGGTAAAATCAATACGGCGCGACCCGAAATGCTAGGGCGCGGGGAAGGCGCATAGGCTGGACCGAGATAGTGGGGCATAGGGCGGTGGCTAATTGGTGAGGAAGTATAGGGTATGGAGGCGCGGTAGGCGATACGTACCATAATTTTCCAAAGGCGAGCTCCAAACCCTTTGCTTTCTTCGTCCACGTCCAATTGTGTACGGAGTACAGGAGCCCGCTCTTGCCTCGTTTGACCTGCGTGCAGGACCTCGTCCTCCGATCCGATCGATTTGAAGGCTCGTGAGGCGTGGTCAGAAAGCTGGGTGGTGACCTCCGCCGCGAATCGCCCCAGCATTGCAGCGCCGAGAACGACACTGGTCCCACCATCAAGGCCAGGGAGTATAATCGGAATACCGCAAATATCTGCTAGAAGTTGCACGAGTGGCGCGTTCTTCGCCTGCCCGCCGGAGATGCAAATTTCCTGAATGGAATGTCCTTTAGCATTGAGCGTGTCCACAATGTGGCGAGTTTGCAATGCGATAGCCTCAAGCGTCACGTTGAACTTGAGAGCGAGGTCTGACAAGGAACTGTCCAACGCCAAACCTACAAATGAGCCCCGCATCCGGGAATCTGCTAGAGGGGAACGATTGCCTAGAGTGGGACGGGTGTAAATGTCAATTTTGTGTGCAATTGGAGGGGCGGCCGACTCGTGAACTCGGTAGTGAGGCATTTTGCGCGGAAAACTCAAATTTCGTACGCCATCCGTGGGGCCGAATAAAATTGAGTCAAATGGGGAACGGAGGGCCCGGCTTACCGTGGAGGTCTGGGTAAAAATGCATATCTTTAGTCAACTCTGTCAGGGTTTCCATTCCCGCATCTTCGCGAAGGGTTTCCAGGGTCTCTCCAAGGACTACATGGATTGGCTTTTGCGCCTCTTCTGCCTGTTTCTTCAAGGCAGGATACGCATGGTGGGTCGTTATCATGAATTGTATTAGCTGGCGGAATCCGATGAGCAACGATATGAGCACGGGGAGTAGAAACACGGACTTCACCAGTTGCACTTTGCCCTCCTTCGTTCATCCACCAATCAGGAAACAGCGCGTTCTGCGTGGGGAAGGGAAACAGTGTCGAAAGCTTGTACGTTAGCCGACCGAACTTCGACCAATGGACCGTGTGCACCTTGTAAGGACCCCATACCCCGGGGACAAACAATGGGCTCGGCGTCTGAGGCACCGAGGTAAGCCACGGGGATCCGTCGGGCAAACTCCTTCGCAGTACGCGAATGAGACTCACTTGGACCATATGGCAGGTGGATGTACCAGCCACAGCTGCCAATCGATGTTTCGAGGATTCCAGAGGTGGGGCTTGTTCCACGCATCCGTCTTTCAAAGTGCTCGCGGCGATGGTGCCAATCCAACCGGCATAGCTATAGCACCGGTCAGAACAGAATCATCTATTTGAAACTGAGATCGCTTACGCATCGATGACGGCACTACCCACCGGGGTCCCCGCGAGCAATCCAAAGTCGTCAGCCGCTTGTTTGTTGAGACCCGTCCCAATTGGTAATCCAGCAGTCATTACTAGACCCTCTCCGTGTACGAGGTTCCCTCCAAGCTGTTTGAAATCATTTTGAACGATGGAACCCAAGCCAATTTCATTGAACAGTTGGGCATTCCAACCTTGAGACGAGGGACTGGCACCGGCTGGTATGTATGAGCAGTTGCATACAAGTGAGCACGACGAGCGAGCAAGGTTGCCCGTAGCGCGGTATGTCACTGTTTATATAAGTTCGCCGCCAATTGGCAGAGGAACTGAATAGGTTGGCAATGGAAACCCACGCAAAAAACGTACGGTAGTCTGGTAGATCGAAGAACATACAACGTTTGAAGAAATTGGACTGCATTTGGTGTTGAAGCCATAGGATCTTGGGAATCTCCATCTCGAGCTGGGGAATGGCCGGAAGTCATTTTTAATGATATAACGACCAGGACCTCTCCATTTCACGCACATTCATAGACCCACCGACGTAGTCTAAGACTACCGATCCCGTTGCGTTGATTGCGTTCGCCTCGTTTTCGGCACGATGATCTGCCCAAAGGATAATATTGCGCTCTCCGTATTCACCACACCTCTTTCCTTTGGTTATGCAAATCGGATTTCCTTCAAAGTCTGTCACGGCCAAGGAGCAAGTCGCATCGATACCGATGCCCTTCACAGATTCTTTGGTGACGCCAGTCTCTGACAAAAGAGCCCTTGTACATTCAGAAATTGCCTTCCAGATGTTCTCCGTCGATTGTTCGAAGATGCGAGAGTCCAATTCGTCTTTCCAGGTCTTGGTTTCGCGGGTCGCAGAGTGCACGAGTGTCCCATCCTCTCTGACGAGTGCAGCCCTGGCCGAGCCTGTCCCACTGGTGGCTCTGGGTTAAAGCCGATTCCTGATCAAGGTTATCAGGGGACGCACACATCAATTCCGATGTAGTGGGCCATGTCCAAGGTTGTTCAGAAGACTTTTTTGATTCAAGCGTCTTTACGACGACACAGAATATTTATGAACACATTCAAGGAACCACTTCAGGTCTTCTGGATCCACCCCTGGTGTGATCCCGTGTCCGAGGTTGGCAATCCAAGCCTGTGTGCGTCCATCCACCTTGAATTCCTCGCACATTCTCTTCACCTCCCGTTCAATCGCTTCACGGCCACCATAAAGAATGTTTGGGTCTATGTTACCTTGGAGGGCAGTCCTTCCCTTGACCATGGCTCTGGCCACTGTGGGTGAAATCACCCAATCCAATCCCAGTGTATCATATCCCGCTTTCTCGGCAAACTCTGCTATACCCCACATCGCCCCCTTGGGAAACAGTGTCATGGGCACAGCTGGTAGACCCTCCGCCTGCAGTTTGGACCGCACCACCGAGGCAATTTGCTGGCAGTAAGGCAGAGAGAATGTACGGTAATCGTGCGGGGCAAGCTCGCCAGCCCATGAATCAAACACTTGAACGAGCTGCAAATTATTAGTACTCGAACACACTCATCAGTTGAGAATTAACCTGTGCACCAGCCCTGATCTGACCAACTAAGAAATCCGCACAAACATCGGCGATACGTTTGAGCAGTGCCTTGGACTCTTCGGGCCACTTGAAAATCCATGTCTTAGCAAGCTGCAAAGTCTTGCTACCTCCACCCTCGATCATGTATGCGAAGAGAGTCCACGGCGCGCCACAGAAACCGATGAGGGGAACCTCCCCGTGTAGTTCCGACCGCGTCAATGCAATTGCATCATAAACGTACTTCAGTTCCTTGTCAGTGTCGATCACTGCAGGTAGTTTACCGATATCTTCTGGCGTTTGAAGTGGATCTGGGAAGTGAGGGCCTTTTCCAGGTAGCATCTCGACGGTCATTCCCATTGCTTGAGGTACGACGAGAATGTCTGAGAAGATGATGGCGGCATCGAGCAAGCCGTTGTACCTGTGAATCGGCTGGAGAGTGATTTCGCACGCCAGCTTGGGGGTTCGGCAGATCGTGAAGAAATCGTGCTTCTCACGAAGAGCTCGAAACTCTAAAAAGTAACGTTAGATGAACGGGTATGGTATTTGCACTGTGCCCGACCTGGCAAGTATCGACCAGCCTGGCGCATGACCCAAACGGGCGCTCGCTCGGTCACTTCTCCTAACCATCGACATTAGGACCAATCATAGGACCATAGATATAGAACGGACCCTTAGCCGCGCGAAGCAAGAGGTCATTTTTCAGTGGGGTGACGGTACTGGTCATGGAGTAAGGATGAAGCAGCGACGTGCAAAGCTAACACATTTTTGACGGGAGAACCTAGGACGACTGACAGCGCCTGTCGATTCACGCCACGGGAAAGTGTCTCGGGCCTTGCCCGAATTGTCCCCGGTCACCTCAGTGACTTTCCGGGAAGGACAACCCAGCCGGGAAGCTTCAAGCTTGTAAGATGCGGAATGAGCGTGGGGGCACTCGTGGGGGCACTCTTTAGGTCTTAAACGGTTGAAATTTGCTTCCTTTGGGCAATTGTTACATCCTTCAAATGGGTCTGGGCTTCAAGAGCCAGTTGCGGTGGAAATAGTGCTCATCTCGGATGTATGATATTATCACAATACTGCCAATAATGGCATGAACACCATCGAATCCATCCTTATCAAGCTATTCGAGAGGCGTGGGATTGTTTTCCGGCCACGAGCAATCATCGTATCACCATTCGAAGCTTGCCATCGAGGCACCACTAGAAGTAAAGTAACAACTAATGGCCTTGTTTGTAGGTGCCATCACGACTAGAAGTTGAGTCGCCATCATGGCGAAGCTTGGCACTGTTAATTGTTAACTACCATTATATTGGTGTCGGTTGTGAACTAGATGCACTGGTAGCATGCATTAGCATTTCTGAAACGGGTTGTCAGTTGTGTTCGTTCCGGGCAGATGGAAGCCACTCAACACAGCTGTACAGGTCTGTTGGCGCATGGAACCCTGACAATCAACCGGCCTGGACCTCTCTTCACTGCACAGCCGTTAGGTTGGACTCCAAACCTTGCCTTTCCTCCGCCGCCATCGCTGGCGAGATGTCCGCCTTGCAGAGTGTTCTAGCCAGTCTAGAAACGTCAATATATCACGTACAGGTCACTCGATATCTCTCTGGTGTGTTCAGAACCTTGGCTGCTGTGTAACCGGCTAACGAACCATGCCGAGAGTCTAGCCGCGGGACTCGGTGAATTCGTTTAAATTCTCGAATCTGTCCCGGGGGCTTCAATATGCTGAACTCGCTCTCAGTGCTGGTGCTATATGACCACTTATTAACGCTCAGTGACGAAATCCGCCTCATTTGGCCTGCAAAGGTACGTCGAACGAATACCAATATCCCTCCGCCGAACAAGCCCATGAACGCATTCGCATTTGCACAGACCTCGACCGTCAAGGTCTTGTTCTTGATAAATCGGTATACTGTCCCAGTCTGTCTCATTATGACCGCCTACGGTGAGGACGCCCGATTGAGGTACGGTGCCCGAGACCTTATTTGAGCTCGCAATACAGAAATGGCCGGGTATCACTCTGAGAATATATCACACTCCGTGAGTATGGAAGCTTACATTGAACCCGCATGTCATTAGCTGACTCGCTCTGCATCATATGGTGACAAATACAGTTGTAAGTTCTTCGGTTCATCTTTCACCCGCAAAGCAGCACGACCTATCCTCTCCCCAACCAGCTGTAGGACGTGGATTGGGGTTAGTGCATATCTCGGGTTAATCTCGCTCGGAGTAAGCATCTTTGCTCGCCCCGATCCAACCAATTAATGCTAACGTACAGCCGAATCGCAGATATCAAACTGTGAGAAACCAGGTTGACGTTGGTCGTTCTTGTTCCATACTAACAATATCTCAAGTTTTATTACTTTTACGAATTTACGCCATTTACGACGGGAGCAAAAAGGTCCTCCTTACTCTTTTACTGGTTTACATCATTTGTTACATTACCACCATCGGCATCGTTCAGCTTTTGCGTGAGTCCCTGCTTCTTGGCTAGCTGTAATCTTACCGGCGGGTCCCAAGCCACCGTTCAATATTCACCGTTCGTTAAAGCCTGTATTACAATGGGAAAGCCAAGGATCATGGCTGCAATTTGGGGCGCTCCTGTGAGTACCAGTCCAATATACTAGCACCTTTTACGGCTGAGCCCCAATTTGTGTACAACAGATTCTGTTCGAGTTGATCACAGCAGGCCTCACAGCATCCAAAGCCTACAAACATCGCAAAGCGGTCGCAAAGTCACGTCTATTATGGGTTCTGTACAGAGATGCCGCCATTGTGTTTACTGTAAGCGCTTTAGTCGTTTGCTCCAGATGTGAGCTGACCCGCAGGCAGACAATCCTCAGTATCCCCTCTTCTTCAGTCCAACAGTTGAGCTTTCTCACCACCACTTCAGGTTTACGAACCATGAATCTAATGATATGGCTATTTGGGCCACTTAGTTTGATTTTTGTTGGTACGTGGCCGTTGCGCTCAGTGGACATCTTGCTCACTGCAGTTTCATAGGCATTTAGTGCGTAGTGGTATATTTCGAGTGTCTAGAGGGTGCTGATCGTCTCTTTAGCTTCATTTGGTCCCTTGTAACAGTGATCATTGGCCGAATGCTCCTGAACCTGCGCGGGGTATCGACTCCGGATGAGTGGGGAGACGCCAACAACGCCAAACTTAATGCGATACTTCACGATCTTCCTGTTCTCATTATCGGTAATCCTAATCGTGACATCAACTCGCAAGGGGAAATCGTCGACAATGAACCAACCTATATAGATGGAGGATGGCCGGAGAACTATGAAATGGCGAGGAGCAAGAGCGAAAAAGAATCTCTTTATTTGGAAGAGCATGGGGATATCACCAATCAAGAGGAGTCGCAAGGTTTAGGAATAAAGACACCAAAGGGAATGAGGAGAGTGACTGAGATTCGTGGTCATACCCACGACCTGAAGGCTATTGCTTCGGGGTCGCGATCGGCAGCCGTCACACCAAGTTCCAGCCCGCGAACCTTGGTCCACCAGCCAGGGACGGTCGATCTGGAACGAAAACAATGGGTGCCCCCCCATCTCTCAGCGCTCCCCCGCGGTTACACACCGCCAATGTCGGGGTTATGAAGGGCCGCTTTCCAGCTCGACTGGTCTCATTCCTCTCTTTAAGTGACTCTTCGCCTTCTTCGCCTCCATATTCAGTGGCGAAAAAAACTGTTGGGAACGATCGCCTTCTCCCTATGCCATCTACGTACCTTACGCTCGCAATCTTTTTACTCTTTGCATTTGCGTATGTTCTATTGGCCGAACTGTATCAACTGGTGCTATACGTCCTATTTCAATTGCAATAGTACCAGAAGTGATGAGGACGAGTTGTACCTTTGCTTAAACCCCATCACCAATGCCTTCGCCCTCGATACAGACCAATGGGCCGCCTGGGCAACTGCGTAGGACGGGAATACCCGTGATAGACCACATATTGACCCCAGGGTCGAGTCTGACGAGCCCGACTTTCAGACTTGTCCTTGACCTGGCGTTCATTTGCATTTTCCTTGTGCTTTTGGGTCTGCTTGCCTTGACGGGGAGCATCCACTTTGCTGTGCTTATTTTCATAGAGTTCGGCTTGTGGGCGAGCGTCAAATGGTAAGTCCGGTTGCCGCCGCGACTGTGTCGTCAGGTTCAAGTCCGACGCCTTATGCTTGACTGGATATACCCATATTCACCTCATGTTCGTCTCTGTCCTCACAGGTACGTTGCAGAGTTGTCTGCCACGCCGAATGAGGCTGTCATGAACGTGGCGCGCAAGGATGAATGAATGTGCGTGTTTTCAGGAAGCATTTCGTCACCTTGCATACCTCGCTCTGACAATCCACTTGCAAAGGCTCCGAAATCTGCGATAACACCGCACCTTGCGCCCGCCTCGAGCTTGGGAATTTTCTCGCTATTCGCACTACCAAGTAACTGTGTTATCAAATGTTCAGCGTACAGATAGGAATATTCCGAGTCGCCAGTACCCAGCATGGTAGTTGCAATATATGCATCTCTGCAGCACCCGCAGACTATGTTCGAGGCACACAACAGGGCTCTTGCACAGCAAAAACGACGACAGCCAACACTCCGTATTGTGGAATGACAGAAGTCTATCTATATTTGCGAATCTTCCCAAAATTCAGAGTGCCATTCGGGGTTCTCCCGAAAAATTCAGGTGCCGGAGTTCGGGTGAGAGAAAGGGATTACACTGTAAAGAACATTCAAAGCAAGCAACTACTACACTGAGAAAATGACAGGCGAAAGTCATTGTCTGGAGTTATTCAAGGATCACCGTCGCAAATATTCAAGGACAAACCGACGAAAGCACTTCCTACATCACATTTCGCCTTTCTTACTACTTATTTATCTTGGGATTTGGGCCCTGAACTGTGTAAAGCGTCACCCACTGATGATTGTGAACAGAACGCTCCGAATCGACAAGGATGGTATAATTGGCTCTTCTCGGTATTACCACCTTACAAATGGTGAGTCATTGATAGCTAAAAGCTATGAAGGAAAGCTGTTTGGGAAACCGTAACAAGGGGTATATCTCTGAATTTGATCAACAATGGGGCGTTCAACCTCTCTCGTCCAGGCCTCTCTCGTTCAGAATATCGATCAACCCCAAACCGCACACCCACCACACCCAGTCAACAAATAGCTGATAACTTCCCTGCTTTTTCAAAGCGAACTGTGGCGAGTAAGGAAATACCAGTGCAATTTTACGCCCCCCCTACATTACCATCGAACTACAAATACACTCTGTATGTCTTATTACCTCAGTAAGCGGCCGATGGCGAATATGGCATTCAGCCTCAAAGAAAGAGCTTGGAGGCGGTTTAGCAAGTTCAACAATTTGGCCATTTCTCTATAAAGCAGAGCCTGTTCACCAAACAGACTGCCCTTGGTTCCATCCTGCCGCTTTCCAACATGTCTGATGACGGGGGCATTCTCAATTCCAAGACGGGTCCTCTTGCGTCTAGTCGCACAATTAAATACGCACAACGACTCGCTAGTACCCGCGCTTCACCCTACACCGCTGAAACGACGACCGCCAATCAGTTCAGCCACGCGAATAGGTTCTCAAATTCAAGTGCTTCTATCCAAACCACTGAGACTTCAGAGTAAGCTAGAGAAGACTAACTGTGCCAGTCTGGAAACCTTTTTGCTAATTCCTGCCACAGTTCATTATTACTTACCCCATGGCCACGAAATTCAAAAATATCTTCGATCACTACCATGTCGTCATGGGATTTCACCTTGACACCTAAAGCCTCGAATGCAGCCATGGGCACCCCACCAAGAAACACCTACCCACCACCTCTCCCTGACGATCACGTGTTCTACCCACCCAATATCCAGATGACCTACAGTACCGGGGGATCAACCCAAACTCCTCTCCCTTATCAGACCACGACCTCTTGCTCCATGGTTTCGGACACAACCCTTTCATCTGACAACAACGCCAGCTTCCCAGGGAGGGCGAAGGATCAAAACAGTATCCATCACCACTACGAGCATCAGGCTGCAATGAAGGCCCTTCCTCCACGTCCAACTCTTTCACTTCCGCCTCAGTGGCTAACGTTTTCCCCACCACTTACACACAACATCCTCGCACTTCCACCTCCAGGCTACGTAGTTTGGGCCCCTATTTCACAACCTCCAGGTTTAACTTTCTTCAAACCAAGCGATACCAAACCGAAGAACGGAGATATCGAGGCGTCTCCTGTGCCCAGTGACTGGCAGTATCGCACTGCTCTTCAGCGAGAGCATTGGGTGGAGATGACGATATTCCAAAATATCCCAATCATTAGAAAGAATCACTCCCGTTGGCAATGTGGATTGAAGAAGTGCAAGTGGACGACCAAAAGTGATTTGCGGCCAACCATAGCTACTGAATATCTCGTGCATCAGCTCGAGACGCATGAGTGCTGGTGGTCTCGTTCTGACGAAGGTCGTATCCATCTCAATCGATTGAAACGATCGCTGCTTACCTACTGAGACTTTCGCTCACGCAAACGCCGCGAGCATGCTCACGAACCCGTTATGATTTATGAGTGTTTGATTCCCATGCTTCCTCTCATTGTTTCCCAGCCGCTGGCTGTGCTTTATGACTTGTGCTGTATGCCTTATGTTCGGTACACACGATCTTCTATATACGCGGGACCTTAATACGATTGCTAGCTACATGTAAGATCACATTTTCCAATCACCGTGCCTTGTCGCTTGATTCGTACCAGGCCTTGACCTGTCTCGCACTCTCTTGTGCCAGAGCGAACACTGGGTTATATTGGGTAAGCAAGTGATGGATTACAGGGCAAATATGACGCACATTCACGCTCTGATGCCTCAAGACCGGCCCGAAATTCCGCTGAGGTATGGTCGCCTCCACTCGTAGCAGCACTTGCTTTCCCTGTGAAGTGCTGTGCTTGATCCATGATATCAGGGAGACGACCCTTAAACGTCTATAATTGTAGTGCACTAATCAATGGAGGTGAACAGCGGGTTGAACGGAATGCAGACGGACATCCCGAAGCATATCAGCTAGCTCTTTTGCTTGAGGATCTGCTAGTCTTCATATTCAACGATCAGGTAGCGTTCATCAACCCAAGTGACGAAAGGCTGACTTACAGGTCCACGATCATCTTTCCAAAGGCATACCACCTTCCGTTCTCTCCAACAAGAGCGGCAAGATTAACGCTCCTGGCATCTGCTATCAGCGCATTCTGCACTCGACTGTTGAAAGGCCGAGGCATGTTGAATCCGGCCCATTCCCTGGAAAATAAAGCGTGTCGGAGAGCATGTTAGATTGAATCAACGGTATCCGAATGACGTGCTTTACGCTACTGACGAGTATAAAATGGTAGGAGCGAGCCAGCAAGGTAGCTGTAACTTGGTGTGGGCTTTCAACTGCCATGAATAGACGATGAGGAGTAAGTGAGATCTACATAAGATGATACAATGACTAGGACGCTCTTACGTCTTCGTCAGTAGCATTATCCAAATAGCCCAACCCAGGGACGTCAATGTTGAATGTGCAGTGAATCTTCTACTCGCCCAACTATGATTTAGAAAATTACTGAAGGCTCCAGGCAGCATAGAAATTTACCTGGTTCTCTGCTAAAATGACCTCCAGTGAGTAGTATTCATTGTCCATAGTAGTCGAGGTTTAAAGCTTTTTGTACTTTGAACGTTGACCTCACCCACTTTCTCGTCTTTCGCGCATGACTGTCTTCTTGAGCTGGATATTTATAAAGGACTGGACTATAATTTTCAGTTTAATCTTTGGGGGTTGTTGCAGGTAGGTTGGGTCAACTGCGACTACGGCCGTTCCATTGACGGTCCCACAGCAATGCATGGGCCCTCGAGGTAGTGACAAAGCAATACCCACATGCTGGGAGTTTCATTACCTTTTCTCAATTCTTGATTGTCTCAGTTGTTGGTTTGCCCAAGCAGCTATGTATAAGGCTCCCTACACAATCCCACGTCCGTCGCCCACCAGAACCTTCGAAATATCACTGAAAATACCTTCAGAACTCGGGAGACAGCATCTCCGCGGTATACGCGCCGCTCACCCTCTCTGCCTTGCTTCACAAGCCTTCCAATGTGTTCGACATACGCCTCAAACCTCGATCTATACCGTTATCTCGATGGATGATACAAGTGTCACTCTTCTTCCTCACCTCTTTGTTGAATAATGCTGCATTCGGATACAAAATTCCAATGGCAGTTCATATCATCTTTCGTTCGGCGGGCCTAGTGACAAATTTAATCCTGGGAATGCTTCTAGCTAGCAAGAAGTAAGCTCCCTATCTTTCTACTACCGAAAACGGTTCTGACCTTCTGTGTTAGGTATACTCGCACTCAAGTCGTGTCGGTGTTAATCATCACCACGGGTGTGGCCATGACAACTACAGCAAATGGTTCCAGCAAGGAAGGCTCATACGTCTCATCCACCTCTGGACAACCCTTACCCGTCAAATCCGGTCAATACGCAACAGGCATCGCGATTCTCACTTTGGCTCTTGTCCTATCCAGTGCAATGGGTCTAGCGCAAGATGCTGCTTATACGGAGTACGGGAGAGGCCATTGGGAAGAAGGGATGTTCTATCTCCATTTTCTGTCAATGCCCATGTTCGCTTTTCTCAAGGACGATATGGCGGTTCAAGTCGCGGAAATTAGAAAAGGAGAAAGCATGTGCCTACGAGACCTCACATACAATACCCTCGCAATACCTCTCCCCACAGTCACTCTGAGCAAGCCTCTCAGTACAATTCTCGACATTCTCTCAACCGTGACCATCCCTGCATTCTACTTTCCACTCCTCCTTAATATCATCACCCAGCTCCTCTGCGTCTCAGGAGTTCACCGTCTCACATCCCAGGTTTCCTTCTTGACCGTGACGCTCGTGTTGACGGTCCGCAAGGCTGTCTCTCTTATCATATCAGTCGTCATACTAGGTGGCGGTCAGGGCGACCTATGGTTATGGTTGGGGGCTGGGTTAGTCCTAGCTGGTACCGTTCTTTATACGTTAGGGAGCATGAAACCCACCGCCTCGCGCGATACAAGCTCTGACCCCGAAGTGCAGTTACCCTCCCCTTCGGCTCGCTTGACTGTCTCCGCGACTCCTCTCTGCCAGGGACTGTCAGCGTCTTTCGCATCGGCACTAGCAGAGCTTTTTGTCTCGCAATCCCCTCACATGATTACAAATAGAAGTCCTTCAAAGGATCACCACTACCAGACCGTTTATCCTAAATCTTATGTCTATGTCTAGTCGAAACGACTTCAAGCTTCCAGGGAGAATGCAATGGGGAACTTTAGAGGCGGCAGAGGCCGCTCCGGTGTCGCGTGGCTCATCCTTGGCCATATGATACTCGACGGTGCCGCCCTCTTTGGTCGTTCGGTATCGTGAGCCCTCGGTGCACATTCTTAGCGCGGAACTGTTCAGGAGACAGGCACGTAAGAGGTCAGCTTCACATTGACCATTGCTTTAACCATTCGCTCTTCTGTTCAGTATATTGTATGTAGGGCCTCTTATGGTCGAGAGGGCCCAGCGCTAGTTAACGGTCAACCAATTTATTCACCTACGCTACCTAACACCCCCCCCATCAAGCTTATCTAGACTACGACATTCTGAATCCGGATGATGCTGTCCATTACCCATCTCGCGACCTCGTGTCCTCCGGGTCCAAACCCCTCCGTCCCTCTCCTACGCAGCCATCTACGAAGATAGGAGCGCACATAACCGCGAAGCGACCTCGTTGGGGTCAGGGGTTTGCTTCCGGCCGTCGACGTGGTCGCGGCGATGGAATAGCGTCGGTGGTGGATGTTTACTTCGGAGACAGGGATTGGAGCTATTTCCCCAACACCACAGGATCCGACACGGTGCTCAAGGCAATCGAGTGAACCGGCATGTAGCAGTTGAGAAAAACAGCCTTACTATACCTATGGCTGAGCCCTTAAACACATTCTGCACACCCCCTACTGGCTTGTGTACACCCTCGAAGCACACGATCAGCAAGCACAAAGCGACCAATCCTACTGGGAGTAGGGCATACGGCCATGTCTGGGGTGGTGCATTTGCGG
>WNFL01009027.1_pt1 | contig 15737 bp, 13 predicted proteins | sample 5400361 | NCBI WGS metagenome assembly WNFL01 (sample SAMN13153351, study PRJNA577476) | soil metagenome | isolation source: 40 cm soil on Douglas fir-dominated hillslope | place: USA:California | collected 2013-09-17
CTCGTAGGCCTGAAAAGGTAAATGATGGGCATTTATGGTCAGCATTCGTACCAAATGCGGGTGACGCGCGTCGGCGGATGGTAGAGGAATCGAAGAGCGCGTCTCAAGCACACTGCCCACGAGTCCAAGGTGTCGCGTCGGGCGTCGAACGCGACAGGGGCTCACGTAATCACGGTGGGTGCGGGGGGTGGAGGGAGAGGCTGCGCGTACCTTCTTCATAATGCCTGCCTTTCGCTTTGAAAAGGTGATGTGACGCCTGGACTTGTCATTGATAAACTCAATCTTGATTTTTCTGCGACCGGCCTTCTTGTCGGTGCCTTTACCTTTTACCGGGGCATCGTCGTCTTCCTCGCCGTCATCTTCTTCGCCGTCCTCGTGTTGGAAGCTGAGATCGGCCGATGGAGGAACACCCGATGGACCACCATGGGGCTGCTGCATCCCCTGATATTGGTGTGGACCGGCTGCGTTGGACATAGGACTCGATTTGCGACTCGGCGCTGGCGAAGGACCGGTGGTCAGCACTACGACTACAGAACAGAGAGGAGCATCCAGTCGGCACCCAATACGCAGGACGGCACCCGTCGCGAGGAGTGACGGCGAAGGGGGGACACCAGGCGACAAGACGCCGCCCAACTGGGGGACAGGCCTAAGATGCTCCGCGTCTGGAGGGAGAGCTACGTACCGGATTGAGAGTAGAGATGGTGTGTATACGGAGAACGAGGGATGGACTCGACGCGGCGCGCTGGGACCAAAAGAGGAAAGTTTCAAGATAGTCCCAGTTGGGAGACCGAGAGCGCGGGTTCCAAGTTTCGCGCTTTTGTTTCGCCCGAAGGACAAAGCGTATCCCACGTTGCTCCACTCTATTTTCACTGTCCCCTCCTCCTAGCCTGGATGCGGTGCACGTGGGACGTCTTGGCTGATGCTATTGCTGCCACAATACTGGCTACTGAGTGCTCCTGAAGTGCTCCTGAAGTGATCCTGAAGTGATCCTGAAGTGCTCTTGAAGTGCTCCAGAAGTGCGACCGAGTACTCCCATCAAGCCTGCACCTATTTCCTAATCGAGCATCCTACTTTGTTGTCTTGTGCCTTCCCTCCGGAGTTTTGCAGTTTACTCGTCGTCGCTTCGTCGCTTACCTACAAGCTTGAAGCTGTTCCTATGTCCCTCACGCGAGTAAGAAAACGCCATAGTTCTTCCAGCTCCGCTTTCGTTTGCTCGTTTGCAACCGAGTCCCATGCTTTCTCACGGGCGATCGGCCCAGCAGTATTCACATCACAGTACCCCATGACCCTGTCAGGCGCTTTCACTCCCTCAACCAATGACAGCCTAAGTCGCGGTACCCCCCCCGACCTCCCAGCCTTCGGTGTCCCCGGCCGTTCCCCTCCTATTCCAAATACAACGCGAGCCCTATATGCGGTAAACTGGCCACGGCTCGCCAGTCTTTCTCTTCGATCTGAGTCCCTATCGCTCTAGACGCAACCTAGATTTCTTTCGCAGTCAAAGCCTTTGTTGGAATAGTGCAGCAATCGGCTATCACCGCGCAACCCAGGCTTGTTGGTTTCGAGCATAAAATGCAATATCCGCCCAAGCTTCTGTGACCAAGGACATCATTTACGCCCTTCAGAGGGATGGCCTACACCTTCGGATGGATCTCAAGTCCAGGATAGCCGTTCGCGCTCGGGAGAGTGACAAGCTATCAAGATGCCATGGCTGCAATCTACCTACATATCACATGTCCTATCTACGCATCCTTTGTGTTCTAAAGAACTAGCTCTCTGTCACAGGTCACAGGCTGCGGTGCCATCGCAGATCAAAAGGTATCTCATCAGAACCTTCCAGTAGTGGTAACATCTTGTATATGGGTGGAAATTTATTCCTTTCATTTTTCCCAACCACAGCCATTGATTCCTTTCCTCAACAAGTGAAATACGGACCAGCCCTTTGACCGCTATGGTAAAATTCTTATCTTGAATGTGCGCTATTACTCCACTATGCCATTCACCCACTCGAGCCTAGTGGATTGAGGGCGACACGTGACCCCAAAAGGCTGCCGTGACTCATACTGACATTAGGATTTAGACACCATATAGTGTAATTACGAGCGCAATATTAATGTTAAGCCATTTTCTCTCAATATCTGGCCACCTTGAATTGAAAGGTTCCAAACGACCTTGAATTGCGTAGCGAGTCTAAAAATGGCACTATAAGATAGTCTTGAAATATTTTAACCGTATCGTGTGTTGGAGCTATTCAGTTGTCTGGAACTAGCTGTTTGGGATGTTGGAGTACGAGCCACTTCCCGACGTCGTCCCGAGAGTCCCTTTGACACGTAGCAGTGGCCATTATTATACATGACTTACTCGCATCCTTTTACTACCATCAGCATTGACATACATTCATCTCTGTGTGTTTGGAACGTTTTGGTTCCAAACTCTAAAGCTTTTACTCCTCTCCCGCCTCGTTGCTGGGGTCAACGCGACTTGTGGGCCCTCCACGACCATCAGCGACAACTAAATACCATGTATGATGCAATTCCTGTCGCTTATCCGCCTCGTTGCTCAATCTTTTTACACTGTCCTGCGTTGCCCAGACTGCGTGAAGCCATTTCCTTGTTCTACTGGAGTCAACAACGTCATCAAGTTTCGTTATATTGTGAGTCTCTATAGCTGGACGCCTGAAACCCATGCGCTGAATCAGGCAAGCACACCCAGCCGTAACTCGCTGCTTGCCCGCGTCACCACCCGCGCCCCACAAGTAGTCAGGCGCTTTTATAGCACATATGGCACCTTCCTTACCATCGCCGTCGACCACCAATCCTAGTGCTCTCCGCGAGCTTGCTCTTCGTTCCATGAAGCCGAAACGCAAGCTAACTGACCAGCCTGATGCAAGGAAACTCTCATCTCTGCAAACAAATGCCCCCCTCCCGCCGCGTTTAATACCATCGCCAAAGGACGTTTTGGATTATGGCGAGCCGATGGACGTGGACTCAAAATCGCCAACTTCCCCGGCATCCACCGCTTCTTCCACACGACCTGGGCTGAGTCGATTGGGATCGATTCGACTGCGAGCTACCGGTCAGGCACCCACTACCTTGGTTCAAGAGGGCAAAGACCGTGAGGAGGGCGAAATCAGCGAGGAGGAAATTCGGGGTAAGAAACAAGAAGAGAAACCTAAGTCACCCAAAAAACGGATAGGAAAACAACAGCAGAGTGGCGTCTCCGCAGGGGATAAGCAGCAACCGTTCCACACCTCAATGTTCACTTCAAGCGCACCACCTCTAGCCCAGCCTCAACCTTTCCGACCATTAGCGTCACCAGATACTACCATGGTAGAGGCCTCTCCATCCGGGCCGGTCGCTGGATCAAACCGTTCGAAGGTCCCTCCGCTACAACCTGCTTCCCGAGCCATGACACCATTGCAACCGCTCCCTCGACAGGACGAGCTATCACCGGCCACTCAGTATCTCAACCAAGAGGTCCTGGAGAGGCTTGCTCATTACCAGGTAGAGATAGATGAAGCACATTGTCGACCAGGCTTGCCGAGTATGTTCTGTTTGTATTATCTGAAAGGTTAATTATTGACGCCTCATCTAGTGCGGTTTGAAGAGTATGAAGAAGCCAAGGGACTTATATTGGATCTCCTTGGCTTTGGAATGACGCCAGAGGACCTCATCGACACTAACGTCAGCAAACGGCTGATCGTCTATTGCATGCGGGAAATGAATCTCCGAATCCCGTTCAATGTCGACCTCAGCGATATTGTTCCATATGAACCCCCGTCTGTCATGCCTCTCCGCTCTGATGCCTCTCCTTCTCCAGAGGCAACGGAACCATCACCTACCGACACACCAACACAACTTGGACAGCCTCCTCCTCCGTCCACTTTACCTCCTCCTATACCAGCTCACGAGGTTCCTCCTCGGCCACCAGATGTGGTGAAACCACAACCCCGACAATGGCGACCCACACAAAGCCATCCCCCCTATTCGCCATACAGCAACCACTCCGATCGTGCACCGAATACAGGCTATCCTTCTCCGATGGGAATGAACCAGAGCGCGGGTCCACCACCAGCTTTCCCTCCAGACGTTCCGTACGGCTCCTTCGGTTTGAATCATCCAATCAACCAGAAGCCCCACAACACAACTCATATGAATGGCTACCCACCTATACCCCAACATATGCCGATCCCCTTGCACATGGGAATGTCAATTGGAATGCCCATAAACTACGGGGTTGACTACCAGGCACCATCGCCTACAACTTCGCATCAACATTCGAATCTCCCTCGACCTCCTTTCCTCCCCAATCGCCCTGATCCGAGTAGTCAGAGTCGCAGGGCTTCAAATGCAGTTGCGGGGCCTTCATCGACTGCACTTACCACTGTTACACCTTCAGACTCTACCGCAGCACGCCAAAATGTTGCAGTAATCGTTGACCCTGATGCTGATGCTGAGGCGCAGGAGAAGCTACGAAAAAAGGAGGCCGAGATACGAGAGGCCCTGCGTGCGAGACAGTTGAAGAAGCAAGGAGAGCGAGAGGCGGAAGTTGCAATCCAGAAAGCAATTGCCAGCCTCGATTCAGATACCGCGAAAGACTCGACTCCCAAAGACACGAACGAGTCGACCACACCAACTGCGGATGGTCTGTTGAGTGTGCAGATGGACTGTGAGCATGTACCATACGTTCCTCAGGCGCATACCAGTTCTCTAGACGCCAAACTCTTGCACCCAATGGCTGCTGGGCACAGTCCTCCACCGGACGCAGGAAACGTGTTCTCTTCTGTACCCACACTCACGTCGATCTTGCGTGGTACCTCGAGTACCAGCACAGACACAATAGTCGTTCCAGACTTGCGCCCGGCCTCGAGGCGTGGCACAAAACGCCCAACAGCGGATGATTTCATTGATGACTCTGGCCCCAATAAGCGGGTACATCTTGATAATGGCCGTGCGATAGGATCTTCGGACGTCTCTGCGACTGGGCTGCTTTATAAGCGCTCAACCACTGCAAGCTTCACACAGTTCAATGCAACCCGACCGGAAAGGGTCGTCATTCATCTATCGGAGGACGACGAGGAAGGCGGTGATACGGGTGATAGGGACACTGAGATGAAGGAGTGCGAGACGATCGCACCTCCGTCTCGGACGGAGACACCGCAACAGGAACCGGCCGGAGATCAAAGAAAATCGGAGCTTCAAGAGAAGTTGCGCTTGATGAAGGAGCTTCTGCAAAAGAAAGAAGCCGAGCGAAAACAACGCCTCTGGTCCGGCACTACGACTGAATCGCAGACACCCAAAGCTACCGCGGAAGCCACGACAGCGCCCATTGGAACCAGTAGATCTCTGACGTCGAAAAGAAATGGTCCAATGGTTTCTGTGAGTTGAGGATACCCCCTCGAATGCAGCGGAATACTCTTCCTTCGAAGTACCATATCTATGCTTGCTCATCCCGATCACAACCACCACCCCGATGTCTTTCTGCTTATGCTTTCATTCAGACACCGGATCCACAAAGCCCACCTCCCAACTCATCCCTACCCGCCGAGGAGTCCACCCTTGTGCCTCCAGTCGAATCTCCTCAACCCTTGTCAACGCCACCCCCCGCAACCTCATCTTCTGGTTTGCTCAACCTGATTACTGGTCGGGCCAGGGCTGATTGAGTGTCACAGTCACAACGATTTCCCTGCCTTCCCCTAAGCGTGAAGTCATCGAGATTGGTCATTCGTCTCCCGGTGAGGCTATTATTGCATACTGACCAGCCCCCTTATAGTGGATGATTCTGCCGATGAAGCAAATTCAGATGATGACGGCAAGTTGAGCACTTTCATTCACTGTGTTAGCTAATTATTCCCAAAGTCATTATCATCGAGCCTCCTGTCGAAGTAGAACTATCTCCGGCAAGCGCTTCCTATGTTCACTGTCGCGGTTGATAGTTATTCATCGTTTCTCTGTTCCCGTCTTGTTCTCTGGTTCTCCGGGTATCCAGCCACATACCTCTTCCTTTCCCCTACCCACTGGATCTTCAGGCTCATCTTCACAATTAGGAGGTGTATCGCGATCGCCACAAGATATGCTCTCACAGGTGCGTCCATCCTCCGTTTGCGCGAAGGCTGAGCTTCGTTGATTTAGAGGGGCTACTGCTGCTTGGTGTTTCGCGACTCACATGTGACCAGCTGACTCTCATTCCAGGCCTTTGAAGTACAATATGTTCCACCTTCAATGCTCACGGCATTTACTCAACACCCACTTCCCATTGACTTCTCCCTATCGTCCCCCATTGTTCCAAATACCGATTCTGCTGGTCCATCTCGGTCTCAGGACTTTGCTGTTGAGTTGACTACATTACAGAACAGCATCATGCAAAAACTCGATCCGAATCGCTTGCTCTGTCGCTTCGAGTCATCGGGCGCCGGCAAGTGTCAGGATCGACACTGCGAAGACTACCATTGGAGCGATCTTGAACCGTCTGGTGAGTTTTAACCCCGAAGGCTCACCTCAAGTCCGCGTTGATGACTATCCACACCTTTGCCTTCAGATGATGTACTTGCTCAATTCCTTCTCGAATCGGACCTGGGTCTTGCAAATTATAATCATGGAGAAATCAAGGGAGCGATTCAGAGCACACGGACCCTGAACGCCACCAATATGGGATTTTTTGCAAGCGCTACCAGAAGCGACCTACAAGGCCTTACGGACCTGGTTAAACAAGCATTGCGGACACTCCCACCTCGATGATTTGGTCACCTCTCCGCCTTTCGTGCACTTTCTTGCTCGTGCGCTTCTTGCTCAATCTGCTGCTTCGTATTCACTCCCTCCTTGGTTAAGGAGGTCGGAAAGAACGGGAAAAAAAATTCCGGAAATAAATTATAAAAAAACGAACGCAGATCGCGTGAGACGCGCCTGAAGGTTGTATCTCGGTCAATCGTGTACTCCAGCTTTCTAATAATGATTCCTCTTCTTCTTAAATGTCTCGAGTCCAGATTCGGCCTGGTGAGACCTTCCCGCTATGCACCATTACAACACCACACTACTCCTCGACCTGAGCTGGTCATATGATTCTCAAAACCACGCGGCCCTGACTCTAAGGTTAATCGGGTTGATAGGAGCGATCCTCATTGCACACCAGCGTTTGTGCTAAAGGCTTAGCCTGAGCCGTTGCTAATTCGGTGCTCCTGGCTGGACCTACCTGACCCGACTAGTGACCAATATATGGGCCTTTGGGGGAGCCGGCGGAGGTCAGTGCCTCCGGTGTTCTAAGTTAGGGCGGTGTGCCAGCGCCCGTCCGAGTGTCCGAGTTGCACGGGAGGTAGACTGTGAGGAGAAAGTCAGGGCTCGCCCCTTGACAGTCCACTTCTCACTTCATTCAACCCTGCTGCCCTGACGCAGCTCCTCAGATATAAATCTCTCGACGTCTTCGCTCATGGAGTCTCCACTGGACTGGGCTTCCCTCGGCGTCTCCCTTCCGATCACTCATTCATGTCGACTCTCACCAACGCAGGCGCAGTTATAGCTGGTCTAATAATCGCCAACTACCTATGGACGACAATAACAAGGAAGAAACGCTTCCCTGGTCCGACTCCTATCCCTTTCCTCGGGAACGTATTCCAACTCCCGAGGCAAACGGCCTGGGTAAAGTTCGCTGAATGGAGTAAAGAATACGGTCAGTGCAGCCTTCACTGGCCCTAGCATACCGCTTATGGTACTCCAGGCCCCGTCTTCGAGCTCTCCGCTCTGGGGACCCGCATCATCGTCCTAAACTCTGCAAAGGCCGCAGAAGATCTCCTGGTCAAACGCGGGTCCGTCTTCGCAGGTAAATCATCACGAAATCATCACGCCAACCTCCCCTCCCTACTCTGACAAAATTCCCGTAGATCGCCCTAGCCTTCAAATGGCGGGTGAAATGTGAGTCAACGTGCTAACATGATTGATGAGGTAAATCTAACCTTTCCTTAGTGTCGGTTTTAAACGAGGCCTCGCCTTACTCGACTATGACGACGACGCAAAGGCTTCTCGCAGATTCATCTTGCAAACGATTGGCCCAAAAGGTCTGCCTGACTATGGAGGCTTATTCGAGAGTGCCACGATGCGCTACCTGCGTGGCCTTCGCGATACACCCGAGAAATGGGTTCAGCACCTTTCCTAGTCAGTGAAACAAACCTGACTTAAATGATTAAGCCTCACTACCTTCTACCAGTGCTGCCGGAGCCATTATTTTGAAGATCGCTTATGGCTATGACGTAAAGGAAGACCTGAGCGACCCCTACGTGGCTCTCGCAAACGATGCGCTAGACAAGTTCTCGAAAAGTACAATGTTAGGGGAGTTCCCTGTAGATTTCCTCCCGATCCGTAGGCCTAGCTATGCCTTCTTTAGGTCTGCATATTGACCAGAACCTCAGTAAATTACATCCCCTCATGGTTCCCTGGCGTTCAATTCAAGAAGTTGGGTAGGCAATGGCGTATTCTGATCGACCAGTTATTTGATAAACCGTTTGAAATGGTGAAAGAACAAATGGTAGGCATCATCTTTCCTCTGTATCATCTTCACTCGTCTAACTGTTGCCGGGACACTAGAGAAACGGTACCGCGACTCCTTCATTCACCTATACACATCTAGATGAACTGAAGGCATCTTGGGATGACGATCATATCTACGGCACCCCCGCCGAAATCATCAAGGCAACTGCAACCTCACTATACGCTGGAGCTTCTGATACAACCGTATCGGCTCTGCGCGCTTTTTTCCTCGCCATGTTGATTTACCCGGAGGTTCAAGCCCGTGCTGCCGCTGAGGTCCAAGAGGTTGTCGGCTCTGACCGACTGCCCACACTTGCCGACCGCGCGTCTTTGCCTTATTGCAGCGCAGTATTGAAGGAACTGTATCGCTGGGCCGTGGTAGGTCCCCTCGGTGAGTTGGAAAGCTGTAACCAGCGCCAGAGCGACGAGCTCAAGCCCCTCGCAGGCGTGCCCCATGTAAATAAATCTCAAGACGATGTTTATGAGGGTGTATTCATTCCTAAGGGAACCCTTGTAGTTGCGAACATCTGGTTCGTTCCTTCTCCCTCTCGATTTGGTCATCCAATTCACCCCATTTTTAGGGCGATCACCCGTGACTCCAAAACATACACAAATCCGCACATGTTCGACCCTCTACGATTCCTGGACCACAAAGAGCCCGAGACGAAAGCCATCTTCGGATATGGCCGCCGTTACTGCCCCGGTGTGGGGCTAGCCGAGGCTTCCATGTTCCTCCAAATCACCCAGATGCTGGCAGTATTCAAGCTTGAACGAACTCGAGATACGAACGGTCACGAAATCATACCACCCGCGATTTGGGAGACTGGCACAATAAGGTTTGTCTCATCAGAGTCCTCGCAAATTGTACTGACAGTCTCTTCCCTGCAGTCATCCCCGAGACTTTGCCTGCAAAATAGTTCCCCGATCAACTGCAGCCCTAGAGTTAATCCGATGAGGTTCAAAGCCCCTCAATTTTTGCCGCAGCAACCTTCTAGACCCTTATTCGCTACAATAGTTCTAATTCCTAATATAACTTAATGTGTTTGTCTATGCCGTCGATGTCTGTGTAATACAAAAGCGACTCCTTCATTCACGAGGGATCGATGGAGTCCAATTTGGCAGATAGATAGAGACTACGGACAGGGACGTAAAATGAGGAAAGTTTGCGAAGGACGAAGTGGCTCGAAGAATAGCACACGAAACCGGGTAATGGTTATTGCACACAGGTGCACGACGGCATAACTGAACGGCGGATGGAGGCGGCAAAACATGACAAGCTCGCCCCCTTTCGTTATGATTGTCCTCAGATTGGGAGTTATAGTACAGTTTTGGGAATTGGGAAGCCTTTCAAACGCGCGCCGTGCGCCAGGCACTTTGCATCGCTATACGCCGAGCCTGCGGAGAGCATTAATCACCACAAAGAGCACTGGAGTGATCTAGAACTCGCCTGATCGAATGAAATAGCATCCTCCTTGAGCTGGATTGTTTGCCCGTCACTTGATGCCGATCGGAAATGACCGTTCTCCTCCTCTTCTTCTTCGTCATCGTCCATTCGAGATCGACCTACGCCCCTCATAGCACTAAATGCAGCCTTGTTACCAGCCAGACCGAATGTAGACTTCTGCACGGCGGTTCCGGAGATGCTGAGGTTGCTGCTCTGTAGACCGCCAAACACTTTCGCATCTGCCGTAATCGCCTTTCGGGGGGAGCCCGATACGGATGATGCCAAAGGCGTGGTGCTTCGTGGGGAAGATGGTATATGTCGGCTGCTGGGCATATATCGCTGCGCGAGGTATTTCTCGGAGAAACGAGTGCCAGTGATCTGGACCCAAGGTCAGCGATGCTCTAATGGTCTTAGCGGAAGTATATACCCTCTTTAGTTGTGGTCTTGCTTCTTGGACTGATGCTGCGGCCAACCACACTTGTACATTGTGGGCAGCCTCTGGAATGTCACGGTAAATGTTCTCAATCACAATGTGCTTGGTCGACTCGTTCCGCAGAAGCAGCTTCTCATGCAACTCTCTGGCAACGTCATCCACTGATTCGTTGTTGAGGTGGATCTTCTCCGCCACTGCATAACCCACTTCTCGGATGAGGCGTTCCATGTCAAGATTCTCCAATACCGATCCTACGATTGCATGTGCCAGCAGGTTTGCGTTTGTGAGGGGTAACATGACACCCCTGGGACCGAAAAGTCAACAAGCGCACCTTTCCAGTCAGGCAGCCAACCACGTACGATGTAATTTGGGTGATTGCTTGATAAAAGTCGTTGGCGTACTGTGGGAGTTAGTTGGATACAATGTTTAGAGTGAACAATGGGGCTTACGCAATATCCACTCAGTGCAGGCTCACAAGCGACGAAGAACTGTACTAGACAGTCAGCAAGCTGGACCAAGATCCGAAGGGCCGATGCTCACTAATACAATGCCTCGGGAAGCCATTGTTCGCGCAATTTGCAAAGGATCGCGTCCTAAGTAGGGTTAGCCCGGAGAAGCAGGAGGAATGTGATCTGGCGAACCGCAAGGAGAACCTTCAGGGAAGCCGTCGCCATGTTCCCCAATACCGTGTGGAGGGGCATCAGCAATGAGGACCACCATCTTCGTGGCATTAGGCCGCCAGTGCATGTCCAACGCTTCAGCCAACGCGGCAGTGACCTAAAAATACATGATAAATCGGAGAATTTGAGCAGTAGAGTTAGTACACGTGATTCAACGTTTAATTAAGGCTCCTACCGCTTCAGGGCCATCACCGCCGCCACTGGCGAAGAGGGTCCGTAAATTTTCCCGCATTCGGCTGATATCGCTCGTGAATCCAAAGTTCTTCGTTACGTAGGTATGATCCTGCGGCGGGTGATCTCGGAACGCGATGAGGCCGAGTCGTAGGTCGTCTGGGTGGATGAGCTTTCCAGACTCAAAGATGGCTCTTGAAATGTCTTCGATGTTCTTGGTTGCAGAGTTGATGTAGCTTCCCTGGCTCCCTGTGCAGTCCTGGATAAATACCAGATCTCTTTCCGCCACGAACACCAAATCAACAAATCCAACATAATTCAGGGAGTGATGCGAGACAAGATCAGGTCAGCACGGTCTGATCCAAGTAGGGGGTTCTATTCCGGGCAGAGTCAGAACTTACAGCTGCTTCCGGTTGCCGTCGTCCAACCATGTGGATGAGGGAGGAGCTGGCTGGTACCCTTGGTGTTGGGCATTGCCGCCCAACTCTACGCTCATGTCAAAGTCCGTATCCATCGTCACACAATATTATGGTCGTGAATTATCGTCGAGTTTAGGATCGCTCAAGGTCGTGGTTGCAGTTCAAGGTCGGAAAACGCGTGGTGCGTGACACCCCGGGTGGGCCGTCACGCGCCAACCCGAATCGATTTGGCGTGCTCGACCGCTCTTACTAGAAAAAATAAGCGAAAACTACTATACACCGTTGAGATTATAATTCGCGTCGTCCCCCTATGAACTGCACCGACCACGAAAATATCGATCCAATAAAGGACTTCGCACTTCCACCACCCGGTCGGAGTCCAAATGCCCGATATGCCAGAAATGCTCCAATCCCAATGCCACTGATCAAGGCCGTCATACTTGCAAGATTTCTAAGTCGAGCGGTAAAGCTCAATGCACGCTCCGCACCGGGGATAGAAGATGCGCTGCGCAGCATCAGTAGGGAAGCCAAATGCATTCAAAGGTAGGCTACCCACGGGTTCATTGCTATCCTGCAAATAGTGGCGAAGACGTCGGCGGTCTGCGCAGTCTTGACACTCACAGCGAGAGGGACTTGCAAATGCAACCTTCGGCAATAAACGTCGGGCTGGACTTCATGGCGCTGTAGCGGGGCGTCAACTTTGGCTTTGCAAGCAGTGGCGGTATCCAAGGGGAGGCAGGGGTCAATTCTAGAAGAAGCGCACCTGCTGGGCCAAGTCTAAATCCGACTTGGTGGCCACAAAGAGCGTTGGGATGTGATCAAGATTGTATTGTTGCTGTGAATGTGAATATGAATGCACAGTCAGAAAGGACCATCTAACCTCCAAACCCCACAAAACGACCCAATTTGGACAAGTGGTGTTTGACAGGCAGGGGTGAATGCTTACCCGACGGTCACTGATGTACGAGAATGAGTTTGTGTCGCTCGAGTCGTAAATGTAGACGATAACATCTGCTAGGTCCGTGCGTTTTGGATTCCGTAGCATTTCGTCTTCGTAATTGAATCCAAATTCCTGCATCTGTAACAGCAAAGCAACGCATAAGGCGACATCAGGTCGGGACTACGCTCCCTCCGGAGAAAGGGGAAGAGAATGAGGCCGTTCAAGTGGACGTACCACGAGGTACTTCTCGATCCCATCAACCTCCACAGAGTTTACCACACCGACGGGTTTTGTGGTGGGAACGTGCACGTCCCTGTATGGTTTTCCTGCAAATAGACGAAGCAAACTCGTCTTTCCGGAGCGCGCGCCGCCACAAACGTAGCATAAAAAGACATTTCGTGATGACTTTCCCTTCTTCCGGTCGGATTTTCTCGGCTGGGTCACTTTTAGCGCTGCCGTAGTCGATTCACCGGGGAAACCCAGGTAGGCGAGATAGGATAACGTCTTCTTGTGATCCAGGAGCGTAGTCATGCTGCGCATTGGGTATATTAGATCTTGCTAGCCGCCTGCGGACGAGGACTGTACCTCCATTGAGCCAGCCACCCCTGCAATGTGACAGAACCCGAATCGTCTGCGATGGTCGTATCCGGGAACACAGTCCCTGCCCATGGAGAACCCGGTGCGGTGCTGAATAAGCCCTCCAGCTCCTTTGCATTCAGCGCACCGTCCCGATCCTTGTCATTGGCTTCAAACAGGCTGGTGAAGAAGTCGTACCCCACATGGCTGAGCTCGACGGAACAGTCAGGTGGTACGTCAAACCTGCCGGGTACGTTGTATGAGCGCTAGAAGGCGTCCAATCGGCACAAGGGACGCACGAAGGAGCAAGGAACGCCTCTGTCAGTCGCAGATCTTCGGCATACCCAAACTTTCGTAGGACTGTCCACGTAGTTTCCAGACGCCCCCGTTGGATAAAAATGGTGAACAAGTAGAGGAAACCGAGTTCTGTCAGTGCGTCGCCTTGCACGCCACTGTCGCCATAGTCTCGAACCATATCTCGGATTCCTTCGAGTTCTTGTTCTTGCAAGGGTGCGTCGAAACATTTGCGCTTCGGTTTCCATCAATCTGTGGCGAAGATTCCTAAGGAGACGCAGAAGGCGAACCTGGAACTCGTTCAACTCGGCCGCATCCAATAGCCCATCCCTATCTAAGTCACAAAGATTAAATATCCGTTTTAGAGCATTGACACAGTCCGGTTTTAATACCTGAAGGGAAATGAGTAGTAGACTTGGCCGGGGTGTCTGGTCAGGAACTTACGTGTTCTCTAGAGTCGTATAATGGTGCAGTAGGATGTAATACTGCTTTTTGAGCGAAGTAGAACACTTCAGAGACATTAAGTGGCAAGCGTGCAGAACACTCGATGCAGGTCTCGACTTCCTAGAGGGAGGCCAGTATAAATTCGTGAAAACCCGTTTGAATGCATCCTCACCTTGAACTCATTCATTATGGGTGTGATTTCTTCCTCTAGCGCGTCATTCGTGACGACGCCGCCGCGTAAGTCGATTTTGTTGCCGACCAGAATTACTGGGACCTGCCCTCAGGGCGTTGATTGAACTGACCTTGATTGACACGATCCACTCACGTTGACACCCAGGTTTCTAAAATATGGCAACCAATAGGTAGGAATTCTTGAAAAAGAGTGCGGGTCGTCGATGGCGTATACGACGCATATTACGTGCGCTTTCCGTGCCTCCGACTCCAAGTGATGTCTATCGTCGCCTCTGCCTGATCAATGCGAGCCAACAATATGCAACGTCTCTCAGCGTATGAACCATCCAGCCGTGCAAAAGAAACTGACGCACATCCTGTGTCAACAATGTACGTAGTCACATTCTCCGGAGTAACTTCTGGTGGTATCATGACCTCTGGGACGACATGTTGAACCTGTAGGGTGCTCCGTGCCGGTCAGCCACCTCTAATAGTAGCTTGGGAGGGGAACGCCGTACATTTGGAACATAGGACTCTTTGATCAACGAAGTGATAATTGTGCTCTTTCCGACGCCCTCTGTTATTTTACGAGGGATTAAGATAGGTGCTAGCGTTTTTCGTGCCGACGTGACGCGCACCATCACCAACGAGGACGATCCTCACATCTCTGCGCATAGCGGTTATCAGTTGCCGAAAACAACCACCAATTCGAGCCCCGTAATGCGGTCAATATGGCCAACCAATAGCCTTGTCGAAATTCAAGGTCAACTTGTTGTGTGTCGTTCAAGCTTTGCCTTACATAACTCATTCCTAGACCTTCAAGAGTCTGCCGTGTTCGCCTTATCAACCCGAGGTCTCGACAACAGACAGAGCAACTTTTCAAGGTCGTTCCTTACGTCAATCCTCAATTACGAATACTGGGCCGCAAATTTTGGTGGTAGCGGTGGGATCAGTGGTTGACGTCCGCGGCTCGCACGATGCCTATCGACGGACACAGTTACCTCACCAAACGTGGATGGGCGGGCAAAGGCAGCGGTTTGCGTGCCGGGTCGGTTGCCCGACCCATCGTCGCCAGCCAAAAGCGCGACTCAAGGGGCCTTGGCAAGGATCGTGATGACCACTTTGAATTCTGGGACCAGTACGTCATCCTTTTTTCCTCATTTCCCATCACCGGGCATCTCCGACGCGTTTCATCCCTCCAATCAATATGTGACTAAGTAGTAATATGAACATGAATTGAATGGTTTCATCCCAGTGTTTATGCTGCTGCTGCAATGACCATCAAGATCAATGTGTCCACGGAGGAGGAACAAGGGCGGCTGATCGGGCTTGAAAAAGAAACCCGTGGCCCTCAACGTACTAGTTCAGGGCTCGTGCCGACGCAACGATCGAGTAAACTCAAAAGGGTGTCGAGGCCTGGGGGAGATGAAGCTGCTGCTGCGATACCAGGAGGAGCAGGAGGAGCAGGAGGAGCAGGAGGAACAGCGAGGGGCGATGAATCGCTGCTAACAATCGCAAAGCGCGAGGCAGCCAAACGGATGCTCTATTCAAAGTTCTACCAGGGAGAGGTACTGAGGGGTGAGTATGATGAGGCAGTGGTTGAGGGGCCTGAAGGCGGGTTCGGTGGGTTCGACGGGGAGCGAAAGCAAGAG
>WNFL01009146.1_pt1 | contig 15736 bp, 17 predicted proteins | sample 5400361 | NCBI WGS metagenome assembly WNFL01 (sample SAMN13153351, study PRJNA577476) | soil metagenome | isolation source: 40 cm soil on Douglas fir-dominated hillslope | place: USA:California | collected 2013-09-17
AGTGCCCAACCCGCGGTCTCCCTTGCACTCCCCAACAGCGCAGTAAGACTGTCAGAGGCCGAATATGGCCCACCAAGCCGCTACCCCAACAAACTCACCATGTCTCCCGATAAACCCGATGCCTTGGACTTCAGTGCGAACTTCATTCCGACAAGCTCCTAGGGGCGAGAAAATGAATGAATTGGTGGTCGATAACGACGACTTCTGGCAAACGGCTGATCCTTTGCAGCGCTCCATGATGATTCTTGCCGGCGCCAATCACAGGGTCCACCATGTTGTTCGTTATCTGGTGAACGACCAGTTGTTGTCGCCCGAACAGGCCTCCAGGCTCCCCACCGTCGGACGGGAGCTCGAACGGGAGATCGGCGACGGGCTGCTGACCGCCTATGAAGTCATCGGATTAGACCTGGCGGGAACTGATTTGGTGGTCCTTGCGGGCTGCGAGTCCGGCTTGGGAGTAGCGACCGATTCTCGGGGCGCTTCAGGCGTGACACAGGAGAGCGAAAGCGTTGTGGGGCTCAGACAGGCACTTACGATCGCGGGTGCGCGGTCCGTGGTGACCAGCATGTGGGACGTGCCGCTGGACGGGACAGTGGAGCAGATGAATGACTTCCTCCACAGGTGGATGTCTGGCGGACTTCCCCGCTACCAGGCATTCCATGCCTCCCAGCTCAGAGAGCTCGCTAAGGCTCGAGAGAACCATCTGGGCGGCCACCCATTCTGGTGGGCCGGATTTGTCTACTTCGGAGATCCCGGTGACCGGTGACCGACCGCGGGTCTTCTCCCTGTTCAGAGCTGTGGTTCGCCAAAACATCAGCGGAGACCCTTCCCTTTCCAAAACAACTGGAAACTCTTGCGATGCCAGCCGATCAGGGCCTCGGGTTTGACGATGACCAAGGCTTCTTTCCAATTGCATAGGCGAGACCAGAGTATTAGGGAGAAACGGGCGGAGTCGTGCAATTATCTTGCCCGGATGGAATTCTTGCGTACCAATAGCTTTGTATACGCGCTTCAAAAAGCTGGCCTCGATAAGGCAGCTGCTAAGCTACGGCAAGCGCTTGAGAGACATTGAAACGTTAGCAGCATGTTGCTAAGTCGGCCGTTTCATATATTCGGTCACGTATTTTCTAGGCTGCCTTGACCGCAGGGTGGCCCAGTCTCCGCAGCAGTCGAGTGAGATCGTGTCGCGTGAAACGCCACTCGAAAGGCCGAGCGATGGTTTCATAATGTCGCTCAAAAGCCAGTAGACGGTCTGCCAACTCCTGCCGAGAAGAAAAATCGTTGGGCGTCAGAACCTTTCGTTGGATGATCGAGAAATAGATTTCGATTTGATTGAGCCAACTGGCATGGACGGGCCCGTGAACGAGCACCAGGTTGGGATACTTGCCCTGGAGCATTTGGAGCAACACGGGGGAAGTGGTTAAAAGCAAAGTACACAAGGGAGTGGCGCGCTTCCGGGGGCAATTTTAGAACTCTTGGCCCACTCGCGATGTGAGAACTAGCGGCAAGATCAAAGAGAATAGCTCACACCTTCCGCTGAACTCCACTTGGAGCAGTAGCGGTCCGCGAGGGTGGGCGCACGCAAGTGCGCTTGATCAGAGATGGTGCGGCCGCCGGTGCTCCCGATCCCGGACTGCGCGCGGCTGCGTCCCCTGCTGGCTTTGGATCTTGTTTGCCGACGACGCAGGCCCAGACACGATCGTGGCGCGCTCGTCCGAAGGCTGCAACGTCGTGCCGGCGATATGATCGAATGGTACCGTCCGCGCGAACGTCGGCAGGTTGTGCGCCCGCACCTCAGTGGCTGCCTCGTACCCGGACGCGAGCTTAATCAGCGTGGGCTCGCTGAACGCTGTCCCGAAGAAGCTAATCCCCAGCGGCACGCCGAGCACTATCCCCGACGGTACCTGCACGATGGGATAGCCTGGCGCAGCCGCCAGCCCGGATGTGCCAAAGATGAAGTGGTCGCCGTAGACGAGGTCGGTGGACCAGGCGGGGTTGTCGGTCGCGCTGACCACGGCGTCGAGATTGAAGTCATGCAACGCCTTGTCGATTCCGTTGACTCCAGCCAGCCGATCGATTTCCAGCGCCTGGTTGTAAGTCATCCCGCCGAAGACCGGCTGGGGGTCATCCGGCCGCGGCGCCAGCGATTCGGCCAGATCGAAGATATCCTGGTTGAAGAACGGCATCTCGGCGTCAGCGTGGGCATTATTGAACGCAATGGCGTCGGCCAGCGTCCCTCCCGCTACGGGAACGCCCATGCGGGTGGCGAAGTAAGCCTTGACGTCATTCCTGAAATCGAAGAGCAGCACCAGGAATTCGCCGTCGGCCGACGGGAACGTGAAGCCTGCTGCATCCAAGTCAATCACGGTCGCGCCCGCCGCAGTAAGGGCGGCGAACGCGGCCTCGACAGCCGCCGTCACCGGCGCGGGCGTTGCGACGTTGGTGAATCCGCTCAGTCCCGCCCTCGTTACGCCGAGGCGAGCGCCTTTTAGCCCGTTGGGGTCTAGGAACTTTGTATAGTCGGTGGGAATGTTCGTGGGACGCGTGAACCGGCCCTGCCAGCCGAGCGGAACGCCGCCGGTTGCGGGATCGCGCCCGTCGAACGTGCGGCTCTGGACGACTCCAAGAGTCACCGCCGCATCGGCTACTGTTCTTCCGTGTGGACCAAACGTGTCTTGCGTGTGAGAGATCGGCACGATGCCTGCGCGGCTGGTAAGGCCCACCGTCGGCTTGATGCCAACGACGCCGTTCGCGTTGGCGGGGCAGACGATGCTGCCGTCCGTCTCTGTCCCAAAAGATACTGTCGCGAAATTTGCTGAGGCCGCGGCACCCGAGCCGGAGCTGGAGCCGCAGGGATTGCGGCTGATGCCATACGGATTGTTGGTCTGCCCACCGCGGCCCGACCACCCGCTAATCGACTCGAAAGAACGGAAGTTGGCCCATTCTGATAGATTCGTCTTCCCAAGGATCACCGCGCCGCCCGCGCGCAGGTTGGCGGCGACCGTTGAGTCGTGCATCGCCGGCATTCCGGCCAGCGCGAACGAGCCCGCGGTGGTCTGCATTTTATCGCCGGTGTCGACGTTGTCCTTCACCAACACCGGAATTCCGTGCAAGGGCCCTAGTACATGGCCCATTCTGCGCAGCTTGTCCGCGTTGCGCGCCATCGTTAGCGCGTCGGGGTTCAGTTCGATAACTGCGTTCACGCCAGGACCATTCTGGTCGAGCGCAATGACACGGGCGATATATTCCTCGGTAAGTTCCTCCGAAGTCAGCCTGCCGGAGGCCATCTCCGCCTGAAGTTGGGCCACGGTAGCTTCGTTGTGCCGCGTCGGAGCGTCGTCTCGGTCGCCGTCAGTCGCAATTTTGTCGTTCGCTGCCCCCAGAGGTGACACCAAGAGAGCTCCCAAAAACAGAGCGCGAATCCCTGGAATTTTCATGCTGTTGCTCCTGGTAGCCGAGGCCGTTCGAAACCGACGAAATCAAAGGAGAGGGCCAGAGACGCGCTAGTCGGTAAAAATACGGCCCACAGGCAATTGAGGCGGCCAAAATAGTCCTCTGATCGTCCGATGTCAACGAAGATTTTCGAAGATTTTCGTTTGGCCCCGTGCCGGGCCCGATGAGTCGCAGTCCCTAACCCTCAGGAGCGGCCAAATCTAACCTCTTCAGGTGATTCGACTTATCTTCCACTTGGAGTGGGTGATTGAAATCGAAAGTTGATTTCCTACCTAGTAGGCATTCGCAGCGATGACCCATAATGCCACCAAGCCCAAGGAAGCCAATGAGGCTGGGAGACATAAAGGTCCTTTTCCTACCGGAGACAGAACGAGTGCAACCGCTGATGCCGCAAATCCAAGCCTGCTAGACGCAATTGCAAATAAATATTTCGTTGGACCTTCAGGCAGTTCGTTCGCATGAGACGTTACGAACAAGACCGAATTTCCAATGACGGAAGCAAGGGCCAATCCCAAGACCAGATCGTCGAAGGCGAGATCGTGTCGCTTCAGGGTTTTCTGGTAAAGAAAGCGCAAGGCCGACATGCGGATCCCAACCGTGCCTGGGGTGAGCTTCTTCTCGTTGAGCAGGTAGAGTTGGTAACGGCGTATCTCCTTGGCACCTAGTTTTTCGGGAGACTGGCCGAAGTACTCTGCAAATTGCTTTACGGCAAGAATGTAGCTACGGGTTGTTGCTTGGGAATAGTTGCGACGTTGGAGTTCTTCCAACATCCGTTTACGAAGTTGGGTCACAGGGACCTCCTCTCTGTGACCCCGAAACTAAACCTCTGCGGTCCCTTGCGAGCACTACACGCTACCGCGTCCACCGCGACAGCGGCTTAGTCCTAACGCGTTTACCGGAAATGTCAAGAGACACATCTCGACAAACGCATGGTTTGACATCGCGCCTCCGATGCCCATCGCAAACTTTTTCACGGAAGGAATGACGATGACGCATTCGGCGTCATTGAGAAGATCGGTCGGAAGATTGTCCGGGATATCGAGAATCTCTTTGAGAACTTCACCGCAATTTTGGAGGCGTTCGACTTCCTTCTTGTTGTTGGCCTTGGCCGCGGAAACGCAGGCCAAGGCGGCGATGCAGAGCGCCGGGATGACGTTTTTCATTCGAAGAGCTCTGGGAGCCCGCGCTTCAGTCATCGTCGTGGTCCCTGACAATGATGCGAGGCCGAATAACCGCGACAGAGATGTGGATGCGGTCCGAGAGAGGATTCAAAATGTCATCCAGATCGTCGCCGCGGAGGTAGACGTATTCGGTGCGCTCTGGCCAGAAGATGGCGACTTTCGCGCGGTGGTCAGAGATGAAGAAGACATTGATGCGCTCCGGGTAGCCTTCACGGTAATGATGCTCGCCCTGTTCATGTTCGTCGTCATCGTCCTCATGGTGGTGATGACGGCGGCGCTCGACAACGACGGGATAGGACTCGACGACCTGGTATCCGGGCTCATTGCGAGGCACGGCAGGCGCGGCGGATTGGAGACGCGCTAATTCGGTCGGGCTGATGGTGACGGAAGAAACATGGAACGTCAGAAGGGTTTCGGAGGGGAGCACGATCTCCTGGTTTCCAGCGAGGTAAGCGCCAAGCGTGCCCGCTCCACCACCAGCGGCCCCGCCGATCGCGGCACCCTTTCCTCCAGCTGACGCACCGCCAATTGCCGCTCCGAGAGCGGCAGTGCCACCGATGATCAGCAGGTTTCTCTTGGCCTGTGAGTCAGCTTTGATGGTGAGGTCACCGGTTTGAACTGGGAAGGAACTAGAACGTCCCTGAGCGGTGCCCAAACTGAGAGTGATAACGGCGGGACGCTTGAACCAACCAGAGCTAACCACTTGGGACACACGGCCGGTGACATGCGCGCCTTGGTCGGCGACGATGCGATTGCGCCAGATCAGCGGTGAAGCCAATGTGGCGTTGAAGGTGTCCCCGCGCTGGCTGCTTCCGGTGCTCAGCGAGTCCACGAGGCGGACTGAGACTGTGGAGTTCTGTGCGGCTGAGGGGCGTGCTAGACTAGCGAACAAGTACAGCCCCAGTGAAAGACATGTCAGAAACCTTCTCATCGTTATTCTCCACCTATGACGGTACTCGCGTGTGCGGTAGAGCCAGTGTAGGCACGTGAGGGCTCCAGAGGAAATAGAACTGCCCAAAGGTGCAGGTAACCGTTTCGAGGCGCTGGAGGCACTGGGCGGGCCAAAAGGCGATGTGCCATGACAGTGCTGCCGAACTTGGTTACGCTGTGAGCTATATGCGGACTAATTCGCACTAGCTCCAACTCCGAAAAGGACGTCGCTGAGGTGCCGGTGCTAGCGTCTGCTCTCGACGGTATTATTCATGCATGCAGTCGGGCACGAGCGAAAACTCCAGCCGATTGATCAGTTTCCCAGAACCCCGTCTGGCCAACTGTCGAGTGGCCGGGCGCCATTGCTGGCGCCCAGCCCTCTAAGAACCGGACTTGAAAGTTTCCCCTCATCCGGCTCGAGCACTCGGAAACTCCCCCCTGAAAAACGAGGACGCGGCCTATGCCAGCTCTACCACTCGCAACACGTCTTCCCGGCTGATTTTCACTGATTTCCTCGGTGATTCGCGATGCGCGTTGGAATTAATTCTAGCACATCAACGTGAGGACCCCGCGGCCCCTACTTGGCTGCCGTCGAGTGTTCCATCTCCATCATGCTGTGGTGCATGCTCGCCATCCGCCAGCGTCCTTCAGACTTCTTGCACATGGCCATCCCTCGCCCGCGCAGCACGCCGCGCATGGATTCAATCGTGAAATCGTATTCGTACCAGACCGCTTGACCGATCGCGTGAAACGCGCTCTCGCGAATTTCCAGCCGAGCCGCCGGTTCTTGATGAAAGTATCGCTCGCGGAAGTAGCCGATCACCTGCTCGCGCCCGTAAAGCTCGGTTTCCATGCTGAACAGCACGATTTTCGGGTCCAGGCAATCGCCGAAAGCCCGCTCGTCGGAAGTGTTGAAAGCCTCCAGGCAGTGCTGCATTTCGCTATGCATCTCCGCCGCGAGATCGGCGGCACGTTCCTCGTTCAGAGTTGTCACGTGCACGGTCTGCTTTTTCAAGTCGATGGTTGCGCCCAGCTTCGCCAGTAAATCAACACCCAGGATTCCGTCGATTTTCCGCCCGCAGGCTTTCCCTATCGCCGACAGGTCGACAGCTGGCAGCCTCAAGCGCAAAAATTTTGTGTTTCCGATGACAACTTCCTTGAGTGTGACTTCCTTCGCGCTCGTCGCCAGCGTTCCAGTCCACGAGGTTATTTCAATATCGCGCGTCTTCCCTTCCGCAAACGATTTGAGATCCAAGAATGAGGTGGCTGCCGTGTCCACCAAGAAGAGCATCGATTGGCTTCCCACCGCGACTTCGATAACCGGCAGCTTATCGCAATGTTTGAGCGGGATTTCCTGAGCGGCTGCGGGGATTGGCGCAAGCTCCATGGCCAGCAGCAACGCAAGCAGAGTGAAGATTGAGCGAATTCTCATGGCCCACCTCCGGTGCCGGAAAGCATAGCACAATATACGAACGTTCGTGCTATTTATTTCGTTTATGCTACAATTTTTCATGCCCAAGTCCGCCCCTCGCTCGCGCCGCAAGAATGCCCCCCGTCGCCAGGCGCGCGGGCTTCGCACCCGCGAAGCTATCCTTGCCCGCGCCGTCGACATTGCCTCGGTCCAGGGCCTCGAAGGGCTAACCGTCGGCTCCCTAGCCGAACAACTCCACATGAGCAAGAGCGGTCTCTTTGCTCATTTTGGTTCCAAACAGGATCTTCAGTTAGCCACGATCGAAGCAGCTCGCACGATTTTCATAAAGAAGGTTACGCGGCCGGCCCTCGCTGCACCCAAGGGTATGCCGCGTTTGTGGGGCTTGCTGGAGCAGTGGCTGGTTCTGGTTGAAAAACGCGTCTTTCCCGGAGGCTGCTTCTTCAGCGCCGCCTCCTTTGAGTTCGATAGCCGGCGTGGCGCGGTTCACGACCGCATCGCGGCGATCATGCACGAATGGATTGCGGTCATCACGCGTGCCGTGTACGAGGCGCAGAAGGCCGGGCACCTCGACCCCAAGGTCGATCCCACACGCTTGGCTTTCGAGATTCATGCCATCGCCATGGGTGCGCACTGGGCATCCCAGTTGCTCGACGACCGCCATGCCTATTCGCGGGCCCGCACGATTGTGCTCGAGAAACTGCGCAGCATCGCAACACTTGGGTCCCCGCAGCTCCCCTAAGTCGCCAGTGTAAGCGCGTTGTCATCCTGAAGCGAACCGACGAGGATCGCTGAGGATCTCAACGGCTTCTTCGAGCACAGCGTACGCATGGAATGAGTGTTTGCCGCAGAAACGCGCAGGGATATTCACGTTATAATTTAGTGTTACGCAATGAACACCGAAACTCCACCACTCGGCTCCTCTGCCTTGGCATGGACGCATCCTCTCGTCCGTGACTGGTTTGTCAGCCGGTTTGGCACACCCACGGAGCCGCAACAAGAAGGCTGGCCGCACATTTTGGCCCGGAAAACCTGTGCCTCGCCAAAATACTATCCAGCGCGAATGCCTTTGGAATCAGCGACATTCAAGAGTAGGAAAGTTAGGCCGCGCTAACACGGCGATCAGAATGTAACAATGTTACGGTACGTTGAAAACCGCTAGATGGAGTTTTTGCGGACCACAGCGTAATGACTGCGCCAATGGGATAGTCGCCTCGGTCACCGGCGCGTTTGGCCTCCGCTACAGCCAGCTCCATGAACTTCTTTCTCGGTTTGTAGGAAGCAGGGATCATGTTGTTAGATTATATCCGGTTGTCGCGAGTGTTTCTCAGGATAGCCGCACATGTCCGGTTTCCGCGTTATCAGAGTTAGCCGACGCCGGTGCGTTTCCTGTTCCGAAGAGTGCTCCGATTCGTTATTCGTACCGCAACGACTCCACCGGATCCATTTGCGAAGCTCGGCGCGCCGGGAGGTACGTGGCGGCGAGAGCGACTCCAACAAGTAGCAAAGCTACTGACGTCATTGCGATCGGGTCTTTTGGCGTAACGCCGTAGAGTAGGCTTGCCATTAACCGCGTCACCCCCAGTGCCGCCGCCACGCCGATGATTACCCCGGCCAACGCCAGCGCCATGCCCTGTCTCACCACCATCTTGCGCACGTCCTGCGCGCTCGCTCCCAGCGCCATGCGGATGCCGATCTCCTGCGTCCGTTGCTGCACCGAATACGCCATCAGGCCATAGATGCCGATCGCGGCTAGCAGCAGTGCCAAGCTGGCAAAGATCACAAGCAGAGTCATGTTGAAGTCCGTGCGCGATGTGGATTCTCCTCTCACTTGCTCCATCGACCGGATATGCGCGACCGGCAATCCTCCGCTCGCTGTGCGCAGCGCTTCCTGAATTTCCTTGCTCACCGAGTATGGTTCTACATTCGTGCGAATCGTCCAGGTAATTGGAATGATGCCGTTGTTGAGCGCTGTGACTCCATCGGTTACCTGGGCCACCGGGACGTACATAATGGGATCGGGATTGTTGTTGAGCCCCTGACCACGTACGTCGCCTACGATCCCAACAATCTCGCGCGGCGCCTCAGCAAACTCCGGCCCAATTCCTTTGCCAATCGTGATGCGCTGCCCAACCGCGTCACTATTTGGCCAAAATTGTTTTGCCAGACCCTCGTTGATCAACACCACCGGAACCGCACCCCCGTCGTCACGTTCCGTGAACATTCGCCCTTGAACAAGGGGAATCTTGAACACTTGGAAATAGCGCGGCGAAACAGGATGCCAGCTTGCTCCCCCATGAAACGGACCGTCAGTCAGCGGGCGTCCTTCAATCGTGAGCGGCAACCCGAATCCTCCCTCGAGTGGAAGGCAACATGTGGACGCCAGCGCGGTGACCCCCGGCAAACTTTCGACGTGCCGTTGCACTTCGCGCACCAGTTGATTCACTCCCGCGGCCTTATTGAACCGCGTCCCCGTGAGCGACATCTGCATAGTGAGCACGTTGCGCGCATCGAAACCTGGATCGACGCTTCGCAGCGCACCGAACGTGCGGATCAGCAAGGCCGCGCCCACCAGCAGAACGAGCGCCAACGCCATCTCCGTGACCACGAGAATCGATCGCGCCTTGTTCTGTCGCAATCCACTACCTGCGCGCAACCCGCTCTCCTTGAGCGTCGCGTTCAGATCCGTTCGCGATGCATTGAACGCTGGAATCAGTCCAAACAAAACTCCGGTGAACACGGAGACGCCAAGCGTGAACACCAATACCCGCAAATCCAGCGTGATGCCCGATCCCTGCTCGCCAATTCGCGGGATATTGCCGGGATTGATCGAGAGCAGCCCGCGCACGCCGAAATACCCAAGACCCAGACCAAGCAAACCTCCAGCGAGCGACAACAAGACGCTTTCTGTGAGTAGTTGCCGAATCAGGCGTCCGCGCCCCGCGCCAATTGCAGCGCGAATGGCGATCTCACGACGCCGTATGGTCGCCCGCGCCAGCAGGAGGTTCGCTACGTTGGCGCACGCAATGAGAAGTACAAGGCTGACCGCGCCAAGTAAAACTAGCAGCGCTTTCCGAACGTCGCCAACTATTGTGTCCCTCAGCGGCTCAGCAGTGAAGCTTCCTTGCGGACCCAACTGCGCGCCGGCCGCAGCAGCAAACTTTCGATTAAATTGCTCCGCGGCGACTTTCATCGCGGCTTTTGCTTTCTCAAGTGTCACACCGGGCTTCAATCGTGCCGCCGCGCGCAAGTAGTGGGCCTGATCGGCGCTATTCGGGTCTGCTTTCAGCGGCAGGTAGATGTCCGCAGGAGGATCGGAGGTAAAAGTTGGATCCAGAATTCCGATCACCGTGAACGGTTCGCCACCCAGGTCGATGCTCTTGCCCACAAGATTCAGGTCAGAGCCGAATCGGCGTCGCCACAGCCCGCCAGCGATGACCGCTAAAGGTGGGCCGCCCGGGCGATCCTCTTCCGCAGAAAACGTTCGCCCGGCCACCGCTCGCGCTCCGAACAGCCGGAAAAACTGCGCCGAAACGTGCACACCCTTGAGCTGTTCCGGACGATCTTCGCCGGTCAGGTTTACGCCGGGCCCCCCGAGATCGTACGCCGCCACATCCTGAAACACTTGCGTCTGCTCTCGCCAAATAATGAACTTTGGAATCGACGTAATGTTTCCGTTTCCCTGCGGTGAGCTCAGCTCGAGTTGCACCAGGCGATCGGGTTCAGGATACGCAAGCGGCTGCAGCAGCACCGTATTGACCACCGTGAAGATCGCCGTGTTGGCTCCAATCCCCAGCGCCAACGCCGAAATCGCTGTGGCGGCAAAACCCGGACTGCGACGCAGCATTCGGCCGGCGTAGCGAACGTCCTGCAGCAAAATTTCAAGGAATTGCCGAGTTTTCATCGCACCGTTCCTCTCCCTATCTCCAAGACGAGAAAGTACTCCTACCGGCAGTGGTAGGAAAGCGCCCGCGTCGAGCACTTCGAGAATGAATCAAACATATTAGCTCTGATCGAAAGATTTAGTATGAGATAGAAGTAGGAGCAGATGGCTTAATGCGTGTTGTATCCACGGTGATTTAAATTTACAGATGGATGGTGCGGCTGACTCCTGATAAGCCCCGACTGCGTCTTCAACGCGTCACTGGTGCCAGAAACTTGTCCAGAACGATTTGTTGATTCGAAAGAACTCATCAACAAGTTTCTGGAGAGCGTCGGACGACCCTGAACGGGACGTCGCCAGGTGCAGAAACTTGCCGTGGAGCGGACGATTTGCAAAGCTGGAAAAGACGTCGAACAGCAGCTAAAGCCGTGGCGAAGATGGTGCCTTTGTGCCCGATGGAGAGCGTGGCTCAGGCTCACATGCGATCGCTTACCTGGTGGCTCTGACCCCGTTGAGAAGATTTCTAAACCCCTCGCAGCCGGGCTGGCCGACGTCGCCTGAGGAGAGGAGAGAGCGCAGTGTGAGCTTCCGGCAAGCATACGTAACGACAGCTTTGGCCGCTCACTCGGGATCCAGATCGGGAATCAGCCGCTTCCGACGGGCCTCAGCTTGAACGTCTGAGGGCAAGGTTCGAGCATCCACGATGAGCCCATTGAACTCGACGAACCATGCGACAGGACTATTGGCCAGCAACCTCCGCCGCGAGAATTCCGGATGGAACTGATACAGCTTCAGAGAATCCCGAACCTGCTTGGCTTTGTTCGTGAGCGTACTCTTCGGGATACCGGTGAGAACGCTGATCTGGTCGCCGGTCATGAAAATGTCTTGGGATGGATCAAACAGGAAGTTAATGCTGCCTACCGCGTAAATCGCAGTAGCGGCCCAGATTCGGAGATCGCCGCGGGCCAGTGGCGAAGGGCGTTTCCGTGCCAACTTGGCGATCAGCTTACGGCATAGCTGTCCATATTCCAAATCGAGATGCTCTGCACAGAATGAGTCCGTCAGCTTAAAAATCTCCTGGCAATCGTGACGTAATGATTCTGGAACGTTGAACGAATTGGTGTTCATGCCAACGGACTCTTACTCGCTTGTAGTCAATCGTGTGCTTTCAGCAAGGCTGTTGAATTTCGTTTGAACGGGTCAGACTCTTGCCCCGCAGCACCTTTTATATCTCTTCCCGCTGCCGCAGGGACAGGGGGAATTGCGAGCTGGAGTGTACGCTGACAGTTTCTGCTGCGGCAGATCCGCTCCACCAAATTCGCTATGAAACTCCTGCCGCCGTTGATTCTCCACGGTCTCATAGGCGACGTGCCGGGAAGCCCCACTTTCAAGCAGCGTTCGAACCAAGACCAGGGCCACCTTGTGCGGCTCGGTGAACCTGTCTTCCTCCAGCAGCCGCTGTTTACTCAAACGATCAATCGCATTCTTTATCGCCCCACTGCCGGTCGGAAGTCCAGCACCACTGGTCATCCAGAACTGGCCCAGAGGGAGGGTGCGGATGGCATAGGTCACGTCGAGTGGAGTTTGGCTTAGACCAATATCCATGATGAAGATTTCCTCGGCCGACGATAGGTCCACGAAATAGGCACCCGCGCCCTGCACACGGGATTGCGGAACCACAATCCGGTATTTAGCTTGCAGATATGCCTCGAGGAGTTCGTGTTCCTCGGTCCCTGGCGCCGGAGGATGATTCTCGGCGTACTTCTCGACAAGGTTTTTTCCCTCTCGTATCCAGTCGTAGAGGCAGCAATCCATCAGTACGTTGGACTCCTCTTCGCTTTCCAACACCAGCACTCCTCCGTGCAGCACACCGATGGCTTCTGCGACCTGGTGCATGGCTTCCCGGGGAATCGTCTGAACGATTCTGTGGTTGAGATCCCGAGCAAGTCCGCGCAAGCGCTTGTAGCGCTCGATATCTGCCGGAGAGGGAATAAATGTTGATGTGAGAGGCATCCTATCTCCAATGCTACAAACTCGATTTTTGCATCAGTATTTCCCGGTAAATCCAAGGTATCCACTGCTGCGGACTGCGGGCCACCAGCTCGCTGTGTTCCTGCAGCGCGGTCAGGTAGTGGAAGGGATTGGCATCGCAGAATTGGCACGTGTGGATGAGGCTCATGAAGAGGTCGCCAACGTGAGCCCCGTTCTGGGTCTTATAGAAGAGATGTTCGGCAAGGAGCTGGCGAATGAAGGCTGCGTCGCTGTCGATGATTACCCGGTGCCGGTAGTGCAGCTTTGCTTCCACACCGGCAGCGTAGCCGAGTCTCTACTGGAACGTAAGTCCTTTCTGTAACAACGCGGGACCTTATTATTTACGCTGGCACCGGGAGCGGACGCAACGCCGGCGGAACCTTGGCGGAGGTCGGATCGCCGCCCATGAGCAACACGTGCAACTGGTGTGCCACTAACCCTTGGGTTACCGCAGTCGCACGGGCCGGCCAGAAACGGAATCGTCTCGTCGAGAGTCGCTTCTGGCAAAGCCAGAATCCTTGGCCATCGTACACCAGGATTTTGATGGCCATCCTTCGACGATTGCGAAAAACGAACAAACATCCGGAGAAGGCATCGGCCTGCAGCGCTTGCTTACAAACGCGGGCCAAGCCATCGATCCCGTTCCGAAAATCGACGGCACCAGGATGCGCATCTGGGGGCGATCTGGATCATGACCCGACCCTCCAAAAGTTGTTGCTCAGGGCTGACAGGTCTGGGGCGCCCAGGCCCTGAAGCTGGATCCTCATCTTCCCGCCTTGCGCATTTTCCATCTCGATGCTACAAACCGAGAGACCACTGGCCCGCTGTGGAAGGAACTCCAAAAACGTGGCTTTGCTTGCCCGGCGCCTCGCGCGGCGGGCCGCCGTCAGAGGCTAAGCGTTTCTTCAATGCGTAGTGTTTAGTCGGAGTGTCCTGGCTGTTCGGTTGAGGCCGTGCTCCCGTGCCATTTCCACCGCCGAACTCCACAGATTTTCAGGAATGGGTGAGCAACGCTTGCGAATACTGCGCCAGCACTCGAAGCGCCGCTGAATTCCTTCCCTCTGACTGGCTTTCGCCGATATCACTTTGGTTCTCTTCAGCTCTCCTCCGGCCACTTTCATGTGGACAGCCGGCGATACCAATCAGTTCAGTCAAATTCATGCAGGCTTGCCGAAAGCACGCTTCTCGGGTCGATTCTGAATCGTACTGACAACGCCCAAGCTCCATTTGGCACCAAGTCTCCTTCTAGCGGCCGACCTTTTGGAGCAACTTTGGAGCAGGCCAAGGATGGCCCAGAACTCGTAAGCGCAACCGGAGCAATTGGATTGAATTCGCGGCTGGTTCGTAGCCAGACGCTCTATCCAACTGAGCTACGGGCGCGCAGCAAAACACTTCACTGTCAACAGTTTACGGCAAGTTCTTCTTCGATTTCAACCTCGAGTTTTGGCTCATTCGGGGGCACGTGTGAGGATTCGCTGGATGCGTTATCTATCTCATGCGAAACAATTTAAATGAATTGATTTCACGCGTGAGCGTCTGGTTGTCTACCAGACGCTCGACTCGCGGGGAGCAACCGTTACGAGGGCGTTAAAGTGGATGAAGAGAACGACCAGATTGCGCATCGCAGAATCGTAGCAGGACGGAAATCCTCAGGAATGCGAAATAGCAATTCGCCAGAGACACCTTCCCACTCTTCAGTCCAAGCTTGACGGCGGCGGGATCTTTCTCTTTTGCCAAGATTCAGATGATCTAGCTTCAGCGCGACCGCGATAGCGAGTATGGGGAGAAGCTGCACGGTTGTGTCCTTTCGGCGGGGCTGCGTAGTCGCGAAAGTTGTCTGAGAGCCTGAGAGCCCGATCGGTGTCAGTGAAGCATCTGCTGTCGCCCACGCCGCGCGGCGCCAGACGTCAGCGGTACTTCGGGTCTTTGCAATTGTGGCTGACCGAAAACTCGCTAGGTACGCGCTCGTCTCCCCAGATTTTCTGGCCCGCTCGTTTCGGGTGCTTAGAAAACTGCTCATTTCTTTCAGCGAAGTATTTGTCGATGGCGGCCTGCGCCGCGTCCACGGAAGGAAAATCGCTGTTGTGAATGATTGCTCTTGCCATACCACTGAAGACTGACTCGATCACATTCAAGAATTGCGCCGAAGATGGTAGTGGAACGAGCTCCACGTGTGGATATCTGTTGCTTTCCATATTGATCTCCTGAACTCTCGCGTACAATGCCTTTGATGCATGCCATGATGCCGCATCCCACGAAAAGTAAATGCATTCCTGGTCAGCGTATTCGTCCAGGAGTCTGTTGAGCAGTTTCACCATTTCCGACGTATTCTTCGCTGGAGAGTAGAAGTGCGTAATCCGATTGGTGGAGAGTTCCAGGGCCGCTGTAACGATTAGGGTACCCTTGCTGCGTTGACGTTGCGGCACAGTCCGGGCATGACCTCTGGGTACCAATGACCTGCCGCCCTGGAGTTTTATCGCGAATGGTCCATATTCGTCGATTGAAAAGAACTTTTCTTTTGGACCAAGCTTTTGGAGAATGCTCGTAATCTTCTTGAGTTTGTCTTTGTAATTCGGGTCAGTGCTAGTCAGAACTTTCTTAGCCTTGCGATAACAATAACCAGCGTTCTTGATGATCTTCCGAATGTTACTTCGCGCTATCGATAATCCCCGCCTTGCCATAACCGACTGAATATCCCGTAGTCTCCATGTTGTACGGTTGATTCTATGTGAAGCGGACGATCATGTCGGCAGCGAGCCGCAGTCTGCCGCGTTCGTAATCGGAGACGAGAGTCTGAATCAGGCCCGTGCGTCTGGCCACTTCCTTCTG
>WNFL01166329.1_pt1 | contig 15734 bp, 16 predicted proteins | sample 5400361 | NCBI WGS metagenome assembly WNFL01 (sample SAMN13153351, study PRJNA577476) | soil metagenome | isolation source: 40 cm soil on Douglas fir-dominated hillslope | place: USA:California | collected 2013-09-17
CCACCCCGGAGGAACCATGCCCAACGATCTCGACGACTTCCAAAAATTTCGCGCCGATCTCAACGAAGAAATTCTCGGCTGCGGCCACCTCGGCATCAAGCGCTTCTTCGCCCTCGACCATCAGGCCTATGAGCCCGGCCCGCTCGGCACCAAAACCAAAGAACTCCTCGGCTTGGTCGCCAGCGCCGTTCTTCGCTGCGACGACTGCATCACGTACCATCTCGTGCGCTGCGGCGAAGAAGGTTGGAAGCGCGACGAAGTCATTGACGCCCTCAATGTAGCCCTTATCGTCGGCGGCTCCATCACTATCCCGCACGTCCGCCGCGCCTTCGCCCGCATGCGCGAAATCGACGGCCTTAAAAGCTCCTAGCCTCGACGAATTGCTTTTGTTTTTTTCTGATTGTAATGTTAAAGAGTACTTGGCAAGAAACGTCACCGTAATGAGCACGACCTCCACCCCTATCGCACGCCAGCCGGAAACTGTCGCTGCCCGGCTCCGCAATTTCGGCCTCAGCGCCGTTTTTGCGCTTGTGCTGCTCCTGCCTAAGCTGTTCAACCTTCGCCGCGATCGCCGAAGCTGGGTCGCCTTCCGCATCGTCCTCGCCGTCGCCGGTGCTTCGCTCGTTATTCTGCCGCTCAGTCTGTGGAACAGTTGGCACGCCGGCATCGCCGGGCTTGCCTTGTTTCTCGCCGCCATCCTGCTTCCCGATGCAAAGCCCGATACCACGCTGGCAGATACCGCCGCGCGGCTCGGCGCCTTGGTCATCGTCAATGGCGGCGACTACCAGCCGGCAGATACGCAGCCCTTGGCGGCGCAGCTTTTCATTTGTCCGGAGCGCATCTGGGCTCTCGATTCTCACCTGCGGCCGGTTCTGGTGATTCCCACTTCGCAGATTGCCTCCGCCACCGCCGCGGAGTCCGCGGGCGACTGGATCCTTCGCGTTCGCTGGGATGAGCACACGGCTGACTTCCATTATCGCGGCATTTTCGCCGAACATCTTGCCCGCGTGGCCGAGTCGACATTGCGCAGCGTCATTCACGCGACGCTGCCGATACTCCCGCAAAAGCGCGCCGCCACCGCCTGAGTCCGAAACCCGCGCGCACAAACTCCTGTAGATTTTCGCTGTTTGTGTCAAAATATATATCTATGGCGAGAGGCTGGGAAAGCAAAGACGTAGAAGCGCAGGTCGAATCCAAAGAAAGCCCCAAGGCGTCCTCAGGACGCGACCCCAAGAGTGCCGAGCAACAGGTCCGCGAGCAGGACATCAAGCAATTGCAGCTCTCGCGAACCCGCATCGCAAACGACCTCAGCACCGCTACCCATCCCAATCACCGCAAATCCCTGGAAGCCGCCCTCGCGCACCTGGACAAAAAAATCTCCGACCTTTCCTAGTCTTCTGTGCAATCTCTGCGCGCCAAGGTCTGCGTTCTCTGCATTGAGCTCTCTTCATTCATCGAATGAAATCCCCCGCCAATCCCCAAAAATCATTCACGTAATAGTGCGACAGCACATTCCCGAACAAATAGCAGATTCCCTGGCAAGGCGGAATTTCGCCGTACATCTTCTTGCCGTTCGCGAAAATCTTTCGCAGCGATTTATCTCGCAGCAAATTGCCCGCAATCTTCCGCAAAGGCTCGCACGGATAAAATACGTCGCCGTTCGGATACACGCGCGGGAACATCGTCGGATAGCACTGGAAATCGCGAAATCGCAGCAGGGTCTCAATCGTTTTCGGCGTTCCGTTGATTGCCTGGGTCCCGGCTCGACGCCGCGTGATGATTTTGTCGACCAGGGCCTGATACTTCGCATTCCGCAGCAGCGCCAGGTTCGGCATTTTTTCCATCTGTGCTGACTGCGCGGCAAACACAAACCCCTGCTCTCCGCACCAGTCCAGCAGCCGCTCCACTTCTCCGATGTTCCACTCTTCGATCACGGTGCTGATGGTAATTCGCTGCGCGCTTCCCAGGCGCTCTTTTGCAAACTCGAGATTGTCCATTACCTTGGGCAACGCGGCCGGTTTTGATAGTGGATTGGTCGGATCCGCCGCCAACGCATCGAGGCTCACCACTAATCCTGTCACTCCGGAAAGAATTCCCGCCTTGCGATCCAGCAGGGTTCCATTCGTAATCAGCAGCACGGACCGAAATTTGCAGTCAAAGCGCGCCGCGTGCACGATTTCCTCAATATCGCTGCGCAGAGTCGGCTCCCCGCCGGTAATCACAATCGAGTCGCTCTCTTTGCGAATCCTCCGCAGTAACCGAATCGTATCCGCGGTGCCCAGTTCCGCACTGAAGACGTCCGGCTCCTTCTGCGTGCAATACGTACAAGCCAAGTTGCATTTGTGCGTCACATAAAACGTAACCGCATACGGCGCCACAACCTTGGTTCGCAAAACATGCCGCCGCCACCCATTCCGGAAATACAGACGAAAATTCTCAGCCACAAAAGGCGCCTGCCGCACTAATCCGCGCAGCAACTCGCCCTTCGACGGCACGCGCCTCTCCGCCGCGCGCTCGTCCAGCGCACTCACCGGCACAATATTTGCGTTCTTCTCAGTCATGCGACGGCACACGGGCAGTCTGGATTCTCAGCACGCACGGGGAGGTGGAGGATGATAACCCCCTCCCCCGTTTTTGCATAAGTGTTGATTCTACAGGTAGTTAAAGTCGTTTGTTTTGATACACTTTTGCAAGTGTTGATTCTAAAGGGAGTTAGCCGGAAGCGGTCCGATATGAGTACGGGCGGACGCCGTGGGTGCGCGGGGGTTGGGAGCGCGATGTTCACGGCTTACGATAGCAGGAGGGGTACGCGAGGACAACTGGTCGGAGGTGCGGTTGAGGGACAGGTGGCTGATTTCTAAAAGTCCAAAAACGTCCCGTGTCCCCGATTGTCCCGATTGTCCGTCCAACAGGTTGACTACATAGGCGTGCCTAGTTCTATCAGGCTCTTGCTGGGCGGCGGCGAATGAACATGCGATAGAGCAGCAGGAGCAGCATCGCGCCTACGACTGACATGATGAAGCCGGCGGACTGGCCTGCGGCATACAGGCCGAGCGCTCGCCCCAGGTATGTAGCCATCAAGGAGCCGGCAACGCCTAGGGCCATCGTTATCCAGATGCCGCCTGGGTCTTTGCCTGGCATGAGCAGCTTTGCTATGGCGCCCACAATCAAACCGATAATAAGTGCTCCGATTAATGAAAACATGGGCCACCTCCTGAGTGAACGTGTCACTGTTCGCGGGGAAGGGCCATACGGCGGTTTGGGTATCGGGATTGAGGAGGGCCAAAGAGCCCACCTTCACAGAGCGAGGGAGGGGCACCCAGAGCGACCGAGGTCAATCCTTGTAGGGGTCGAATTCGTTGGCACCGGCCATGGCTACGCCTACGGGAGTGAGCGTGTGGAGGATGCGAATGCTTTGGCCGTGCTCGGCGAGAACTTCTGGCAAGCGTTTGTAGCAATCCGGAGACTCGTCGAGGCCGGCCCCGCGTAACTCGACGTTCGCTCTCTTCAGCCATCCCTGCATCATTTCCGTTGTGACTTTACCGGGGCGAAGAACCTGGCCGGTTTTGCGATCCGTTTTTCCGCGCGCTTCCATTCTTCCCATGACTCTGCCGGCGCCGTGAACGGTGCTGTAAAGAGAATGCTTGGCTTCTTCATTTTCAATTCCTTCGAGAATCACAGAGGTCTCGCCCATTGTTCCGCCGACAAAGCCTTTCTGGCCTGGGAATGCAGGCGTTGCTCCTTTGCGGACCACCCAATATTCTTCGCCGTCGTGAGTTTCGCGCCACGCAAAATTGTGGTGGTTGTGGACCTCTTCGAGGATCGACGTGCCAAGGAGTTGCGCAACTCTCCCGCACACCCAATCTCGACCCGCATAGGCGTAGTCTCCGCCGAGATGCATGCACTGGATGTATTGCTCACCTAGATCTCCGTTGGCATCGATCACGCAGGGATCGACGTCCATGCCGTCCTTTGCTCCGGCCCTTTTCAGAAACCAAGTGGCGATCTTGTGACCCAGGCCGCGCGAGCCGAAATGTACTCCGATCCAAACGCGGTCCTGCTCGTCGGTGAAGAGGTCCACGTAATGATTTCCTGAGCCGACGGTGCCAAGCTGCTCGCGCGCCATCTGTTTCAGTGGAACAGCGGCTTCGCACTTCCACGCGGGACTCTGGAAGAGTGGATGATCTACTGGCTCGGCGTTGCGGCGTCCGACGCCAAAGCTAATTGTTTGCCATACGCCATCCATGATCTTGGCGATGTCCGCGCGAAGTGCAGAGCCGGGCATGTCCAGCAGGACTGCTTTGTTGCCGCAAGCGATATCGAAGCCTACGCCGCTGGGACTGATCGAGTGTCTGTACGCAACGACTCCGCCGATGGGCACGGCGTAGCCTTTGTGATGGTCCGCCATCAGCGCGACTTTGTCGGCTGACTTGGCGCAGGTTTTAATCTGGCTCAGTGCGCCTTCGTCAGGGGGACCCCAGACAGGAATGTTGTCGATCAGTTGCATTACGACCCTGACATTACTGTACTACGAGGAAAGGCCCCGTGGGCGGCACTGTACCTTTCGCGGGGAGGTGCCTCGGCGAAAATCGGTTGCGGAAAAAGCCGCAGGGCTGCGCGGACTCCGCCCTGCGCTACAGGACGATCGGCCGGAAAGGGGAGTTAATTTTTGTTGGATTTGGGGAATAGGTCGAGGGCGAATTTGGGGTTGTTGCGGGCGCCGGAGATGTGGATGGGGACTACGGAGCCGGCGCCGTCTTTTTTGAAGAAGGGGTCGGCTAGCTTTAGGAAGAAAGATTTTTTGCCGGTTACGGTTTGCGAGAGTTTGGCTTGCATGCGCAGGTTGCCGCGGAAGTCGAGGGTCTCGTCGGGGAGATTGTAGCTGCCGGTCAGGCGGACTTCGGCGCCGGGGATGCTGAAGCTTAGGCGTTGAAATTTAGTGAGGTCGTGCTCGAGACGGAAGTGGCCGAGGAGGTCGGTGATGGCGCTCCCGGCGTCTTCGTTATTGGGCTTGCCGAGGGCGTGGCGGCTGAGAGATTCGAGCTTGTCGCGGACTTCGAGGCTGGCAAATTCCGCGTCGCTGACGCCGAAATCGCCGTCGAGAGTAAGGCGGTGGATGACTTTTTCTTTGCCGGGGGTGAGAAGCATTTTCGTTCGCAGATTGACGGTGCCGGTCATGACGGGCTCTGTGGATTTGGTGGCGAGGCGAAGAATGTCCTGGAGGCGGGCGTTGGGGGCGTAGATGTCGAGAGAGATGATGTGCCCGTGCTTGCCGGAGGCGCGGGTGACGCTGCCGTTGGCGATGATAAGGGAATGGAGAAGCGTGGCGCGGACGGGATGGAGGTAGGTGTCGCCGTTGGTGCCGTCGACCGTGGCGGAAAAATCGGTGTGCAGCGGGACGGGGCGGCCGATGGGATCGAGGGAGAAATTCGGCGTATCGGTTTCACCCTGGACTTCGAGTTGATTGAGATGGCCGGTGTATTTTCCCGTGGAGGAGAGCGTGCCGCCAATGCCGGCGAAGGGATCGAGGTCGGCGTTCGCGAAACTGTAGCTGCCGGAAACGGGAGTGAAGGCGGGATCTTCGGCGTCCCATGGGCCGAAAGTGCCGCGTGTGGCGATTTCGCCTTTGGGCTTGGCATTGGTGAGCGTGCCGTGGAAATCGAATGGCTTTTGATCGCCGACATTTTTCAGGACGAGGTCGTGGATTTCGAAATCGAGCGGATCCTTGCCTGCTTTTTTCGGAAGGATGATGAGAGTGGTGTCGTTGCAAACGATTTCGTTAAAGATGATGCGCGGGACGAGCGCGGATTTTTTAGCGGGCGGAGGAGGGGCGTTGGGATCGCTGGGCGGAATGGTGATGACCATATTTTCGACGTAGACGCCTTTGACATGGCGCGGAACGTGAATGACGCCGAGGACGCCGAGGTTGAAGGAGAAGCGGGCGATTTGGATTAACGGCGGGACGTCGGTGCGGTTGCGGTAGCGGAGGGTGAGGCCTTCGCCGGTGACTTGCATGCGCGGCGTGGTTTCGACGTGGAGGCTTTGCAGCTCGACATGGCTGTCGAAACGCGTGCTGAGCTCGCTGATGACCCATTCGCGCGTGCGGTCATCAATGTGGCGAGCGCCGAGGTAAATGAAGAGGATTAGACCGACGCAGAGACCGATCAGGATTCCAAGAAGGTAAGGCCAAAGGCGAAATGCGCGAGCGGGTTCCGTCATCAACAACGCCTACAGGAAAGATGCTACTGGGCGGTAAAAAGTTCCGGGTGGGCGGGGCGGGAATTGGCGGCGTTTGCGGCGACGGTGACCGAGGCCTCGACATCGAGAGTTACGGGCGGGAGACAGACTTCGTTGCTGCAGGCTTGGTAGCGCAGCTTTAGAGGAATTTTTTGGGCGCCGAGCGGTGCGTCGGGTTGCGCGACGAGCGGTACGCGAAGAATGACTTTGTCTTCGTAAACGTTTAGTGGAGTTTTAGTGAAGGCAAAAGTGTGGAGCTCGCCTTTGGGGTACGAGATTTCGCCGGCAGATTTGAAACCGTTGGGAAGGTTGGCGCGGAGGTCGGTGGGGATCAGATATTCGGCGGTAGGCTTGCGCGCGTTGATGTGGAAACCGTTGCGGATTTTGAGCACGACGGCGAGCTGGAAGGAACTGCCGCGGGCGACGGGCTCGAGCGAAACATAGGCGGAGGGAGCAACGACTTCGCGGCCGGAGGGGATTTGCGGATGCGCGGATGGCAGCGCGGCGACGATGATCAGCAGTAACGCGGCGCTGACGATGGCCGCGGCGATCTTCACAGGCGCACCTGCTCCCCGAGTTGTTGCGAGACGACGCGGCTCATGACTTCCAGGAGATTTTCTCCTGTTTTTTCCGAGATGAAGGCGTTTTTGGAATCGGACCAGCCGAGCTTGAAACTGGTGGAGAGCGCGGAGATCCAGATTTCACGGACGGGAGTGTTGGGCGACACGACGAACTTGGCTTCTTCTGGTTCTTCGAAGATGACTTCGAGCTTGCCGCTTTCGCCTTCGACGTCAAAGCCGTGCTCGTCGCCGAGGGTTAGCAGGCGGCGCTTGAGATCGTCAAAGGCGGCGTCGGCTTTTCGCCGAAAATCTTGTTCGTCGAGCATCGTGTCAGAGTATCAGAGTTGCGATTCGATGGATTTGGAGATTTCTTCGGGGCTGATGATGCCGGTGATGCGCTTGACGATTTTGCCGTCGCGGGTGATCAGGACGCTGGTGGGATAACCGAGCAGGCCGCCGAATTTGTCGGCTGCGGCGTCATTGCCAATCACGATGGGATAATTCATCTGGGATTTTGTACCGTTGACGTCGAAGCGCTCTTTTTGGACCCAGGGAGTTACGACCTTGGCGCCTTCTTCATCCATGGCGATGCCAAGCACAGTGAAACCTTTGGCAGCGTACTTTTGCTGCATTTCGATCAGCCAGGGAATTTCCGCTTGGCAGGGCTCGCACCAGGTGGCCCAGAAATTTACGAGGACGACTTTGCCCTTGTACTGGGCGAGGGAAAGGTCTTTGCCGTCGAGATCTTTCAGGGTGACTTCAGGGGCGGGCTTCGGGGCTTTGGGGTTGGCGGCAGAATTACCGGCTGAGACGCTCAGGACACCTTTTCGGGGCTGGCGCGTGGCGCGGTCGGCTAGATAGGTGGCGGCGATTACGGCGACGACCGCGATTATGACCAGCAGAGATTTCTTCAACTTTCGAGTCCTCCAGCTTTCACTCTTATTATCTCGCAGGTTGGCGAGCACGGCAAAAGCGGGGCTTCATTTCGCGCCGGTCAACGATCGCTCCAGCCATAGGACGATGCTGTTGAGAAAGCCGAGCTTTCCGGCCATCCAGGTGAGGCGGTTGACGAAGATTAGACCGCCGACAAAAAGGAGCAACGCGCCGCTGAATAGTTCGACGGCGTGAAGGTGCTTTCGGAAGCGTTGGTAGAAGCGCAGAAATTGGCCGATACCTAGCGCAGTGAGGAGGAAGGGGACGGCTAGTCCGGCGGAGTAGACCGCGAGGAGGAGAACGCCGCGGGCGATCGTGTCACTGGCGGCGGCGAGTGCGAGCACTGTGGCGAGAATCGGGCCGATGCACGGCGTCCAGCCGAAGGCGAAAGCGAAACCGAGGAGGAAGCCGCTCCAGATGCCGGGCTGCGTGCTGCTGGTGCGGAGGCGCACGTCGCGATTGAGCCAGCGAGTCATGGAGGGGCCGAAAAAACCGATCAGCGAGAGGGAGAAAAAATGAACGTAGCCGAAACCGGCGAAGAGGGGTCCGCCGCGCAGAAGAGAGATGACTCCAAGAAGCGCGAGCACGGCTCCGAGGATGAGGCCGGTGCGGACAGTCAGCTTGATGAGAATGCCGAGAAGGTGCAGGCCGAAAAGCAGGATCAGCGCGCCGGCGATGGGAGCGAGGAAGGAACGGTTCTCACGAAGAAACGTGCCGACGGCGCTGGCGGACGCGCCGAAGGAAATGAAGACGACCGAAAAACCGATGACGAAAGCGACAGACGAGGCGAAGAGGCCGGCACGGGGCGGCTGACCTTGGCGGAGCTGCTCCATGCCGATGCCAGAGAGCATGGAAATGTAGCCGGGAACGAGCGGGAGAACGCAGGGAGAGAGAAAGGAAACCAGTCCGGCTAAGAAGGCTCCTAAGAGTGAGACGTCGGTCATTCGCTTTCGATCCTTCGTTGGATGAGCGCCTTGGACTGCGCTGGCGCTACAACTACTTTACGCTCGCGCTGTGTTTTCGGATTCGTTGTTGCGCTTGAAAACTGTCCTGACCCGCGGCCGGCTCCCCCGACACTACAAGAAGTCGCACCTACGGCGCGCGCAATATATGAGCCGCCGCGCCTGGTGCGCAATCCCTTATTCTCCCACAAACTGCGCGAGTGCTTGCGCTGACGCGCGCTGACGGCGGCTATGGACAGCTTCGCCCACCGGAATGCGATCGCTGTGAGGGATGACCTGACTGAGGCCCTGAGTTATTCCCATACCCGAACAATTACTTAGACGCGCGGGAACTCGGGCGCGGTAGCGAAAAGGCGACAGATGAAGGGATTTGACTCGCGGTGTGACGGCGCCGCAAAGGCCCGCCATTTGTAAGTTACTGGGTTCGTGAGCTTTAGCAAGTGGGGGGAGTGGTAGCAGCGTTGCATTCCCTACGGCGTGGCCATTGTGAGCTGGACGCCGAACAAAGTGACGGCATTGCGCGTGGTGGTGGGATTTGCCGCGGTTGCTTTGTTTGGGCGCGGCGCTTGGGCAAACCTTGCGGCGGTGGCGCTGACGGTGGCGTCGATAGCGCTGGACGGGCTGGACGGACACATTGCGCGGAAGAAGAAGATGGCGACGCCTATGGGGGCGCAGATCGACATCCTGGGCGACCGCATGATTGAGAACGTGTACTTCACATATTTTGCGGTGGTGGGAATGGTGTCGTTGTGGTTGCCGGTGTTTTTCTTCGCGCGTGGGGCTACGACGGATTTTCTGCGCGGCCTGGCTTTGCGCGCAGGCCATTCCGGGTGGGGAGCTAACGCGATGCTACAGACGTGGTGGGGACGCGCGCTGGTGGCTTCGCGATGGAGCCGAGGATTGTATGCAGTCATGAAGTGTCTTTGCTTTTGCTACTTGGGATTGGAGCTGGCGCTGACGCGAGGGCCGGTGGCACTGATCGGTGAGTTTGCAGAGGATGCGCAGATGCTGATTAGCGGGGCGGGACAGGTGTTGACGTGGGCTACGGCGGGATTTTGCTTTGTGCGGGGACTGCCGGTCTTCGTCGAAGGATGGAAGTACTTCGCGGATGGAGTAGTGGCGCGCGGGGGGAAGGGGATTGCGAGGAAGATCGCATGAAACCAAATGAGAGTATTGGGCGCGTAGCGGCGTTCTTTGATTTGGACGGGACGCTCATACCGCGGCCTTCGCTGGAGAGGCGATTTTTTGCGGACTTGCGGTACCGGAGGGCGATCCCTATCGGGAATTATTTTTTGTGGATGGCGAGGGCAGCGCGGCTGGCGCCTCGAGGAATTCAAGTGATGCGCTACGCCAACAAGATGTACTTGCGCGGCGTACACGAGGGGAGGGAATCCGCAATAGAAACGGAGCAGCCCTCTTGGCAAGGTTCGGGGCAAGTGGGATTCGCTGTCCCACGGTTCTTCCCTGCAGCAATGAATCAGGTGACCTGGCATGCGAAGCAAGGGCACGGGATTGTCTTGGTGAGCGGCACGTTGGCCCCGTTGGCGGAGGAGATGGCGCTGGCCCTGGTGGTGCGACTGGCGGTGCGAGGGATTGAGGCATCGGTGGGGGTTTGCGCTACACGGTTGGAAGAGAACGACGGTAGATGGACGGGGCGGATTATCGGGGACGCGATGTTTGGTAAGGCGAAGGCGCGCGCGGTGCGGCGAATCGCCGGGGAAGGCGGATTTGATCTGGCTCAGTGTTATGCCTACGGGAATTGCGTGAACGATCGATGGATGCTCGAAGCTGTTGGCCGGCCAGCGGCGGTGAATGCTTCCAGGGGAATGGAGAGGGTGGCGCGGCGGCGAGGGTGGATGGCGCTGACGTGGACTGAAGAAAGCGATTTGACCCCGCGGGCGCAGACGATACGTAGACGAGATGAGGCAGAGAAGGTCGCATGAGTAGCGCGCCTAGACCCGAGTACCGCAAGAGCGAACTCACCGTGGTGTTAGAGCGCGAAAGCGCGGTTCACGAAGGCGAAGGCCGGTTACGTTTTCAGGCGCGTTGCGACTATGGCGTTGGGCAGGTTTTTCCTGCCGGAATGGCGGCCATATTCGCGTGCTGCGGCGCGTTTGAGTGGGTGGCTCTGAGTTACCTGGCGATTTCGAGTGTGCTGGTCGGGATCTTTGCGCAGAATTTGGCGCATCCGGTGCGGTTGCTCAGCGTGCAGGGGCTGGTGGCGTTAGTGATCGTGGCGCTGTGCCGGGTTGAGGATAATGTCTGGACGCCGGCGCGGATTTCATCGATGACGGTCGAAGGGCGGGCAGCCCCCTCGGCAAAGCTCGGAGCAAGCAGAAATGGCTGTCCCACTTTGACGCAGAGATTTTGGCATTTTTGGCGGCACTGGTATCCGCACCTGTTCTTTTTGTTTTGCTTTGAAGAGTTGGGGGTGCTCGTTCATTTGGTCTCGCCGCGTTGGCAGGACGCGAAGCTGATTGCGTTCGATCACTGGCTGACCGGTGTGCATCCGTCGATTTGGCTGGAACAGTTTGCTACGCCGGCGCGCAACGAGTTTATGCAGTTCGCTTACCTGACCTATTTTGTCTACCTGCTGGTGCTTGGCGGGATTTTGTACTACCGCGAGGATTGGCGCGGGTATTGGTCTGTGATGACGTATTCGGCGGTTGCGTACGCGATCGGATACGTGATTGCGATTTTCTTTCCCATCGAGAGCCCGTGGTTTGCGATGGCCGGATCGTGGCATGGAGAATTGCATGGCGGGCCGTTTACGGCGGTGATTAATTTCATCGAGCACTATGGACGCGTGCGCGGGGCGGCGTTTCCTTCGGAGCACGTGGCGGGATCATTTGCGGCGCTGTGGGGCGCTTGGCGTCATCGGCGATGGCTGTTCTGGGTGATGCTGCCGCCGGTTCTGTGCATGTGCGTTTCGACGGTGTGGGGGCGCTATCACTACGTGGTGGATATTTTCGGCGGGGTGGTTACCGGGACACTGGGATATGTGATCGGGAAATGGCTGATGGAGAAGCGGGAAGGGGTTTACGGTCGGCAGGTCGATGTCGAACGAGCAGAGTTCTCTTTGGTCCGTCAGTGATTTTCGATCCTACTTAAAGCTTGGGTCGTCGGAGCACAGGCATGAGTGCCTGTGCTCCTTGGGCGATGCGTAGCAGCAGAGGCTCGTCGGTTATGGCTCCGATTAGCTGGAGTCCCACGGGGAGACCCGCTGATGTGAAGCCGCACGGTAACGAGATTGCGGGGATTCCAGCGAGATTCGCTGGACGATTTAGGCGCAGGAGGAGCGCGCGCGTTGGGTAAATTTCGTCTCCTATGCGGGTGCTTTCTTCGCCGAGCAGGGGGGCTGCGATGGGCGTGGTGGGAACGACGATCGCGTCGACACCGGCGTCTTCCATCGTCAAATGGAATTGCTGAATGAACTTGTCGCGGGCCTCGAGGGCTTTTAAATAGGCAGTCGCGGATACCTTGGTGCCCATTTCGAGGCGCGTGCGGACGTCCTCTCCGTAGTCGGCGGAGTGCGCCGGAAACCATCCAGCTTGCTGGTGATAGTGGGTGGCTTCTGCCCAGGCGATTTGATTGCCGGCTTCTTCCGTCTCGCTTAGTAAGGGGATTGAGACTTCCTTGAGCGTCGCGCCTTGTTTCCGCAGTCTACGAATGGCTTCATCGAATGCCATGTAGACGTCTTCGCCAATCACATCGAAGAAAAACTCCTTGGGAATTCCTAGTTTGAGTTTGCGCAGCGATCGTGCGGAAGATTTTCGCGGGAGCAAAAGACTTGGCTCCTTTTTGCCGTGCAAGAAAATGGGATCGAGAAGAAGAGCGGCATCCGCAGCCGTTCGCGCCAGCGGCCCGACGAAATCGAGGCGGGGCGAAAGTGAGACGACACCTTCGACGGAGACGCGGCCGATGCCGGGCTTCAGGCCGACAACGCCGCAGAGCGCGGCAGGGATGCGAATCGAGCCTCCGGTGTCTGTGCCTATGCTGCCGTAGCAGAGGCCGGCGGCTACTGCCGCTGCGGAGCCACCACTGGAGCCGCCGGGAATGCGGGCGAGGTCCCATGGATTGCGAGTGGGGCCGTAATGGGGATTGTTGGTTGTGACGCCGTAAGCGAACTCGTGCAGGTTGGTCTTGCCTAGGAGAATTGCGCCCGCTTCTTTCACCTTTGTCCAAACATCCGCATCGCGCAGAGGAATGAAATCTTTCAAGATTTTGGACCCGGCTGTGGTGCGGATATCCTTCGTATAGATGTTGTCTTTGAGTGAGATGGGGATGCCGTGAAGTGGGCCGCAATCGCGGTGGCCTTTGCGGCTGCGTGGGGCGAAGAGCTCGGATTCGGCTTTTTTGGCTTGTGCGAGCGCGAGTTCGGCGGTGACGGTGATGTAGGCGTTTAATTTGGGATTGAGCTGGTTAATGCGCGCGAGCATCAGCTTGGTTACTTCGAGGGGCGACACTTTTCGCTTGCGGTAGAGACGAGCTACTTCTTCGATGGAGGCGAAAATGCCGGGCCTGCAGGCGCGGCGGTATAAAGCAAAGAGAAGGAATTTAACACAGAGAGGGACCGGAGGAGGCACAGAGGACGCAGAGAAAGAGGGACGGAATTAGAAGATTTTTTCTTGGTGGCGAAGATTTCCAAAAGTGCCGATGTTGGCCACTATGAATGCCACGCGGAACTGATTGTCGGTGCGCACCTGGCCGAGAGCAAAGCGGCGGTACTCGAGAGCGATGCCGCAGCATTTCCCGTTGTAGCTGACCTGCACGAGTTGGCTTTGCAAGGCGCTGTTGGTGATGTCGTAGCTGATGCCGCTGGTGACGTTGAAGCCGCGGCGCGTTTCACTGCCGTAGCCCATGAGCACGCGCACTTGATTGGAGAGCGGCTGCAGGATGGGATTGTCTTGCAAGCGGAAATGGGCGATGGTGGCGAAAAATTCGCGATAGGGCTTTATTTTCACCAACGTGCCGATGACGGTGACTTTGCTGATCTGCGGGTCGTACTCGATCAAATTCTCGGTGTCAAAGAGGCCGCCAGGCGTGATCCTGATGTCGCTGACGATCGGTGAGGAGTTGCGCGGTCCAAGGGCGAAGGCGAATGGCGAGATGGAGTCGAGAGGTTCGAGAACGTTGCGCTGGCCGTTGACAATGGCGCCACCGAAGGTCGGATCGAAATAATGCTTCTGCACCAGGCGCCAGGAAACGAGCTCTTCTGGCTGGTCGTCGCCGGATTTCATCCAGAAGCGCTGCGTGACGCCATATTCGACTTCATTGGTGTCGGTGCGGGTAGCGTCGGCGTCAAAGCGGATGAATTGGAAGAAATTGTTAATGCCGGTGATATTTCGATAGGTGATGTGCGGCTCGACGGTGTGCTTGTACCGACTCCGGGGTTTAGTCTTGTCGGACGAAATGGAGCCGAAGAAACGTTCCAGGGTCGGGGGGCGAAGATCGAACGTGAATTCGCCGTCGTTGCGCGTCAGGGATTGAGTGCTGACGGTACCGGCGGGAGTGAGGGATGATCCGTAATAGGTGGTGCGAAAAGCGGCGGTAGTGGTGGCGCTGAGCCATGGTCCGAAATGGAGCGGCACCGTGACGCGCGGCGCGAACTCAATCCGCGGAACAAAATTAGAAGTCGCGATAGGCACGAACGTGGCGGTGGGAGTAAAACCGACATCGTCGCGCTTCAGGGCACCGGCGAGTGCGTCAAAACCGAAATAGATCGGAAGACGCTCGAACGGCGACTGCTCGACGGAACCGAAACGCGCTTGTGGCGCGTTACGTAGCGAGACGCTGGTCTGCGGATTTGTGGTGAGGAAGCTACGGTCACTGAGCGCCGCGAGATTGAAACTGAAGCCGCGAAAATTGTGAGTGAGGAAGGTGGAGCTACGGACTTCGGAGTTGATGGCTTCCCCGAAAGTATCGGAAAAGGCGAGCCGGAAGGTGAGCGAAGAAAGCTCGTTGATGTCCGCAACGAAGCGCCAGTTGTGAGGAAGGAGCGACTGCGCGGCCAGGCGTTGTTCGTGGCCGCCCTGATGCAGGCGGTCAATCACGGCGAAATAGTTATAACGGATGGAAGTGTTCTCCCAAGGCGTAGCGCGGAACTGGCCGCGTTGGGCGGAGCCTCGCCTGCTGAAATATTCCGCGCCCAGGGTGGTGTCCATCCAGGTGAGTGGCGCCCAGTAAAAGTCATCACCGAAGACGAAACCCTTGCTGGTGCTATTTCCGGCCACGGGAACGAGAATGCCGGACTGGCGGAGTTTTGGGCCGGCGGGCGCTGTGGCGTAGGGCGTCCAAATGAGGGGAACGCGAAATAAACGGAAGTTCGCATTGACCAGGGCCATCGTTTTGCCGAGGCGGAGGCGCGCGCGCGGCGCGTAGAACTGCCATTTGGGGCGGCGGGGATCGCAAACGGTGATCCACGCCTGCTGGATGACGTAATAGTCGTTGCTGAAGCGTTCCACCTGGTGAGCTTCGAAATAAAGCGGATTGTCGGTGACGAGGAGTGTAGGGTTGGGCCGGCGTTCGATTTTTACGGTGCCGCGAACGTTAAGAAATGTGCCGCGTCCGGTGCCAACGTTGTAATGCGCTTCGTCGGCTTCGAGATGCTGGTTTTCGAAGTCATATTTCACGTGGCCGCGCGCGAAAGCTTCGTTGGTCTGGTCGTTGTATTCGATGTGATCGGCGCGAAGGTGCTGGCCGGCATAGTGGATGTCAACGTCGTCAGGTGCTGGCCGGCGTAATGGATGTCAACGTCATCGTCGGCGATGAAGAGACTACCCTGCCGGCGTTGCGGGCCTTTCGCGGAAAGCTCGGCGACGCCGCCCTTGGCCGCGGGCGGGCGGATTTGTTGCGCGTTTGCGGGCGCCGCCGTAGCGAAGAAAAACAAGAAAAGGGGAAATGCTATCGGAAGAAGAACTTGAAGCGCGGAAAAATTCCGAGTATGAGGGTGACGATTCACGCGGAAGATGTGGCCAATAGGATAAGTTCGATAGCCTAGCATGGGCTTTGCGGGTTGTGTAGCGGGCGGCGAAACCACGGT
>WNFL01422525.1_pt1 | contig 15733 bp, 15 predicted proteins | sample 5400361 | NCBI WGS metagenome assembly WNFL01 (sample SAMN13153351, study PRJNA577476) | soil metagenome | isolation source: 40 cm soil on Douglas fir-dominated hillslope | place: USA:California | collected 2013-09-17
AACAACCCCTACGGGTCCGTTGTGATCCCGGTCCCGCTGCGGATCAAGCAGATGGTCGCGGTGATCTTCACCCCGCCCGGGACGCCGCCGGGGCCGTGGCCTCCCGATTCCTCGCCGCGCCCGTCCGCGTCCCCGTAGCACCGGCCCAGCGCGGGCGCCACGAGGCGCCTCAGAACCCCAGATCGCGGAGGATCGGCTGCATCCGGCGAGCTGCCGCGCCACGGTGCGAGATCTTGTTCTTGGCGGCTTGCGTCCATTCACCGAGCGTCCGGCCGGCGGGCGCCTCCGAGGCGGGCAGGAATATCGGGTCGTAGCCGAATCCGCTTGTACCCCACGCCGCCGTCGCGATCTGCCCACGACATGTCCCCCGGACCGTGCGCACCGGCAGCCCACCGCGTGGACCGGTGGCGTCCGGCTGGGCGAGCGCCAGGACGCAGACGTAGCGGGCCCCCCGGACCTCCGGCGGCAGGCCGCGGAGCGCCGCGAGGAGCTTCGCGTTGTTCTCGGCGTCCGTGGCGTTCTCGCCGGCGTAGCGGCGCGTTCGCACGCCGGGGCCGCCGCCCAGTGCGTCGACCTCCAGGCCGGAATCGTCGGCGAGCGTCATCAGGCCCGACAGTCGAGCGCCGTGTCGTGCCTTCATTCGGGCGTTCGCCTCGAACGTCGAGCCCGTCTCCTCGATGTCGCCCTCGAGCCCCAGGTCCTCGAGGCTGACGAGCTCGGCCTGTTCGAGCGCGAGCAGGTCGCGGAGCTCGGCGAGCTTGTGCGGCGAACGCGTGGCGATCAGGAGGCGCGGCTGGCTCATGGCTCAGCGCTTGACGGTCGCCAGGATCTCGGCCTGGGCAGTGAACAGCTGATCGAGTCCGGACGTGGCGAGGTCGAGGAGGCCCTCCATCGCTGTCCGGTCAAAGGGCTTGCCCTCGGCCGTGCCCTGGACCTCCACGAACGTGCCCGCATCTGTGCCGACGACGTTGAAATCGACGTCGGCCCGGGAATCCTCGCTGTAGTCGAGGTCGAGCAGCGATGCCCCGTCGACCAGTCCGACGCTGACGGCTGCGATCCGGCCGACGAGGTGGCGGTCCATGCCGAAGGTGATGAGAGCCGCCGCGAGCGCCACGTAACCGCCGGTGCCGGACGCGGTCCTGGTTCCGCCGTCCGCCTGGAGGACGTCGCAGTCGACGGTGATCGTCCTCTCGCCGAGGCGGGTCAGGTCGATCGCGTCGCGGAGCGACCGCCGAGCTTGCCCTTGACCGACTCGCGGTCCGTCCGCTCGGCGGTCGCTCGAGGCAGCATCGAATACTCGGCGGTGACCCAGCCGGTGCCCTTGCCGCGGAGGTGCGGCGGGACGCGGTCGGCGATCGTTGCCGCGCAGAGGACCTGGGTGTCACCGACCTTGATGAGGCACGAGCCCTCGGCCCATTTCTGGACGCCGAGGGTGAAGCTCACCGGCCGGAGCTGGGTCGGGACGCGGCCGTCCGCACGAATGGCCGGGCGGTTGCCGATCGTCATCTTGGGCTCTCCTCCTCGATCGCGCCGGCGAGATCCGGCGCGCGTTCCTCCAGTTTGGCCGCATCCCACAACCCGTCCAGCGCCTCGAAATCGAGATCCCGCAGTGCGACGCCGCGCCGGGCCGCCTGGCGTTCGACGCTCCGGAAGCGGCGCCGGAACTTGTCGTTTGCGGCTCGCAGGGCGGCCTCCGCCTCGATCCCCTTCCAGCGGGCGACGTTGACGAGCACGAACAGGAGATCACCGTACTCCTCGGCGCGCTCGGCGTCGGTGCTGGCGCTCGCGAGCTCGCCGAGCTCCTCGGTCACCTTGTCCAGGACGCCCTCGATCGAGGGCCACTCGTAGCCGATGTTGGCGGCTCGCTCCTGCATCTCCTGGCTCGCGGCGAGTGCCGGCAGGATCCGGCTGACGCCGTCGAGGGCGCCCTTCGGTTCCGCGGCCGGCTCGGCTCCGTTGGCCTCGGCGGCTTCGGCAGCTCCGGCTCGTTCGTCGGCCTTGATCCGTTCCCACTGGCGATTGACGTCGGACGCCGTCCGGACCTCCGCTTCACCGAACACGTGGGGATGGCGGCGGACGATCTTGGCGGCGATGGCGGCGTTGACGTCAGTCAGGTCGAAGACTCCTTCCTCGGCGGCCAGCTGGGCGTGGAGGATCACCTGGAGGAGGAGATCGCCGAGCTCCTCGGCCAGGGCCGGCGTCGCCCCGGCACCGAGCGCGTCGTACACCTCGTACGCCTCCTCGAGGAGGTGGTTGCGAAGCGACTCGTGGGTCTGCTCGCGATCCCACGGACAGCCGTCCGGCCGGCGCAGGCGGTCGGAGATCCAGGGCATCGCCCAGGGACTCGCGACGGCAAGCTCAGGCGCGACCGGGGCGAGGTAGAACGGCCCGCGCAGGTCCGCGGCGGTCAGTTCGCCGACGGTGCCCACCTCCGCGGCCCCGAACCGCCCGACCGGATGATCAGCCGGGTAGAGCCGGCGGATCACGGCGAGCGGGTCGCGACCCGCCGGCCCGTGTCGGCCTGGCAGCGGCAGGGGCTCCGCGGCGCTGTCGGCACCGGCACCGGCAGCTGCTCCGGCCCCGGCGCCGGGCCGAAGAGTCGCCAACGGGACGATCAGGGCTGGTCGCGACGGCTCGATCGGGGTCGCGACGAGGCGCTCGGCGGCAATCACCTGGAGACCCGCCGCGAGGTCGAGACCCCAGCGGAGTCGTGCTTCGGCGACGAGCGCGTCGAGCACTGTCGCTTACTTCGTGGCGGCTTCGTCGAGAAGATTCCTGGTGATCGTCACCGCATCCTTCTTCTCGCCATACCAGTTCGGGAACGCTCGTTGCTTGAGGAGATCGAGCTGGGTCGCGTCCGGGGTCCTCTGCTCCTCGGCGAGGACCTTGAAGAGGAACGTCCCGACGTTGGGGATCTCAACGATATCGCTGACCTGACCAATCGGTGTCGCGAAGATGGCCCGGCTGAGTCGGGCGTCCAGCTGGCCCTGGGCGACGAACCCGAGATCGCCGCCCTTGCCCCCCTCCGGAGCCTCCGAGTTGTCCCGGGCGAGTTGCGAAAAGTCGGTGCCCGCGACCGCCTGGTCGCGGATCTTCTTCATCTGGTCGAGGTCCGGTGGGCGGTACATGACCTGGATGACGTGCCAGCCGAAGGCGCTCCGGACGGGCGGCAGGAGATCGCCCGGATTGAGGCCGTCCTTCAGGATCGCATCGAGGAAGGCCTGGTCGACCTGGCTCGTCTCGTCGAAGTACGGCAGCTTTCCGCCGGTCCCGGTATCGCCCTGGGCCGATTGCTCGTCGCTGTCCTTGCGTGCGAGCTCGTCGAACTTCGACGGGTCCGCCTTCAGCTTGTCGTACTCGGCCTGGGCAGCCAGCTGGGCCTCCGACCAGGTCGGATCGTCGGAGGGCAGCGCCGAGGCACCGGACGCGTCGTGCTTCGGGGAGAAGAGGATGTGGCGGACCTTGATCGCCTTGGCCCCGGGGGTCGCCTGGGGCGCCTGGATCTCGATCTCGAGAACGTGCCGTTGCGGGCCTGGCTTGCTCGCGTCCGCGACGATCTTGTCCTCGAGCGACTGGCGGACGACCTCGGCCTGAACAAGGCTCCGATACGTTTCGACCTTGAGACCCGCGTCCTTGATCTTGTCGAGCCAGGCCGGGTCGACCGTCGCGGGCGCGATCTCGGTCACGCGTCCGATGCGGTAGATCCCGTCCTTGCCCTCGATCACGGCCGTCGGCTTGCCCTGATCGGCAGCGAAGATCGCATCGAGATAGGGCTTGTCCTCCGAGGACGTCTTGTCGATCCAGCCGAGGTCGCCGCCGGTCGCCTTCGACGTGTCGGTCGAGACCGTCTTGGCCACGTCCTCCCACTTCTTGCCGCCGGTCGTGATGTCGGTCAAGGCCTGGTCCGCGATCTTCTTGGCGGCCGCCTTCTGGGCGTCGGTCGGGACCGTCTTGCCCGTGTCGACCGCCGGTTCGACCGCGATCACCCACGCATGGCGGGATTCGGGCGTTGTCGATTCCTCGACGATCTTGGCGTCGACCTGCGCGGGGCTGACCGTGACCCCCTCCTGCGCCGCGAGGCCGGATTGGATCCGGGCGTCGATCAGCCGCTCCAGCACCGTCGAGACAAGCGGATTTGTGCCGGCCTGGTTGGTCTGGGCCTGGGACTGGATCGACGTGATCTGGGCGTTCGCCTCGGCGCTCGTCAGGTGGCCGGAGGCGACCGCCGCGTTGACCCGCGCGACCTGCTGCTGGAGCTTCCAGAGCTCGATCTGGATCGCATCCTTGAAGTCGTCCTTCGATATCGCCTGGCCGTTGACCGTCGCGGCGGCCGCAAGATGGTCGCTGTAAAACCTGACGACGGCCACTCCGACGAGGATGGCGACGGCGATAGCGACGGCCAGCCCGAAGCCGATGTTGAGGTAGAAGTTGCGCCGGCTCCCGCCGTCGCGCGACGGTCGCGACGGACGGGTCGCGACGGGTTTGGCTCGGAAGGTCATGGGGTCATGAGGTCCTGCAGGAAGGGGTGAAGGGCGACGATCGCCGAACGGGCGGTATCGTAGCGTACCGGGGCTCCGCGCCATTCCCGCCCGTGGTCACCCGCGGAAGAGTCCCTCAACGAGCTTGATGTAGCCAACGGCTTCGTGTTCCCACGATCGCTCGCGGACAATCGCAAAGGTTGCTGCAACCGCCGCCGATCGAGCCTCGGGGTCATCGCAGATCGCGACGATCGCGGCGGCCAGCGAGCCAGCGTCGCCGGGCTCGTACGTCCGGACTGTGGCGGCCGGGAAGGTCCGTTCGACGAGCGGGAGGCGGGCCGCCACGACCGGCTTGCCCATGGCGGCGTATTCGAAGACCTTAGTCGACAGGCTGACGTCGGTGAATCGATCCAGACGGGTCGGGGCGAGACCGAGGTCGGCGCGAGCGACGGCTGCCGGGACTGCCTCGATCGGGATGCGTCCGTGGAAGCGCACCCGATCGTCGACCCCGAGACCCTCAGCCTTGGCGCGAAGGCTCGGCTCGGCGTCGCCGCGGCCGTAAACGTCGAAGACGAGCGGCAGGTCCGGCCGGTCCGTTGCGAGACGACCGATCGCGTCGATCGCGACGTCTAGCTCGTAAGTCGGCGTAAGGGCGCCGGCATAAACGAGGCGGATCGAGCCGTCCTCAGCAAATGCCCGCGCGGGCTGGGCGGTCTGGTCGAAGCGAGCCAAAGACGGCCGGTTGACGACGACGTGGACCTTGTCGGGCCAGACGCCGAGTGCGACCAGCCGGTCGGCCATCGCGTCGTTGACCGTCACGACCGACGTCGCGACCCAAATCGAAAGCCGCTCCTGGATCAGGAGAAATCGGTAGAGGAGGGGGTTCGAGGTTCGTGGAAAGCGGCTCCGGAAGAACTCGGGCATGGCTTCGTGGAGATCGAGCAGGAGTGGCACCCCGGCCACGCGGAGTGGCAGAGCGGCGAAGGCCAAGAAGTCGGGCAGGCTGTGAACCTGGACCAACCCGTAGTGACGACGACGGTGGGCGACCGTGAGGACCCAGCCGGCGCGGACCAGGAACGACAGGTACTCGCGGAGATAGACCCGGATCCCGGCTCCCTGGTGGCGTTGGACGCCAAGCCGGCGGACGTGGACGCCGGCGACGTCCTCCTCTAGCGAATCGTTCTCACGACGGAGGGCGAAGACGTCGACTGCATGGCCAGCGTCGACGAGCGACTCGGCCTCGCGGCGGACCCGCGGATCCTCGTCGTAATACGAATGGACGACCATTGCGACCGGTTGGCGCTCCCGGTTCGCGAATTGGCCTCGGCTGGTGGCATCTACCGGCCGTTTGGTTGCATCGTCCGACCGCGGGCTCGGCACGACGCTGCTCAGCCGGGACTCCAGCCCGCACCAAGTCGGAGGACCTGCCGCTGGCGCGCCGAACGCCCAGCGGAGCTGTTGACTGTGTCGACGACGAGGTCCGCGTCGCGATAAACGCGATCGAGATCGACTGCCCGGTGGGCCGTGACGACCACGATCACGTCACTGCCGGCGAGGAGCTCGTCGAGACCGACCGACGTGAGGTCCTCGCCGCTGCCCAACCGGAGTGTCGGCACGTGCGGGTCGTGATAGGCGACGTCCGCGCCGCGCTGGCGAAGCCCGCTTATGACATCCGACGCGGGCGAATTACGGGAATCGCGGACGTTTGCCTTGAAGGCAACGCCGATCACCCCAGCTCGGGCTCCGCGCAACGCCCTGCCGCGGTCGTTTAGTGCCTCGGCGACGAGATCGACGACGTGTCGCGGCATCGCGAAGTTGATATCGCCGGCGAGCTCCACGAAGCGATCGATGAAATCGAACTCGCGCGCCCGCCAGGCGAGATAGTAGGGATCGACCGGGATGCAATGGCCGCCGACGCCCGGGCCGGGCGTAAAGCGCATGAACCCGAAGGGTTTCGTCGCCGCCGCGTCAATCACCTCCCAGACGTCGATGCCCATCCGCTCGCACAGGAGGGCGAGCTGGTTGACGAGGGCGATGTTGACGTTCCGGAAGACGTTCTCGAGGAGCTTCGCCAGCTCCGCCGCGTCGGGCGACGACAGCTCGAGAACGTCGTCGTTGATCCGGCGCAGCAGGCTGGCAGCTCGTTGGGACGCGCCAGGCGAGATCGCCCCGACGAGGCGCGGCACGCCCTTCGACGCGGAGGCCGGATCGCCAGGATTGACGCGCTCAGGCGCGAATGCGAGGTCGAAGTCGCGGCCGGCGACGAGGCCGGATCGCTCGAGCTCCTCGCGGAAGGGGCCCCTGGTCGTTCCCGGGAAGGTCGTCGACTGGAGGATGATCAGCTGGCCGGCCCGCAGACGCTGACGAATGAGCGACGCCGCACTGAGCACCGGCGAAAGGTCGGGATCCTTCGACTTCGTGATCGGCGTGGGGACGCAGACGAAGATCACGTCGGCGGCGTCGAGGTCGGCTGCCGCAGGCTCGACGACCGTTAGGCCGCGACCGAGAGCAGACTCCAGGCGTTCGTTCGGGATGTCGTCGATCGGCGAGCGACCCGCGGCCAGCTCGGCGACGCGTGGGGCATGGGCGTCGATGCCCTCGACCTTCAGGCCGGCCTCCACGAAGGCGATGGCGAGAGGGAGCCCGACATAGCCGAGGCCGATGATCGCTACGCGGTTATCCGTGGTCACGCTGACTCCGGTGTCGGATCGGGAGAGGTGGTCATGGCTGCGTGTCGAGGTTGCCTCAACGTCAAGCCGCCCAGAGGATAGCCCGAGCGGACGGCATCGGGTCGGATCGTGGCTTGGCTCCCCTGCTACCCTGCCCCGATGCGCCCCGAGGCGAGCGTCAGACGCAGGGCTGAACTTGCTGTTGCGGGTTCGGCGTTCGTGCTTTCACTTGCCGTTGCGGCGCTGATCGTGAGGCCGTTTCACGTTGGGACTGCCGGCTACGACGCCGCGGCTTCGGTCCTGTACTTCGAGCGCATCTCCGCGGGCCGGACACTTGAGGCGTTCGTCGGGGCGACGCCGAAGGCCCTCCTGACCGCTGTCTATGGCCTTGCGTTCTCGGTCGTAGCGGATTGGCGCATCGTTTCTTGGCTGGCGATATTGGCGTATGCATGCGGGATCTCGGCAACCGCGACGTTGGCCTACAGAGTCGCCGGACCCGTCGCAGCCGGATTCGTTGCAGTCGGCCTCATCGGCTCGGCGGAGCTGCTCCAGGATGTCGACCTCGCCTATGCGGTCTCGTGGGCACTCCTGTGCTGGGCGATCGCCGGTCTCCTGGTCACGTCTGTCAGGCCCCATTTCGCCTGGGCTGGCGTTGCGCTGGCTGTGGGTGCACTGGCCCGGGCGGAGACGCTGATCGTCGTGGTGCTGGCAGGCGGCCTGATCGTCCTCGGGGCGCTGGTCGCCCGGCGGCGCGGCCTCCCGACGCTGCCGTTCCGGACTCGCGTTCCGATCCTCCTCGGGCTGTTGGCGCTTCCCATTCAGGCCGCCCACGATTGGCTCCTGACTGCAGACCCGCTCTATGCCGAGAAGGTCCCCGTGCTCGGCTCCGCGGGGACGCCTCTCGTCGGCGTCTCCGGAGCGCTCCGCTTCATCGCCGCCCACTACGCCACCGAGCCTGCCCTCGTTCTTCTCGCCCTCGTCGGACTGGCCGTCCTCGTGGTCCGTCGTCGATGGGATTTGGTCGCGGGGCTCGTCGCGCTCGGTCCGGGGGTGGCCGCATTCATCCTGCTCCTTGCCGTGGAGCGGATCTACATCTCGGACCGGTACATCGCGCCCGCGGACCTCGCCATCACGTCGCTGCTGAGGCGGGCCTCGCGCATGGCTCGACGAAGCACCGGGCGAGCCCTGGCGGCTGCGCTCGCTGGTGCCCTGGTGGCGTTCGTGACCGTCCGACCGTTTGGCCCGATCGATCCTCCAACGCGCCGGGCCATCGTCGCCAATGGGCTCGTTCATCGGGACATCGCCCTCGTGATCGAGCCGATCGACGCCGCCCTCACGAGAATCGAGAAGGCGAGAGACTGGCCCACGGACGGCTCCCCGACCGGACCGACGGGGGCCCGCGCCGTCGTGCTCGTCCCGATCCTGACCGTGCCCCAGATGGCGGTCGACCTCCGGCTTCCATTGTCATCGATGACTGGAACCGTCGCGACGTCGATCGCCAGCGATGGGACCTATCCCCGGATCGGCCAGCTCGTCTTCCACGACATCGATCGCGACCGGCCGTCGGCGGCCTTCAGGATCTTCGAGGTCGACCGACCGACTCCGACCGGCGCCATCCTCGTGGATCCGATCCTCGTCGACCCGAACCATCGATTCTGGTTGGACCGGATCGGCCCCTGACAACCGGGCAAGCTGCCGCCGACACTTGGAGATTAGTCAGCGATCGACCTCTGTCAGGGTCGTGGCCAGTCGTTCCGAAATCAGCCGCCAGTCGTGTTCCTCGACCGCCGCTCGGCGCCCGTTCTCTCCCAGGTGGCGAGCAAGGGTCTGGTCCTCCAGCAATCGGAGGATCGCGCCGGCAAGGTCCTCGGGCGCGTCCCCTGGGGCAGTCAATCCGGCCTTGCTCCGCTCGACTTCGGCCTGCATCGCCACTCGGGGCGTGACGACGACCGGGCGCCCGCTGGCCATCGAGTCGTATAGCTTGATCGGGCAGACGGAGTCCCAGTAGGTTGACGGCGGATTCGGGATGCATTGGACGGTCGCTCGACCCAGTTGGTCGCCAATCTCGGCATAGGGCGCGGCGAGAAACTCGATCCACGAGTCTGCCGCGGTAGCCAGCCGGAGCGATGCGAGATAGGCCTCGCTGGCTGATCCGGTCGCCGCGAGCCAGAGGAGCAGCTTGAGGTCGGGCACGGTGGAGCGCACGAGGCGGGCTGCCGAAATGAGGGCCTCGATGCCTCGGGCCGGGGCCGCGCCGGACATGAAGCCGACGGCTGGCTCGGTCGGCCAGGGTCGTGGTTGGATCACCGACGTATCGGTCCCGTTGCCCGCCACGATCGTCCGGTCGAGATCGAGCCCGGCGAGCTCGGCCAGCTCACGTGACGGGACGACGTGCCATCGGAATGCCTCGAGGTTGCGGCGCTTCCGCTGCGTCATCCGGTTCGTCCATTCCGGGTCACCATCGATCCCGAGCGTGCGGTTCTGAGCGACCGGGTCATCGTGGAAATCGACGACGAAGGGGGTCGCCCGATCGATGATCCGGTCGAGAGAAGCATCGGCCAGCATCGTGGCTGCCGCGAGTCGTGGCCTGGCTTGCCACGGTCGTCGCCGCACGCTCGCAAGCGCATCGTTGACGCGAGCGACGGACCAGCCGTCGACGTCCATCGCATCGGGGCGGGCTGCCAATGCCCGCAGGACGTGGTATCGGCGCAGATCCCCACCCCAGCGCAGATGAGTGCCCTCGCGAAGCACGATCCAGCGCGTCGACATCGGCGGATCCTAGCAGCGGGTCATGTCAGGCGGTGGCCCCGGTCGACCAGCGTCGGGCTATCCTGCCCGGGAGCCGAACGGGGCGACGCACCGTGGACACTCACTCTTCCGGTCGGCCGGCACTGGAGAGGCAGGAGTCGTGTTGAGCGAACGACCGCTCCGAGCGATCGCGCTCGAAATGGGTACGGACAAGCAAGGCGCACATGCCTACGCGGACGAGTACGAGACGCATTTCGCGCATCTGCGCCATCGGCCGATCAGACTCCTCGAGATCGGGGTCGGCGGTTACGCAGACCCGAATCTTGGTGGCGAGTCGCTTCGGATGTGGAAGGAGTTCTTTCCCCTCGCGAGCATCGTCGGCATGGACGTCTACGACAAGTCGAGCCTCGCCGAGGAACGGATCGCCATCGTCCAGGGGGATCAGAGCGACGCGGCGTTCCTGAACGATGTCGCCGCGCGATTCGGCCCGTTCGACATCGTCATCGACGACGGCAGTCATGTCTGCGCCCACGTCATCGCCAGCTTCAGGACCCTGTTCCGTCACCTCGCGGACGACGGAATCTACGCGATCGAGGACCTCCAGACCTCATACTGGGAGAGGAAGTACGGCGGATCGTCGGGACCGGATCGACGAGGCACGTCGATGACGTTCCTCCAATCGCTCGTCGACGGTCTCAACTATGCCGAGTTCGACATCCCCGATTACGTCCCCAGCTACTCGGACACATGGGTCAGGTCCGCGACCTTCTACCACAACCTTGCCTTCATCCAGAAGGGCCCGAACCTGGACGCCTCCAACTTCCTGCCGCCGCACCCGAGGACGCGCCAGATGTACAAGGTACCGACCCCGAGCCGTCCGAAGCGCCGACCGGCCAGCTGGCCGCGTCGGCTGGTCCGTCGCGTTGTGCCGCTGCCAGTTCGGGCGGCGATCGTCAAGCGGGTCCGCCGCCCCCCGGACTGACCTCGCGAGTGATCGGTCGGACCAGCGGGACCTTCCGATGAACGCGACACAGGGGTATGCGCCCGCCAAGGCTCGAGGGTCCGAGATGATACCCTCCGGCCTCGAATGGACATTTCTCAGGAAGCCCCCGCCGCGTTCAGGACGAGCGCGGTCCGTCCGGGGCCGATCGGTCTCCTTCGCGAGGCCGCCAACGACATTCGGTCGCGGTCCCGGCTGATCCGTTACCTGGCAATGGCGGATCTCAAGAAGAAGGGCACCGACACGCTCTTCGGGAATGTCTGGTGGGTCCTTGATCCGCTCCTCCAGATGCTCGTCTACGTGGTCCTGATCGAGGTCATCCTCCAGCGCCCCACGCCCGACTACCCGCTCTTCATCTTTGCCGCGATCCTGCCCTGGAAGTGGTTCAGCACGGTCGTCAATGACGCCATCACGTCCATCAGCTCGCAGGATCGGTTGATCAAGCAGATCCAGTTTCCGAAGATCGTCCTGCCGGCGGCGGCGATGCTTGCCGGCGTCGTCCAGTTCGTCTTTGGGTTGATTCCGCTTGCAGCGATGCTCGTCATCTTCTTCCACCACCGAATCAGCCCATACCTTCTGCTCATCCCCGTGGTGGCCGCCGTTCAGTTCGTCTTCACGTTCGCCTTCGGGCTGACGGTTGCGGCTCTCAACGTCTTCTTCCGGGATATCGGGAATCTCTCGCGACATGTCCTGCGGCTGTGGTTCTACCTGGGGCCGGCCCTCTACGGCGCGGACACGATCGCCCAACTGGACCCGTCGATTTCTCGAATCATGCAGCTGAACCCGTTCTTCGCGATCCTCGAGTCGTACCGCGACGCGATCTACTACGGCCGCCTGCCGAACTTCGGGTTGCTGCTTTCCGTGCTGGCGGCGAGCCTCGTATTCGTGGTCATAGCGACCCTGCTCTTCAAGCGGCTCGAGCCCGCGTTCGCCAAAGTCCTCTGATGTCCTCGCCGTCCTCCGAGAACGCCATCGACGTCCGGCAACTCGGTGTCCGCTACAACCTCCGGCTGACGAAGAAGAACACCCTGCGCCAGACCCTGGCGACGATCGTCCGCCGAGGGGAGGGCGAGCGCACGTTCTGGGCCTTGCGCGAGGTGACCTTCCGGCTCGTCCACGGCGAGTCGCTGGCGGTCATCGGTCCCAACGGGGCTGGCAAGAGCACCCTCCTCCAGACCCTCGCCGGGATCATCACGCCGTCCGAGGGCAGCGTCGACGTTCGCGGCCATGTCTCGAGCCTGCTGCAGCTCGGCGCGGGCTTCGACCAGGAGCTGACCGGACGCGACAACATTATGCTGGCGGGCGCCTTCATGGGAATCGATCACAAAGAGATGGTCGATCGGTCGGGAGGGATCATCGATTTCGCTGATATCGGTCAGTTCATCGACGCGCCGATCAAGACCTATTCATCCGGGATGCGCGCTCGCCTCGGGTTCGCGATTGCAACGTCGGTCGATCCCGACATCCTCCTCCTCGACGAAGTCCTGGCAACGGGTGACCAGGCGTTCCGGGAAAAGAGCAGGACTCGAGTCCTGGAGCTTGCCCGCAGCGCCAAGGCGATCGTCCTCGTGACCCACGACATGCACTGGGTCACCGAGTTCTGCAATCGGGCCATGCTCATCGAGGCCGGCTATGTCGTGGCCGAAGGCGAGCCTGAGGCGATCGTCTCGCTCCATCAGGAACATTCAGAGCGGCAGCGCGCACGGCCTCCTGTCTGACCGATCGTCGGTTGCTATTCGCCCGTGAGTCGGTCGGCGAGCCAGCGCAACCCACCCGGCGCGAGCGGAGCCCCGCGGCCCAGCGCATCGGCAGCCGCGTCGACGTCCTCGGCGTCGCAGGCGACGATCGCCGCTGCGCCAGGCAGGTTGCGCCACGTAGCCACGATCCCGGCGCGCACGGCCTGCTGCCTGAGTGCTGCCCTGTCGCGCACGAGGCGCCGACGAGCAAGCGCGTGTCGGGGAGCGATCAGCGCCGAGACCAGGCGGCGGACCTTCTGCGGTAGCCAGGCGAGGCTGGGCCCGGGCACCGCCGCGAAGGCGGTGCGAAACGGCTCATCGGGATCGAGCTCGATCGGCGCAGGGCCGGGCGCCGCAGGTTCCGCCTGGGTGGTCGGCCGCGTGGTCACGACGACGTGGCCCGAAAGCCGATCGACCGGAAACCGTCGCAGTCGCCGATCCAGCAGCGTTCGGTTCAACCCCACGACCAGGATCGGGTCGTCGCGTCGGAGCTCGGTGGAGCGGGGCGGCGTCGGCGCCTCGGGCACGGGGCCCGGCGAGGTTGCGCCGGTGCGCGCACCCCCCGCGGCAACGAGCGAGTCGTAGATCTCGATGAGCCGGGCGGTGACGACCGGCGGCGCGAAGGATCGCGCGACGTGTGCCCGCATCGCGGCCGGACCGAGCTGCGGTCGGCGGTCGAGAAGGCGCTCAATCGCCGCCGCGAGGTCGGCGACTGTCGGCCCGGTGGCCACCTCGCCAAAGGCACCGGACAACCCGAGGATCTCGTCGACGCCACCCGATGGAGCGGCGGCCACCGGCAGGCCCGTCGCAAGCGCTTCCGCGGCGACCATTCCGAACGTCTCCGACTGGCTCGGGTGGACAAAGACCCACGCTCGCGCCATCGCCGCGGCCACCCCGGCCCGGTCGGCGACGGGCTCGAACATGACCGCCTGGCCGATCCCGAGCTCGGCCGCCAGCTCCTTCCAGCCCTGGTCGATCGCCGCCGAGGGCCAGCGCCCGGAGTAGCGTCGTCATGCCCTTGGCCTCGGTCCGGTTGCCGACCCACAGCAACTCCTCGCGATCCCGTTCGTCCGTCTCCGCCAGCGCGAAGCGCTCGATCGGGACCGCATTCGGGACGACGGTGAATCGATCGATCGGCAGTCCGGCGGCGCGCGCGACCCGCCCGGCGAGACTGCGGCTGACCGACACGAGTTGGCGTCCGGGCGCGTCGAGCGAACGGTACGAATCGAGCGCCGACGGGTCGGTCGTCAGCTCCGATTCAGCCGTGGAGCTGTGCTCGGTGACGACGAGCGGGACGCCCAGCGCGTCGGCGACGGCGGAGGCCGCGGCTCCGTCCGGTAGTCCCGTATGGGCGTGGACGACATCGATCCGATGACGCGCTGACAGGGCGAGAGCGAAGGGGAGGAGCATCTGCCGGTGACGATCAATCGATTCAGCCGCAGAGCGGTGGTTGGCGTCATCGAGGCTGGGCAGCCTGGCGACGGGCACGCCCGGCGAGCCCCAGCCAGTGGGCAGGTTGACGGCAGCAGGTCCGGTCACGGCGCGACGCCAGGCAATGAGCGCAGCCGTCTCGCGCTCGCGCCGCTCGCTGTCCGTGCCGCGGACGACGGCCTGCTCCCAGGATGCGACGGTGACGTCGAGCCCGGCGGCGACGAGTCCGTCGACCTGGTCGGCGACGAAGGATCCGCGAAACGGCGAGTCGTGCGAGGGATACCAACGGGCTACCACGAGGACGTGCATTCGAGGTCAGTCCGCCGCGGCCGGGATTGGGACCAAATGCGAAACAAGCGCCAGGTAGGGCTCGACCGCGAGCTCCCAGTTGTAGCGCTCGGCGCACAGCCGGAGGCAGCGCTCGCGCATCGCCCGGCGCGCATCGGGCCGGGCGTCGATGATCTCGCCGAGGGCGCGGGCGAGATCATCGGCGTCGGCCGGGTCGGCGATCACACCGATGCCCTCCGTCTCGACGATGTCGCGCATGACCTCGAGATCCTGGCCGATGACGACGGGGGTTCCGGCAGCAATCGACTCCCAGAACTTGTTCGGCGTCGAGAGGCGCTGGTTGAGCGAGTTCGCCGGAACGGCGACGATCGAGACGTCGGCGCCGGCCGCCCAGCGGGTCACGTCATCCGGCGGGACAGCCGGCAGCGTCATGTGGCGCCCCGCATGACGAGAATCGTCGTCCCGCCGCCGGAGCTCGTCTTCCCAAGGACCGAAGCCCATGAGCACGAGGGCCGCATCAGGCAGCCGCAGGACGGCCTCGGCGGCCAGCTCCAGCCCGCGTTCACGACCGAGGCGACCCAGGAACAGGACGACTGCCCGATCCGGAGGGAGGTTCGCCGAACGGCGGATCAACTCCTCCGGTTGATCCGGCGGATCCCAGCGGGGCTGGCAGTTCAGCAGGACGACCGGCGCCGAACCCAACGCCCACCGGCGGCGAACGTGGTCGGCGATCGGCTGGTTGACGGTGACGATGGCGTCGCTGGCGCTCACCCATTGACGCTCGCGCCAGCGATACGTCGCGAGCACCGGCGGCGGGACCCGATCGACGTTGTTCGACTCGAGGATCACGTCGATGACGTCATAGACGACGATGCCGCTGCGCCCGGCCTTGCGCGCCCTGGCCGCTAGTCGCAACGCGATCGGGATCGTCAGGATCCCGAAGGCGTGGTAGAGATCGGCCGGGGCGAGCTCAGTTTCGAGTGCCGCCCACCAGCCGCGAACGTGGACTGGCCATGCGGCCAGTTTGATGGCCGCCTCGATCCATCGGCCGATTGGGCGCAACGGACTGCCGCTCGGCGCCGACCCGTGAGCGAAGCGCGCCCAGATACCGGTCGGACGATAGCGCCGGGTCCGGATGCCACCGTCGGACTCGTCGACTGGCCTGGTCCCGTCGTCGACCGCTGCGATCTCGACCTCGTAGCCGGCCGCCGCAAGGCTTCTGGCGACACGGAGGCCGCGCGAATACGGCGCCGCCGCATTGGCGACGAGGAGCACAGCCCGCGGCCGTCGCGCGACGGCTACCACGGCGAGCCGGTCAAGCTCGTGTACTCGGCGGCGAGCTTCTCGACCTGGCCCGTCCAACTGTACGTTCCGCTCGCCGCG
>WNFL01432569.1_pt1 | contig 15733 bp, 14 predicted proteins | sample 5400361 | NCBI WGS metagenome assembly WNFL01 (sample SAMN13153351, study PRJNA577476) | soil metagenome | isolation source: 40 cm soil on Douglas fir-dominated hillslope | place: USA:California | collected 2013-09-17
CAGCGGCGTCATGGTCTTCGCGTTGACAGCCGAGGCACACCGCGATCTAAACATTCAGTTCGAAAAACATCAGGTGGAAAAGGTTTATCACGCCATTGTAAATGGTGTGCCTGCATGGGGGCAAAAGACTACAAAATTTCCATTACGAGTCAATGTAGGCCATAAGCATCGCACCATGGTGGACAATAAAAACGGAATGCGCTCCGAAACACATTTAAACGTAATCAAACGGTATCAGGCTCAGGCGCTGGTTGAAGCGCGACCGCTTACGGGGCGAACTCATCAAGTGCGCGTCCACGCATATGCATTAGGCCATCCGTTGCTGGGCGATGTTCTGTATAGCGCGCCCGAAACAGATTTGATCGCACGTCCCGCACTTCATGCCTATTCCTTATCCTTTACCCATCCATTTTCAAAAGAACACTTCATCTTTAACGCACCATATCCACAAGATTTTACAGACGCGCTTAAAAAATTGTAGAGACTATTATGAAATTTTTCTTGCTTCCATATAGAAACGTTTTTCGCGTGCCTCACCCATCGAAAATGTTTTACGCGGCAGCGCGCCGTCCAGGATCACTGTCTTGAACAGGTCAGACTTGTGCATACCCGCAAGATAAAAACCTGCGTTGCCAGGTTGTGAACCGAGGCGCATGATCACATCCCTGCCATGCACATAATCGATTTTCTCCGCGCCGCCTGTCTTCATGAATGAGTCCAAAAAGGATTGAAGGGAACCCACGGCTAAATTCGATAACGGATTCATGATCTCAACTATGCCAAATTTCTGATCCACACCTCCGCCCACCAGACCGACCAACTGCCTCCCGCCTTCGCCAGCATCCACGCTTTTAACCATTTCATCCGCGTCCGATACAGCCATATAATTAAAGTTCGTACCAAACTCAGAGCTCATCGCGGCGAAGAGGTCCTTCTTCAGGTCAAATAAAACGCGATGGATGGGTCCAAACTCTAATCCTTCGTCATGGACATTCTCCACCTCAACCAAGGCATAACGCGCAGGATGATCCAACCCCACTTGAGGCTTCATCTTTTCCCAAATGGCTTTGGCCGCAGCCAGGGAATGATTTCCATCGCCCATCGCAAAGAGCAATACCGGTTCGTCCTTGCTCACGCCATATTTAGCCGCGAAAGTTTCCGACTCAGCCAGTTTGTGTAAGGCCTCAACAACTTTATTTTCGAACTCGGCATTCACCGCGTATCCGTCAAGATGTCCGCTGTCCAGCATCAAATCAAAGCCATATAATTTTTCAAACCGCGACTTCGCTTCGCGCACGGGCCCGATCACGGTATGTTGCGGGTCGTCGATCAATACCAGGATATGCGGCAGTTCCAATATCGCGCCTTCACGGACCTTGATGCGCGGAGGCAGTCGTTCAACGATCGTTCCTTCTGTTGCGCGTATCAGGCTGGATGAGCCTCTGGTGTAATCATAATGCTCAAGGTCAAGACACAGCATCAGGCCCTTGCGAGTTTTCCCTTCCACAGTCCGCTCCACATAGATAAGCCCTTCATGGGGCTGAAGAGTTCCATTATTCAGATATGTATGCATCGTGGCCTGAATGTTTTTAATACGCTCCGTTTCATCGGGCTTGTCCAAAAATATTTCTGGAAAGGTCAGATTAAGTGTCGAGCGTGCCTTCCCAACGATTTTCTCCACGTCATGCCAGTATTCGGGCTCGGAGGTGAACTGGTCGCAAGCGATCACCGCCCATTTCTTTAAATCGATCCCTGAGGCGGGCAGGTAAACTTGTGGGATCAAAACGCCGATCTCATTATGGGATTTCACCACTGAATGCACCTCATCCAACATAAATTAATAACGGAAACCCAATCGGATGCGCCGGCGGATCTCCGTTACTGGCATTAAACGAGTCACAAAAACATTCTAACAACGGGAATTTCATTTGTCAACAAATTTTAAAAGAGATACCTGATTTTCCTTGTAAATTACTGAATGAAAAGTATAATCGTGTAAAATATCACTTGTAGAGCAGGTTCATTACTCCAGTTCTTATCAATTTATTATGCAGTCCATATAACACCCTATAGAAGGAGTTCTTCTCAATGTCCGATCCCAAACGTGTTTATAACTTTAATGCTGGCCCTGGCGTGCTGCCGTTGGATGTGCTAAAACAGGCCCAGGCCGAATTACTCGATTTCAAAGGAACGGGCATGTCCGTGATGGAGATCAGCCATCGCTCCAAGGAATTTGAGTCTGTGATACAAACCGCCGAAGCAGATCTGCGTGAACTTCTCAATATTCCATCCAACTATAAGGTTTTGTTTCTGCAAGGCGGCGCATCTCTACAATTTGCCATGCTGCCAATGAATCTGCGTGCCAGCGGGTCTGCAGATTACATTGTGACCGGCTCCTGGAGCAAGACCGCATTCAAGGAAGCGCAAAAGCTCGGAACTGCACGCACGGCTGCCAATACAGAAAATACAGGATTTAAAAGCCTGCCCGATAAATTAGACCTTGATCCAAAAGCCGCTTATTTACATTTTACAGCGAACGAGACCATTCACGGCGTGGAATATTTTACCGAGCCAACCCCACCTTCCGATGTTGCGCTTGTATGTGATGCTTCGTCTGACTTCATCAGTCACCCGATCGATGTCTCCAAATATGGGCTCATTTACGCCGGTGCACAAAAGAATGCCGGTCCATCCGGAGTGACTATTGTTATCGTAAGTGACAATATGCTTGAACGAACTCCTGCTAATTTGCCGGTAATGCTGGATTACAAAACGCTGGCCGCCAGCGGTTCATTGCATAATACACCTCCATGCTTTGCGATCTACATGGTCGGCCTGGTCTTCCAGTGGGCAAAAAAGATCGGCGGCCTGAAGGAAGTCGAAAGGACCAATCGCAAAAAAGCTGAACTTGTCTACCATGCCATTGACGACAGCGGCGGTTTTTATCGTGGTCATGCACTGCCGCAGGCCCGTTCCATGATGAACATCCCGTTCCGATTGCCTTCCGAAGAACTCGAAGATACGTTTGCATCCGATGCAAAGAAGAACGACCTGATTGGCCTCAAAGGTCACCGCTCTGTCGGCGGCATTCGCGCCTCTGTCTATAATGCCATGACTGTGCAAGGCACTGAGGAATTGGTCAAGTTCATGAGGGAATTCCAGAAGCAGAATGGTTAAGAAAACTCTAATCAAGCCCGTCCCCTATCTAAGGATGGGCCTTTTCTTTTATGGTTATAATCATGTCCATGGATTTTTTCTTTCCTGAAGATAATCTTGCCCGCGCTGTTCCGGAAGAGACAAAGATCATTTCGATTGCGGTGGAAACTTATCCTGATGGCCGGCGTTTGCGTGTGAATTTCGAAGTGACCCCTTTTCAAAAAAGACCGTACATTGAGGTAACTATATACAATGCCAATGGCGATGAGATCGCATCGACAAGTATCGTCGAACCGCTTTCGTGGAAGCTCGAATTGACCATGCACGTGCGTGGTGAGATTCTAAATCCTTATAGGTTGAACGCCAGGCTATATTATCCCGACGGACCCTCGAACGAGCCACAGGTTTATTCTTTTGATGTAAACCCGCCTCAATCCTCACCCGAATCCGATCCCGCGTAATCGACATTATTATCCATGCCTTCGCAATTGCTTGGTACTTTTCAAAAAAATATTAAACAAAAAACAGCCGGGATGAAAAATCCCTGGCGAATTGCCACGATCCTCTACACAGTGATTCTTCTCAACTTGTTCGCCTGCGCGCCGCGATCCGAATCAACTCCCAAACCTGAATCCACAATCGGACCAACGGCCACCGAAACATTGCCCGCCGCCAAATATAGCGGCGAGGGTAACTTGGTTTTCCTGTCGATCGAGGAGAATGGATACGCTCATCTCTTCGCCTATCATCCACCGGAGCTTCCCCTTACACGTATCACCTCCGGGGATTGGAACGATACGTCTCCGTCTTTGAGCCCGGACCGTGCCCAACTCGCCTTTGCGTCAGATAGAAGCGGTTTTTGGGATCTATATGTAATGGATCTAAAAACCGGAGTTATTAGACAGGTCACGAATTCACCTGAATACGACTCCGCACCTTCCTGGTCGCCAGATGGTCAATGGCTCGTATTTGAAACATATACAAATGAAAACCTGGACATCGCAGTCGTTTCAACGTCCGATCCCTCGCAAAAGATCATTCAATTGACACAAGACCCGGCCTCAGACCATTCGCCGGTTTGGGCACCAGATGGGCGGCATGTGGCTTTTGTCTCCTCACGCGGTGGAGATAATGATATCTGGCTGGCAGACCTCAACCTCTCCGGCGATGACCGTTACCAAAACTTGAGCAATACGCCGTATGCAGCGGAGAGTCATCCCATTTGGAATTACGATGGCTCACAATTATTGTGGGCATCCACCTCACAAACCGTTGGATATAGCGGGCTTTATATTTGGAATGCAAACGATCCAACGCGGGCAGCACATTGGATTGGGGACGGTAGCTGGGGCGCATGGAATGAAACAGCCCAGCAGATCATTGCAGTGATGAGTGGGCCAAACCAGGAATATCTTACGTCATATGATATGCAAGGCAAATTACTTCTGCCACCCACTCCATTAGTTGGACGCGTACGTGGCCTGACGTGGGGACTTGCAGACTTGCCGGACCCGATCCCCGATTCCTTTAAACAAGCCGCTTATCTGACGCCGGTTGGTCTATGGGCGCCGGCAATTACGCCAGTCGGAGATATCCCGGGCCATCGCTGGTATGTTGTACCTCTAGCAAATGTCCAAGCACCTTATCCACAATTGCACGACCTGGTGGATGATTCATTCAATGCATTGCGAGCGCGCGTCATTGCCGAAACAGGATGGGATGCGTTCGCCAGCCTCGAGAATGCATTTGTCCCACTGACAACCTCCCTTGAACCCGGCTTGGAGGATGACTGGCTGTATACAGGCCCGCGCTTTTGCGATCAATTCGTTGATGGCCAACGCGGGCTGGATGGTGACCCTTCGCGAAGATATCGGCGCACAGACCTATTGGCGGTTGTACATCCGGTGTATCGTGCAGGATGGTTCTCTTGGCGAGCCGATCCATGATGCGCCATGGAATTTAAATGCGCGCTATGACCTTAATCCGCGTACATATGAACAAGGCGGCGCGTATGCAGCCGTTCCTTCCGGCTACTGGGTGGATATGACTGCACTGGCCCAGGCTTATGACTGGGACCGCCTGCCTTCATTGCCAAACTGGCGAAATTATTACGCAGGAACCCGCTTTACAGAATTTGCATTAACAGGTGGGCTCGACTGGTATTCTGCAATGCGCGAATTGTATCCACCAGAAGCACTCGTGACACCCACACGAGTCCTGGCTCCCTCGCTTACACCGACCAACACTTCAATACCAACATCGACTGAAAGACCGACAAGGACACCACGACCCACCGGCAGCCCAACCACATCCCCATTGCCAACGTCCACAAGAACACCAACCTCTACACCGACGAGCACGCCAACGCCGCCAACGATCATTCCATAAATGATGATACATAAAAATATTATTATCGGTATCTTGTCTGTGCCGCTCATGGTTGCCTGCTCACAGTTCGGTAGGATCAGCCCAACGCCGGTAATCGCTCCTAATCCGGCAGACCAGCCTCAGGTGCAACCGGAAGCAGTCATTCCTTCGCCGGCTCCATTTCAATTTAACCTCCCAAGACCGGGTGTGGAATCAGTTTCCGGCTGGCGGCCTCCTTTATATCCTGTTCCGTGGGCAATGTCCCCTTACGATCATTTTTATTTTGCGCGCCCGATCGCAGCAGACCAAATCAATTGGCCGGTTCCAGATTATCGATATGGGGGCATATTCTTTGCACCAAATATTGTGCATACCGGGATCGACATCCCAGCACCGGAAGGGACACCCATTCTGGCTGCGGGGCCTGGGACGATAGTTTGGGTAGGCTGGGGATTGTTCACCGAAACACCGGGCAATCAGTCAGATCCTTATGGAATTGCGGTCGCGATCCGTCACGATTTTGGCTACAACGATCAACAGCTTTACACAATTTATGCACACATGAGTGAATCGATTGCTGTTGTCGGGCAACATGTCGAAACTGGCGAGCCGATCGGACTTGTTGGGGCAACTGGCGCAACGACCGGGCCGCATGTGCACTTTGAGGTACGATATCCGATCAATTCATTTGACCATACGTATAACCCTGAGTTGTGGATTGCCCCTCCTCAGGGTTGGGGAGTGCTTGTTGGGCGCCTAACCGATACTAAGAGCAAGAACCTTGAACAAATTATAGTGAATTTGAAATCAGAAGAGACGGAAAAAACGTATCAGGTCAAAACGTATGGTGGAGGCGGCGCGATCAACGTCGATCCATATTACAAGGAAAACATGGTGCTTGGTGACCTGCCCGCCGGGATCTACAAGGTTAGCTTGAGTTTTGATACAAAAATCCAACAGACCTGGATCGAGATCTTCGCCGGTCAGGTAAGTTATTTCACATTCAAGGGCGATTACGGCTTCAGCACCGAACGGCCTCCTGCACAAAAGCCCGGCTTTTTACCCGCGATCCTACCATTTACCCCTACGTCCCTCCCCTGACCAACACTTGACTCGCGGTTCCAAAGGGCCTTCTCTACACCTTGACGTACTGAACATCTGTGCTATACTCTCGCCACACACTACCTCCTTAAACCTCTATGACCCAAGTGTTATTATGGTTAAGGGCCTCATACTTTTTAGATCTGTACTGGAGAATAAAACATGGCTCGAAAATCTGCTGCCAAAGAAACTGAACAACCTACTGATACTGTCAGCGTTGCCAAACGTGCTGTGCTTGACAAGGCTGTCGGTGAAATCCTAAAACGCTTTGGAGAAGGCGCCATCATGCCGCTTGGCCAGGCCCAAGCCATGGAGACCGAGGTCTTCCCCACAGGCTCACTCTCACTCGATATTGCGCTGGGCGTTGGTGGAATTCCGCGCGGCCGTATCATGGAGATCTATGGTCCAGAATCTTCCGGTAAAACCACACTATGCCAACATATTGTTGCGGAAGCACAAAAAATGGGTGGCACAGCAGCATTTATCGATATGGAACACGCTTTAGATCCGGTCTACGCCAAGCGCGTAGGCGTGGATATCGACAACCTGCTCGTCTCACAACCCGATACTGGTGAGCAGGCGCTTGAGATCGTAGAAACCCTTGTACGTTCCGGGGCAGTAGATGTCGTCGTCATAGACTCAGTTGCGGCGTTGGTTCCTCGTTCTGAAATTGAAGGTGACATGGGCGATGCCACTATGGGTGTGCAGGCACGCCTGATGTCTCAAGCGCTTCGCAAATTAAGCGGCGCGATCAACCAGACCAAGACTGCAGTGATCTTCACAAATCAACTCCGCCAGAAGATCGGCGTGATGTTCGGTAACCCGGAGACCACCACGGGTGGTCAGGCGCTTAAGTTCTATGCATCCATTCGCCTCGATGTGCGTCGCATTCAGGCGATCAAGGTCGGCGAAGAAGTCATCGGCAACCGCACGCGCGTCAAAGTGGTCAAGAACAAAGTTGCTCCTCCCTTCCGTACTGCTGAGTTCGACATCATGTTCAATGAAGGCATTTCAAAAGCTGGCGACGTACTGGACCTGGCTACAAAATTCGAAGTCGTCACCAAACGCGGCGCGTTCTTCTCATACGGTGATACACGCCTTGGACAGGGGCGCGAGAATGCGAAGGATTTCCTGCGCGCCAACCCAGGCATGATGGGCGAGATCGAAACGTTCATTCGCCAGAAGGCGCTCAGCGGAGAAATTGCACTCCCTCTGGACATCGGTGGTGAAGATGGCGGAGGCGGTGAAAATGTGGGCGCCGCGGTCGAAGAAGAAGCGTAAAATAGATGGACACGGCAACCCGTGTCCATTTTTTGTTATGACGAAGAACCGCATCCTTCTTAACCTTCGCCTGTTTGCTCTTCTATTCGCTTTGACCCTCTCGTCGGGTTGTGCGCCGCAAGCCTCGCCGACAGCGTTTCGTCCACCTACACTACCAGAACCAACGCAAATCGTGGCAACGACCACTCCAGTTCCTCGGCTATCGACATCTGCACCAGACTTATCTATTACCGCGACAATCCCTGGGCCATGTACGAACAATCTCAGCTTCCTGAACGACAGCACCATTCCAGACGATACGACTGTCACGCCCGGTTCACCCATTGACAAACAATGGCTCGTACAAAATACCGGCACGTGCAATTGGGATTCCACCTATCACCTAAAATGGATCGGCGGCGATACCATGAGCGCGGCTGAAGAACAAGCTTTATACCCCGCCCGTGCGGGAACTCAGGCTACGCTGCGCATTTTATTTACCGCGCCCGCAGTCGAAGATACTTACGAAAGCGCGTGGCAGGCGGCTGGCCCGGACGGGAACGTCTTTGGCGACCTGATCTTCATAAAAATAGTAGTTTCCGCTCAATAACAAAGAGTTGCAAAATGGCAGACACATATTCGGTCAATGATCATTTCGTCAATAAAGATCCAAATGTTAGCGTCCTATATAACCAATTGGTTAGACTCATACGGACGTTCGGCCCGGTCGAGGAAGACCCCAAGAAAACATCGATCCATTTGAATCGCAAGTCCGCTTTGGCTGGCATCGAGACGCGCAAGACTTGCATTTTGGTCACCATAAAATCTGATCACGAAATTAAAAACACGCGCATCGAAAAGGTGGAGCGAATTTCATCCAAGCGCTTTTATCACAAAGTGCGCATCTCCTCCCAAAAAGATTTCGATAAGGATTTGAAGACCTGGTTACAAGCCGCCTATGCTTTGTCTGGGTAGGCAATATAAGTTAGAAATTGATATGACTTCACGAACTGAATTTCCTCTCGTCTTTCGAAGACTCAAGGCCATTCTCGAACCTTATGCACCCAAGCTAAATCTCAAGGCAGATACGGCCCAAGCCTTCTATATCGATGGCCCGTATAGCAAGAAATGGAAAAAAGAACTGTTCTTCGGCGCGGCACAGATCAAGAAGAACTATGTCTCCTTCTATCTTATGCCCGTTTATATGTGCCCGGATTTATTGAAAAATATCTCCCCCGAACTGAAGAAACATATGCACGGAAAATCCTGCTTCAATTTCAAGAAAGTTGAACCATCCTTGTTCGATGAGTTAAGTCAACTCACAAAACTGGGATTTGATCGGTTTATGAAGGAAGAGTATTCATGAATGTCATTGCGAGGAGAGTGCTCTTCTCCACGAAGCAATCTTGTACCTAATTAAGGGGTTGCTCACCTGCTCTGCAACAAGCGCCCGATTTGCTAAGCAAAACGGGCGCAAGTGTCGGGCTATCGCCCTCGCAACGGCGTGCTGCTACTCGTACACCAGCGCATCGCGGATCGTTAATCGCGCAGCATTTTCTGCCGGAATAATGCTCGCGATAATTGAGATCACGATCACCAGGGCCAACCAGATCAATAATGCAGGCCAGGAGAAGACGTAATCCAACGGCCTCGCCAGGAGGGAGTTGCCTAATGAATTTCCAAGCCAGATCGCCATTGGAATGGAAAATGGGATCGAGGCGGCCCAACTGATCAAGCCGATCACCAATCCTTCGACTATCACCACCTTGCGTACAACTCCATTCTGCGCGCCGAGCGAACGCAGAATACCGATCTCGCGTGTCCGTTCGATCACATTCAGACTCATCGTAATTGCCAGGCCCAACCCACCCACGACAGCGATCAAGACCACCATGGACATCAGCAAAACGACCAGGATGTCCATCTGTGCCGCAGTGGTTTCTTTTAATTGAGTGGTCGTTTGAGAACCAATCACATCAAAATTGATCGAGTCAAAGCGCGACAAAACCTCCGACTGGACGTGTGATTGAAATACAGAATCAGAATGGTCAGTTTGAATCACGAGGCGGTTGGCAAGGCCGGTCAGACCCGTAACCTGCACAAGGTCATCGTAGAACACATACGCGATTGGAACAAAGCCACGCCCGCCTGAACCAACGATCGTCCAATTTTCTTCACGCCCAGCAATGTTCAACTTAATCACCGAACCAACCTTCAAAGATGGGGAAAGGTCGAGAAAGTCTGCATTGACAAAAATTCCACGCGTCATGGGATAGGATAACCAGTTTCCGTGAATGACTCCTGGACGAGCCATCAATGTCTCTTCGGGGATACCGTATAAAACAATACTTCCACTCAAATGATCGTCGTCGAAGATCAGGCGTCCGTCATCCACTGCCCATGTTTCCGTGGCAAATACATTGTCCACTTTATACGCTTGATCTTCAATTTTTTTAACCGAATACGGCTGAGCAAAATCCATGCCAATATCATAATTTAGATCACCTTGAATTTCCCTCACAGCCTGCCGCATGGACTGGCGAATGCCGACAATGGCGATGAACATTGCGCCTGCAAGGATCAAAGCCGCAAAGGTCAATAGAAGGCGGCCCTTGCGGCGAAACGTATTGCGTATTGATAGATTAACCAGTTGTGGAAAATCCGTGATCCAACGCCCGTGCCCTACACGCACGCTGCTGTCCGGATTGTAGTTGCTGATCGCTTCGCGTATCGTGATACGTGAGCCGGAAACGATTGGGAACAAAGCGGCAAGCAAAGGTACAAGTAAAGCACTGGCCACCTGTAAAACCAATGTGGTCACTGGCAGGCTGAAATGCGTTACATTGAAATTCATCCCGCTTGCAACGCCATCTGCAAGAAAATACCCACCGATCAGACCGAGGGGAATGGCAAGCACTAAAGCGATCACTCCAAACAGCAGAACTTCCTGAAAATACAAATTCATCGTTTGATGAATACGCGCGCCAAGCGATTTCAACATGCCGATCTGCGGGATCTGCTGAGACATCACAGCAGACATGACGCTTGTGACGAGGAACGAGCTCAGGATCAGTGTCAAAACACCAAGTGCGCCGAGGATGAACAGGACAGAAGACATGTTATCGCCCAACGCATATTTGTTCGGCACAGGGACCGGTGCACTGAACACTTTGTAACCTTGGCTCTCAATATCTTTTACAAGCTTTGTTGTTTGTTTTTCAATCTCGGTACGGGCATTCGCATTTGCAAATGTGATCGAAAGTTGATTGTATTCATTGGGGAGGCCCAATCGATCCGCGGTCTCGGGTGAAATGTAGCCCATGCCTGTCAGGGTGATCTCGGAAGGCAAACGCGACAAGTCGTTCACAAATCCAGCAACAGTCAATGTATGCGTATCGCCATTCAATAATTCAACGTTGATGGAATCGCCAACCTGCATAATATTCTTCAGGGAACGTTCAAGCACAATAGAATCAACGGGCGGAGGAAAGATAGTATCTTTATCTGCAGTCAATTCGTTCACTGTGAGAAGGCCCAGATTAGGGAAAGTATGAATCTCGAAACTGAGCCAGGTATTTGGTCCGGATCGGATGCGCGCCTGATCGACGCGTCCTGCCTGCACAGCTGAGACAGAGTCCTTATGCTGCACAAATCTCAACAGGTTGTCATCGAAAGGGGAAAGTGTCAAAGTTGTATGCGCGGGGTTTGTGGCGGCATACACATCTTTTAGATTCTCTTCAAGAACAATTCGACCGGTGATCATGAGGCCGAAGGCGGCAACACCGACTGCAACTGCGAGAACGATCAACATACTGCGCGTCTTATTGACCCATAGATCGCGCAGGATCTTGCTTGCACGCACGCTCATTTACGAGCCTTTCGCCGGCTGCTTTCGAGTTCTTTCTGACGCGCTCCCGCTACCTTTCGCACATCGCTTTTGAAATGCTCGGAGTCAGCAGATAAACGCTCAAACTCCGCTACACTCAATTCAACGACTTTCGCCGGGCCGCTCTTGCTCACGCATATTGTTGCGGCACGGCGTTTGTTACCCATCAGGGCCATCTCACCGAAGTATTGACCCTTGCTGAGTTGACTGATTTGTGTTTCTTTGCCCTGTTCGTCCTTCACAAGAACATCGACCCTGCCGTTCAGGAGCATATAAAAGGTCTGGCCAACATCACCTTGCCGGATGATCTCATGCCCGGGTTTATAGGTCATGATCTTAATATCCTTGATAATAGAAGCAAGCGTCTTTTGGTCAAGCGATGAGACTTTCTGCAGTTGATTATATGTATTGCGTTGTTCTATAAGATCAGTAAGCTCCTGTCGAAGCGAGCGCGAATCGTTGACCAGATCGTTAAAAGCGCGGTCGTCCAGTGCAACCACAGACGCCGGGCTTTCGCTGGATGTCTTCACTGTAGCCGTGCGTACGCCGCCCCCAAGCAAAGCCATCTCACCAAAATATTGGCCGGGTCTTAATTGATTGACAATGATCTCGCTACCACCGGGTTCGCTGAGCACGACATCCACATTCCCTTTTAACAAAATATAGAATTTGTCACCTACTTCTCCCTTGCGGATGATGCTGGTATCCGCTGGAAAAGTCTGTGGCTTGATGCGCCGCGCCACTGTCACAAGTTGATCTTGTGTAAGTGTGGAAAGCGCACGTACAAAATATTCATTGACGATCTCACCATCCGAAATCAGGATGGTACGATCTACACGACGCGCCAGGTCACTATCGTGCGTCACCATCAAAATGGTTTTACCGGAAGCTACCAGGTCTTCGAATAAAGAAAAGATTTTCGCGGCTGTCTTGGAATCCAGATTGCCTGTTGGTTCGTCCGCGACAATCAGGGGAGGATCATTCGCCAATGAACGAGCAATCGCCACACGTTGTTGTTGTCCGCCTGAAATGGTGGATGGAAGTTTATTTGCCTGGTCGGTCATTTCCACTTTTTCGAGCAGATGCAGGGCGCGTTCGCGACGTTCACTCTTTGTATAGAAATGGTTTAACTCCATCGGAAGTATGACATTTTCCAAAAGAGTTAATGTGGGAAACAATTGAAAGAATTGAAAAACAATGCCAAGGTTTTTCCCGCGCCACGCAGCCATCTGTGCTTCATCGAATGAATGCAGCGGCGCGCCGCCAATCATGATCTCTCCCGAAGTCGGGCGATCGATGCCGGTTATCATGTTGATGAACGTCGATTTTCCGCTGCCGGATTTCCCGATGATGGCGACAAATTCCCCCTTTTGCACTTCCACGTCGATGTCTTTCACAGCAGTGAAGTCACCTGCCGGTGTTTTATATACTTTTACAAGATTCTTGATCTCGATCAGCGTTTGATTTTGTTTTTTTGGGGTCATGCAACCAAGTGTACCCGAAGTCGAGAAGCCATAGCCTCGTCCAGGCTTTACACTTTTTCGGCCTGTTCGATGTGGATGTAATCCGGGTTCTTCTCCCCGAAAAAACCGGCGATAAGATGATACAGTGCATACAATTCAAGGGCAAAGGGCAGATAACCACCATAGCCAAGTAAAGGCATTTCGAAAATATGCAGCCAATTCCCCCAGGCTATGTGATAGATCCATTTCGGATACGAGAAATAATTCCACATTTCCCAGAAAAAAGCAGTAATCCATACACCCAGCCATAATGTAATGACGGGGCGCCAATCTCCTTGTTCCGTCCATCGAGTCAGGGATGGATTTCCCAGCCAGATATTGATCGGTTCAAGAATGAAATAGACTGACAGCCAGATGAACGGAAAGAAAACTTTCGGCCAGGCAAATAGCAAAAGCAACATGACCCAGCCCGCGGCAAAGAAACTGACCGTAGTCAGTTTGTCGGATCGAATGACCGGGCCGCGTCCCAATCTTTTCAGGAGGCCCAGGCTGGATACAAGTTCCGCACTGCCAAACACTGCAGGGATCACTGTTGTAAAACTCAGCGTGGTCCAAAACGCATATTCAAGAGCAGTAAACTGCCCGGCGCCAATGTAATCCCAATTCTGCGTACGCAGATTCATAGCCTCGAACAGCCACCAGACCGGCGCAGAAATAATAAACAAACCAACATATTTTGAGGTGCTGCGCGTTAGCAGAGACGTCTGCGTGCGCCAAAAAACGAGGGCATCAACTGCGAGGCAGTAACCCAGCCACATCGGGAAGAACGCCCAATGTGTACGCAGGCCCGGCAATGACCAGTTCACCGCCCAAAAAATAACAACTAACACAAAACCGAGCCAGCCATACAATGGAAAAGTCGATTTATGCTGAAACGGAGTCTTATTAGAAACGGAATTGGTCCTTGTCATAAACTCCAATAATATTTGAAAATCAAAAAAGCCGGAGCATGCTCCGGCTTTGGTACTGATACTATCCTGAAACTTTGAGGGCGATCATTGTGATATCGTCCTGTAGTGGCTTATTCTCGATGAACGTGCTCACGTTCTGGCGTACAACCTGGATCATATCAGACACTGCAAGGTGAGCGTTTTGCCTGATCAATCCATCCAGGCGTTCATCACCAAATGCTTCCCCTGATGAGTTGGCCGCTTCTGTAAAGCCGTCCGTGTAAAGCAATAACACATCCCCTTCTGCCAGGGTAACGGACTTGGTTTCAGGGTGATACTCTTCCATTAGCCCAACGGCTGCTGCCGTAGGCATAAGCCAGACGATTTCACCGTCCTGTTTACGGAATAGATCCGGTGGGTTGTGCCCTGCATTAACATAATCCAACACACGTGTAGCCGGGTCGAAACGTGCAAGAAAAACCGTCACAAAGGTGGTGAAGTTGATGTTATGAATATAGAAGCGGTTGATCCGTTCAAGGATCTCCGCAGGTGAATTGCTATCGGGGGCCATTGTCCGCAATGCCGTTTGCAGGCCGCTCATCAACATCCCGGCAGATACTCCGTGTCCGCTGACATCCGCGATCACAATTCCCTGGGAGCCGTCTTTGAACTTGAAGAAGTCAAAGTAATCGCCACCAATGATTTCGGAAGGACGGCTGAAAGCGGCCAGTTCCACACCTTGTATATTCGGGAGCTGTTGCGGAAGCAAAGCACGCTGAACGATTTGCGATAACTCCAGCTCGGCTTCGAGCCGCCGCATGTCATCCGGTGAGTAATGATCCAGACAGATCGAAGCGGTGTAATCCATCTCAAGCTGGTTGGGTTCAACATACCCGTGACATATTTTACAAATACCCAGGGTCTTATCGCCTATCTTTTCGAGGCTGGTTTCGATCACATGCAAGTGCGTCTGAACATCGACTTCATCGTCGCACAGGCAGATTTCTCTCTCCGTCTCTGAAGCGGACTCGAGGAATTCGGTCACGTTCTGCCGCTTTTTATCCAGGCTGTCCTGGATGCGCTGATAGATTTCAAGTGCCATAATATTCTCCAGTTACGATAATCCGCATAAATAGAACATTTGTTTAGATAATACCAGAGGTGAAATTCTTACACAAGGGTGAACCGAACGATCACATATACAAACCTAGTAGTACTGAAGTCAGGTTTTATTACGACAATAGCTTTTTGAATTCAACTTTTCATTTCTGTAAAATGATGGACAATAATACTATTAAGCCTGATCTCGTTATATAGAATGAGCTGTTGTTCGAGAACCGTTATTGTTTTCAAAATACCACATAAAAAGGAGAAAAAATATGCCTATCTTAGTATGGATTATCGCAGGGATTGTCGCAGGTTGGCTGGCGGGTATCATCGTAAGAGGGACTGGGTTCGGTCTGATCGGTGACCTGATCGTCGGCTTGATCGGCGGCGTTATCGGCGGCTGGCTGGCCGGCATCTTAGGGATACAAGCCAGCAGCTTGTTC
>WNFL01336653.1_pt1 | contig 15732 bp, 10 predicted proteins | sample 5400361 | NCBI WGS metagenome assembly WNFL01 (sample SAMN13153351, study PRJNA577476) | soil metagenome | isolation source: 40 cm soil on Douglas fir-dominated hillslope | place: USA:California | collected 2013-09-17
AGATCGAATCGGGAACGAATCCCTGATGCACCGCCGGATACGCCTGGCGAAAAACGAAGCTGCCGCCGCCGTGTCCAACGTCGAAAATAATGCCGCGTTTTTTCGCCTCAAATAAATACGGCCGCACTTTCCCGTCCGCATCAAGCATCGGCACGAAATCGATGTACATATGCGTGGAAATATCGCCGGCCCGCAATTTTTCCGTTACCAGTTTTTCGTACCGTCGTTCCGGACGAAACACACCAAAGTCCACCATCACCGGGACTTGGGCGGCAACGCCGGCCTCCAGCGCCCGGTCCACCGCCGTCCACTCCGGCGATTCGAAGTGCGCCGTCTTGATCCCAACAATCAGGCTGGGAAATTGTTTCGCCATCGCGGCTGCTGCGGCGGAGTTCATGTCGTCTGTGTTCTGTTCCGTCGGTTTTGGACCCATTCCGCTTCCCACGATATTCAGAAATGCGAACACGCGCGTGCGCGCCCGGTCGATAATGCGTTCCTTGAAGTCCGGAAAATTCTTATAGCCGGAGCTTCCCGCGTCGGCCACCGTCGTGACGCAACTGCGAAACGTGTATCCATCGGGGTAGAGGCTGTTGTCCCCATCGTATGCGTCCCGAAGTCCGGTGCCCGCATAAACATGCGTATGAATATCCACAAGGCCCGGCGTCAGATACAGCCCCTTGCCCTGGATCGTTTTCGCGGCGTCGTTCGCCGGAATATTTTTTTCGACCGCGGCAATTTTGTGGTCGCGTACCGCCACGTCGCGGACTTCATGCACATTATTCTTCGCGTCGAGCACCGTGGCGTTCTTAATGAGCAGGTCGTATTTTTGCTGCGCGAGAAGCGGTGAACTGCAGAAAAGGAAGAGCGCGAGTCGCTTCATGGGATGTGGGAACGTCGCCTTTCGCCAGTTTTGAATCGATTTACACGCGAAAGTATTGCAGAAGCCGGGCGGCCTGTCATCGGGAAACGAGTCGACTAAATTATGGAAGCGAATAGCGTGCGCTGGACACTTCAACTCGGGGAAAATCAGGTATGATGCGGCACGGTAAGAAACAATGAGCAAGTTCGAAACGGAACGGGAAAGGTTGTCGCGACAGTATGCGGAGTTCAGTGACACCGCGCTGGCCGAGCTCGCCGCCGATGCCGGTTCACTGACGGATGCGGCGCGCGATGCTCTGCGCAGCGAACTGACCAAGAGGTCGCTGCCCGTCGTTCTGGCCTGGCCAGCCAACGAACCAATTCAGCAGCGCCAGATATCCGGTCCGTTAGTCATGGTGAAGCGCTTTCGAGACATGCCGGAGGCCCAAGTTGCTGAAAGCATCCTCGATTCCGCTGGAATCGATTGTTTCCTGGCCGATGAAAACACCATTCGTATGGATTGGCTCTGGTCAAATCTGCTAGGCGGTTTCAAGTTGATGGTCAGACCAGAAGATGTGGGCGCGGCGGCGCACTTGTTAGACCAGGCAAACATTTCGGAAAACATGGAACAAAGCGACACCACCAAGGAAGCGGGAGAAGAGCGGGAATGAAAACGATCAAAGGTCCAGCCATATTCCTGGCCCAATTTGCCGGCGACCAAGCGCCGTTCAACAATTTAAATGACATCGCGCGCTGGGCTGCGAATCTTGGATACGAAGGTGTGCAGATTCCGTCCTGGGACGGCCGCCTCTTCGATTTAAAGCACGCCGCCGAAAGCAAAGACTATTGCGACGCCGTCCGCGGTGTCCTCTCTCAACATGGGCTTGTTGCCACCGAACTCTCCACGCATTTGCAGGGACAACTCGTCGCTGTCCATCCCGCCTACGACGCGGCGTTCGACGGCTTCGCACCGCCAAGCGTTCACGGAAATTCCGCCGCGCGTCAGTCCTGGGCCGTCGAGCAACTTATGTTCGCCGCAAAGGCTTCGGCCAATCTTGGCATGAAAGCTCATGTCACGTTTTCCGGCGCGCTAGCCTGGCCCTATCTTTATCCCTGGCCGCAACGCCCAGCCGGTTTGGTGGAAACCGCTTTCGATGAACTCGCCGCACGCTGGAAACCGATTCTCGACGCGTTCGACAAAGTTGGCGTCGATGTTTGCTTCGAAATTCATCCCGGCGAAGATTTGCACGATGGCATCACGTTTGAAATGTTCCTGCAGCGCCTGAATAATCATCCGCGCTGCAATATCCTCTTCGATCCAAGTCATTTCGTCCTGCAGCAGCTCGACTATCTCGAGTTCATCGATCTCTATCATGACCGCATAAAAATGTTTCACGTGAAGGACGCTGAATTCCGTCCCAGCGGCCGCCAAGGCGTTTACGGCGGCTTTCAATCGTGGGTCAACCGCGCTGGAAGATTTCGCTCGCCCGGCGACGGCCAAGTGGACTTCAAAGCCATTTTTTCAAAGTTGACGCAATACGGCTTTGATGGATGGGCTGTGCTCGAATGGGAATGCTGCGTCAAAAGCAGCGAACAGGGCGCGGCCGAAGGCGCACCGTTTATTTCGCAACACATTATTCAGGCGCCGCAGCGCGCCTTCGACGATTTTGCTGCTTCCGGCACGGATGCCGCCGCCAACCGAAAAATGCTCGGGCTCAAATAGCGCGCGGAACCAATCGGTAGCGTAGCCACTCTTGTTTGCCCTGTAAGGGCTTGCGCTCTTTTTCTCCTGCTACACGGCTCGGCGCGGCCTGCGTCTCAAATATTCTGAGTGCTTCGCGAGCGCCACCGATAATAAAACGGCACGCCCGCAAGAATCACAAGCAAGCCGAGCGACGAACGAATCGGTCTGCTCAACCACAGGCTTATAGTGAGGGCGATGGCCGCTGCCAGAAAAACAAGTGGGGTCAGAGGATAAGCCCATGCGCGGAAGGGGCGTTCGAGCGCGGGTTTCGTCCAGCGCAGGCGAAGTAGCGCGATCGCCGTCAGACCCATAAAGATCCACAGCGCAAAAACGAATAGGGAATAAAGCTGTTCGTACGTTCCGCTCAGAGCCAGAAGCGTCGCCACCACTCCCAGAAAAAGCAGCGACCCGCTGGGCGTTCGCAATTTCGGTTGCAACCGTGACGCGAAAGAGAAAAAGACTCCGTCCCTCGCCATCGCATACGGAATCCGTGCGCCCGTCATCACGACCACGTGCAATGCACCCAACGCTGATATCGCCATCGCAACCGTCAGCGCCCGTGCGCCGCTTTGTCCCGCAAATGTCCGCATGGCATCCGAAGCCACATGCGTCGAGGCGGCAACGGCGCCAAAACTCAAGACTCGAAAATAAACTGCATTCGCCAGCAAATACAAAATGCCAATCGTCCCGAGCCCAATCAAGATCGCCCGCGGAATATTCTTGTGCGCGTCGATCACTTCTTCGCCGAGATGCCCTAGGTCATTGAACCCGTTGTACGCCCACATCGCCGGAACCAACGCCGCAAGAACCGCAAGAATCGTCGCAACGGGTGACGGATGTCCCATCGGAACGGCCGTCACGGCATCCTCGACGTGCTTTGTGCCAAACAGAAATCCTCCAACCACGATCAGCACGATCGTCCCGACTTTGATCGACGTCAGCCCCACTTGAATTGCGCCGCTTATTTTCACGCTCAAGTAGTTGACCGCCGTTACCAGAATCACGACGAGCGCTGCTAACGGTTGCGCCATCGTCACCGCGAACTCGGCGCCAAACACGTGAAGCGTAAACAGCGGCGTCCCAACGGCAGGGAACAGAAAACCCAGGAACCGTGCGAAACCGGCGGCGAGCGTCGCCATCGCTACCGGCCGCTCCAGAAATGCGCTCATCCAGCCAAAAAGAAATCCCCACAGCGGCCCAAGCCCGTTATTCAAATACGCATACGGCCCGCCCGCTTTGGGAAATGTTGCGCCGAGTTCCGCATAGCAAAATGCCCCGCAGAGCACGATCAGCCCGCCCACAACCCACGCCGCAAAAACCAGCGATTCTGATCCGACTATCGTCGCCATCGCGCTGGGAACCAGAAAAATGCCGGAGCCGATCGTGTCGCCAATCACCACCGCGACCGCCGCCCAAAGTCCAAGTCCACGGAGAAGTCCGGGCCGTTCGGCCGTATTTTGCGGTGACGCATTCATGAAGGTTGCGTGAGACTACACGTTGCGGATGGAGCGGTCAATCGCCGCTCCACAGGTTTTCGCGTTATCATCGACTCGTTTGTGAGGTCGCAAATGGCCGCTCCGAAAATGCTATTGCCCACGCTCGCCTGGGATGAACGCTTCCGCGTCGAAAGCGCCGAAGATGTGATGACGCCCGCGTTGCTCCTGTATCCCGACGCAGTCGCTGCGAACATCAACGCGATCGTCAAATCGTTGAGCGGCGACGCAAGTCGTTGGCGTGCCCACGTAAAAACCGCCAAGCTCGCTTTCACCATGCGCATGCTCGTCGAGCGCGGCGTCACAAATTTCAAATGCGCCACCACTTTGGAATTGCTTGTTGCGTGTGAATCCGGCGCGAACGATGTGCTGGTCGCTTATCCTGTTGTTGGCGCAAATGCCCGCCGCGTCCGCCAAATCGCCGACGCATTTCCAAGTGTTTGTGTTTCGATCTTGGCCGAAAACGAGACCCAAGCACTGCAATGGCATGGCTCGCGCGTTGGCGTCTTCCTCGACATCAATCCCGGCATGGACCGTACCGGCGTCGACCAGGATCGCCACTCCGAAATCGTCGCACTGGTTCGCTCGATCAAGAATTCCGGTTTGGATTTTCGCGGCTTGCATTACTACGACGGTCACTTCGGCAACTTCGCTGAGCTGGAACGCAACGCCGTTGCCCACGAAGGTTACAAACACTTGCTCGCCATCGTAGCCGCCGTCGAACAAAGCGGCTCCGCCGTCAACGAAGTCATCACCGCGGGAACCCCCACTTTTCTCGCTTCCGCATCGTTCTCCGGCTTTCGCGGCCAGAAATTTGTGCATCGCACTTCGCCCGGAACCGTCGTTTACAACGACGCTACAAGCCTCGCACAACTTCCCGCGCCTCTCGGGTTGCAACCCGCCGTTCTCGTTATGACTCGCGTCGTCAGTCATCCTCACGCTGGCCGCATCACTTGCGACGCCGGCCATAAGTCCGTTTCGGCCGACGCGGGCCTGCCAACTTGCGTAGTTGCCGGACATCCCGAGCTCACTCCGCTCGGCCCCAGCGAAGAGCATCTGCCGATGGCCGTTGCCGGCGGCGCAACGGCACCCAAAGTTGGCGAGATTTTGTATCTCTTGCCCCGCCACGTCTGCCCCACGGTGAACAATTTCGATGTCGCTCTCATCGTGAGCAACAACCAGGTTGAATCATCCGAAAAAATTTCCGCCCGCGGCCGCGAAACGCCGCTCTTCAGACCTGAGGCGCTTGTCGCAAACGCTATGCGCAATACCTAGGCCCCCATTGATGTCACATCTCAGAACAGCCGTCGCAATTTCACCGAGCCGCTCCATCGTCTGCCGCCCTTTTCGGCTATTTCGGCGGTTCCTCGTTCTGGTTTTCATCGTCGGCATGGTGTTTGCTGCCGTGCGTCCCGTGCGAGCACGACAGAGCACTCGCCAGATCACAATTGCTGGCGAGATACGCGATCCCACCGGCGCCTCAATCGTCGGTGCTAGCGTGGCGCTGCTAAACAGTGCCGGCGAGAAGCTCGCGAGTGGAACTACCGACAGTTTTGGAAGATTCTCCTTGCTGGCCGCTGCGCTGCCCGCCTACAGAGTGCAAGTTTCCAAGTACCTGTTTTATCCCAAATCGCTTGATGTATCGCCTGACCAGCAAGCCGTCAAGAATTTGGTAATCACACTCGAAGTATCGAGAAACAGCATTGAAGACGGCGTCTTCTCGGACTCGCCCGACTTCAAGGCCGCCGGGATCACCGATTGGAGCAACCTCGGGCTGCATGGATCCGACGCCACAGTTAAGGCGAGTGAATCCCTCGCAAAAGACGCCGCCGGCCTAAAGTCACCCAATGCGAACAAGTCGACAGAGGCAGTAAATCCGCCTGGTGAGGCTGACAAACATCGCCTTCTCGGGGTCGCGAAGGAAAAGGCCGGTGATCCTGTGGCTGCCGAGCACGAGTATGCAATCGCCACAAGACTCTCTCCGTCAGAGGAGAACACTTTTTCCTGGGGCGCTGAACTGCTGCTTCACCGCGCTAGCGCGGCCGCAATCGACGTGTTAGAGAAGGGAACAGCTGCCTTCCCCTTCTCGGAGCGGATGCGGGCGGCACTCGGCGCGGCGTATTACGAAAACGGGCGATTCGCCGAAGCAGCCGAGGCGATGTGCCACGCTGCCGATTCGGCGCCCTACCTTTTTCTGGGCCGCATCGAGCAGGGAGCTAAAGACAGTTTTCCTTGCAGCGAAGAAAGGCTGCGCCGATTTGCCTTTGATCAACATCAGAATTCGGACGCTAATTTTTACTACGGCCTTGTGCTCATGAAAAGAGCCAAGCAGTCGCAGCGCGACGTAGACTTTCAGCGGGCTGAAGAGGCTTTTAAAAACGCGCTCACGATAGACCCTTCGTTCGGCGAAGTTTACCTGCAGTTGGGAATGATGTATAACGCGCGGGGCAAAAGAGAAGTCGCCCTGCAAGAATTTGAGAAGGCGGTGCGCGCAACGCCGGAGTTGGCAGCCGCACATTATCAGCTGAGCCTCGCGTATCGCCGTGCGGGGGAAAGTGGCAAGGCGGACGAAGAAATGAAGAAGTACGAAGACCTACGCCGCGCCGAAGAAGCCGCACTCGAAAAAGAGCGCAAGGAAATGAAGCAGTTTGTCACGGTTTTGCAACAATCGTCGCCAAAGCAGTGAGTTAATGGGAGAAAACATGATCGGAAACTTTTTTGTAATTCGGAAATTCGCGCCGCTCGTTGGTTTGGCGCTTTTACCTGGTGCCGCCGTGATGGCTGACACAAATTATTCGCTGCGGTCGCCCGACAACCGCATCGACGTCGCCATCCACGTCGCCAAGAAAATTACGTACGACGTCTCGCTCAACGGACGATTACTGATGAAGGATTCCACGCTGGGAATCAACATAGAGGGGAAGGCACTTGGCGAAAATTCCCAAGTGAAAGGCACGAAGAAAGACAGCGTAGACAAAACTCTCGAACCGGTCGTCCGTCAAAAGTCCGCAAAAATCCGCGAGCGCTACAACGAATTGAAATTGGAAATGGACGGCGGCTACGCGGTCACGTTCCGCGCCTACCCGGAGGGAGTCGCCTACCGCATCGAGACTTCTCTTGGCAGCGAAAATGTAAAGGTTTTCAGCGAGGACGCCCTCTTCCGGTTTGCCGCCAACGACACCGTGTATTTCCCCGAAGAAGAGAGCATGTTTTCTCACAACGAGCGCAAGTACTTGCCACGCTCGCTTGCGAGCATTTCGGAAAAAACTTTCGGGACGCTCCCCGCGGTGGTCGAGGTTGGTGAGGGCGCAAAGATAGCCGTTGCCGAATCCGGCGTCGAGGATTACCCCGGCCTGTGGTTGCGCGGTGGCGGCGAGCATGCTCTGGCCGCGACATTCGAGCACTATCCTTTGAAGGAGACGCTAGAGAAGGATCGCGACTTCAAAGTGACCGAGACGGCAGACTACATTGCCGTCACACCAGGCACTCGCGTGTTCCCTTGGCGCGTGCTCGGCATCGCGGAGCACGACAAGGACCTGATCTCGAACTCACTCGTGTGGTTGCTCGAAAAGCCGTCACAACTCACAGACACAACGTGGATCAAACCGGGGAAGGTCGCGTGGGATTGGTGGAACGCGAACAACGTTTATGGCGTCGATTTCAAGGCGGGAATTAACACACAGACTTACAAATACTACGTCGACTTCGCGGCGAAGAATCATCTTCAGTACATCATTTTGGATGAAGGATGGTACAAGCTCGGAAATGTCTTGGAAGTCGTTCCCGAAATCAACATGGAAGAGTTGAGGGCGTACGCAAAGCAGAAAAATGTCGGTGTGATTTTGTGGGTGATTTGGAAAACGCTTGATGACCAGATGATTCCTGCGCTCGATCAATACGCGAAGTGGGGAATCGCGGGAATCAAAGTCGACTTCATGCAACGGAACGATCAGAGGCTTTTGAACTACTACTACAAGTTGGCCAACGAATGCGCGAAGCGGCACATGCTCGTGGATTTTCACGGCGCACAGCGCGGCGCATCGCTGACGCGCACGTGGCCGAATTTGATCAGCAATGAAGGTGTGCGCGGAATGGAGTGGAGCAAGTGGAGTGCGGAAACCGAACCGCAGCACAACGTGACGCTGCCGTTTACGCGAATGTTTTTAGGGCCGATGGACTACACACCAGGGGCAATGTTGAACGCGACGAAGACTACGTTCGCGCCGATACATTCGCGGCCGATGGCGCTTGGCACGCGTTGCCAACAACTGGCGATGTACGTTGTGTACGAAAGCCCGCTGCAGATGCTCTCGGACAGTCCATCGAACTACGAACGTGAGCCGGAGTCGTTGGACTTTTTGCGTGCGGTTCCCACCACGTGGGACGAAACCGTTCCGCTCGCCGGAAAGATTTCCGAATACGTGGCAGTCGCGCGACGCAGCGGCAAAGATTGGTACCTTGGTGCGATGAGCGATTGGACGGCGCGCGATCTGGAAATCGATTTGTCGTTTTTGCCCGCCGGCAATTTCACAATCGATGCGTATCAGGACGGCGCGAACGCGGACCGCATGGCGAGCGACTACAAGAAAACAATGTTGACTATCACGAAGGAAACGAAAATAAAGGTTCATCTCGCGCCGGGCGGTGGATGGGCCGCCCGGATTCATCCGTAGGCGTTACTGCTGTCAAGCAGATTCGGACGGCGGACCGCGCCGTCGGAATGACAAGCTCTGGTGGTTTTATCAATGGAGTGACAAAAGCGGATCGAATTAGATTAAGCTGTCCGCCTCTTGGATTCCCACGAAACAATACAGGACCACCTTGTGACGCGGCGGCGATGGGGAATTGCCGCGTTGCTCGGCTTCGGAATTCTCGTCAGTTATTTTGACCGCGTAAATCTCTCCGTTTCTAAGGAAGCTCTGCACGACGCTTTTGGCATTTCACCTGTGGTCTTTGGTTTTCTGTCCAGCGCGTACAACTGGCCGTACGCGGCGTTGCAGCTACCGTGCGGCTTGCTGCTCGATCGCTTCGGCGTGCGGCGGGTTGGAATCGTAAGCACGCTCATCTGGACTGCAGCATCCTTCGCGGCGGCGCTGGCGCTCGGTGTGCGTAGTCTTTTTGGCGCGCGCATCTTGCTGGGTATCGGCGAAGCCCCGACGTTTCCTGGGACGGCGAAGGCGACAGGCTACTGGTTTCCGAAAGACGAGCGCAGCCTGGCCACGGCGATGTTCGATTCGATGGCGAAGTTTTCATCGGCCGTTGGCATTCCGGCTCTGGGCTTGGTGCTGGTGCATTTTGGCTGGCGCGCAAACTTTGCGCTGACCGGAATCCTCAGCGTGATCTATTTTGCCGCGTTCTTTGCGTTCTATCGGAATCCGAGCGAGGACGCGAAGTTGACGGCAACGGAGCGCGAATACATTCGTGTGGGTGGCGCGCAACCGGAAGATCCGGCGCGCGCGGCGCAAGGCGCTCCGCTCGGATATTTGATGACGAGGAAAAAAGTATTGGGTCTCGCGCTTGGCTATGGCTCGTACAACTACGTTTTTTATTTGCTGCTGACCTGGCTGCCCGCGTATCTCGCCGAAGCGCATCATCTGGACTTGACGCGTTCGTTTTTGTATACGAGTGTGCCGTGGCTGTGCGCGACAGCAGGGGAATTGACGTTGGGCGGATGGCTGACGGATTCACTCATCCAGCGCGGGTGGAATACAACGCGCGTGCGGCAGACTGTTTTGGTCGGCGGCACTTCGGTCGGATTGTGCATCTTTGGAGTTCCGTATGCACATTCGGCGCAGGGCGCGGTGACGTGGATTGCGTTTGCGCTGACTGGGCTTTCGATTGCGGCACCCGTGGGCTGGTCGATTCCATCGTTGATTGCGCCGCCCGAGAGTGTTGGCACCGTCGGCGGAATCATGAATTTGAGCAACCAGCTTTCCGGAATTGCGGCGCCGATTGTTACAGGCTTTGTGGTCGCCGCGACGAAGAATTTTCACTGGGCCTTTCTCGTAGCCGCTATTTACTTGACGATCGGGATTGCGAGCTACATTTTTCTGCTCGGCGAAATCACGCCGATTCCAGAACCCGAAGAAGCGCAGAAATAAAACGCTCGAAAAACTCGTCAGGTTGTTTTTCTTAACGCGCGCATGGCGCCGGTGGAAATACCGCCGTCGACGAGAAGCGTTTGCCCGGTGACATAACGACTGGCTTCGGATGCGAGAAAGACGATAGCTCCGTCGAGATCGTTCGGCTGGCCGGGACGTTTCAGCGGAATTCTTTCGACGAGATATTTGACCCATTCTTTGTCTTCGTACATGACATTGTTTTGCGCCGTGCGGAACCAGCCCGGCGCGAGGCAATTTACGGTGACGCCGTGTTTTCCCCAATCGTCGGCGAGGCTCATGGTGAGCTGGCGAATTCCGCCGCGACTCGCGCCGTACGGACCGAGACCGGCGTAACCGGCGACGCTGGTTACGGAGCCGATATTGATGATGCGTCCGTAGCTGCGAGGAATCATGCGACGCGCGACGGCTTGCGCGACGAAAAAGCTGCCGCGCAGATTCGTGTCGAGAATCAGATTCCAATCGTCCCAGGTAACTTCGAGCGCGGGTTTGCGAACGTTGCAGCCCGCATTGTTGACGAGGATGTCGAGATGGCCGTAGACGTTTTCCGCAGCCGCTGCGAATTTCTCGATGCTTCTCTGATCGCGGACATCGAGTTCGAGGGAGGCGGCGCGGCGGCCGAGGGACTGGACTTCTTTTTCAAAGGCGGCGAGATCTTCGCGTTTGCGGCTGGTGAGAACGAGGTCGGCGCCGGCTTTCGCGAGTGCGCGCGCGAAATATTGGCCGAGACCGCGGCTCGCGCCGGTGACGATGGCGACGCGGCCGGTGAGGTCGAAGAGGTTATCAGGCACATGCGGCCTTGATGGTTGCCCTGGCGATTGCCGAACTTCGTTCGGAATAGCAGGCTTTTTGCTGGATCGGTTTGCGGTGATTCGGCTCATGACGCGTTCGGAGTGAGGACAACTTTCAGGAGATTGGGTTCGCGGGCGTAGAGGCGCTCGAACCAGCGGGGGCCTTCTTCGAGGGGAGCGATGGCGGTGATGAGCGGCTTCACCTGGATTTTGCCGGAGGCCATCGACTCGATGGCTTGCGGATATTCGCCGGCGGAGGCGCAGGAACCTTGTAGACGGATTTGGCGCGTGACAACTTTTTGCAGCGGGAGATTCACGGTGGGCGCGATGTTGCCGACGAGGACGACGGTGCCGCCTTTGCGAGTTGCGTCGATCGAAGCGGCGACGGTTTCGTTGCGGCCAACACACTCGAGGGCGACGTCGACGCCTTCGTTGTTGGTGCGTTCGAGAATTCTTGCGAGCAGGGAATCGTCGGACAGCAGAGTTTCTGCGGCGCCGAGTTTGTGGGCAAGTTCGAGACGCTGCGCGTCGACATCGGTGACGAAGACTTTGGAGCAACCTGCGGCGCGGAGGGCTTGGAGCGTGAGGATGCCAATGGTGCCTGCGCCGACGACGAGGGCGGCGGAGTTCGGAGCGAGTTGCGCGAGATTGACGCCATGGACGGCGACGGCGACGGCTTCGAGCATGGCGGCTTCGGCGAAGGGAAAATTGTCGGGCAGGCGGTAGAGGATTCGCGCGGGGACGGCGACGAATTCGGCGAAAGCTCCGGCGCGGCAGTAATCGCCGCAGGAAACGCCGAGGACCTGGCGACGATCGCAAAGATTTACGTTGCCGCGACGGCAATTCGGGCATTCGCCGCAGTAGACCGTGGAATCGAAAGTGACACGATCACCAGTGGTGAAATTTTTTACGGCGGCGCCGACAGCGGCGATGACACCGGCGGCTTCGTGGCCCATGACGATGGGGGGGATGCGGCGGCCGGAGGAGCCGTCGTAACCATGAACGTCGCTGCCGCAGATGCCGCAGGCGGCGACGCGGATGAGGACTTCGTCGGGCGCGGGAGTCGGCGCGGGGAGATCGGCGAGCTCGAGATTCTTGTAGCTAGACAGGAGAAGGGCTTTCATAGAGTCCGTTTTAGGTTATAGGTTTTAAGTTGTAAGTCCAAGAACTTCACCAGAACTACCGCCGGACCCCCTACCCCCCCGGAGTGGGGCCGGTCACAGCGCTGGCCTTTGCGTTAACGCTGGGACCCGCGGAGAGGTTTCAACGCGGCAGGCAAGTGGGCAGCTATTTCGGACTGATTCCCAGCGAACACTCCAGCGGCGGGAAGCAACGGTTTGGACACATCAGCAAGCAAGGAAGTTCTTTTGTGCGCGGGCTGCTGGTGGAAGCGGCGCAGAGTGCAGTGCGGCAGGAGCCGCAACTGCGGCGCGAATACCGGCGGCTTTCGCAGAGAAGGTGCCGGGCGTTGGCGAAGGTGGCCATCGCTCGCAAGTTGGCGGTGCGGTTGTACTGGATGCTGCGCGAAGAAGTGGACTATGCGCAGTTGATCCGAGGTTCCCACGCAGGGCAGCCCGAGTCATTCCGTGGTCGTGGTCAAGACCGTTCGGTTGAGTGGGCACCCTGCCTCCCTGAAAAGTCTAGGGGGATTGAAAAAGTAATCATGGTCGTCGCAGTCGTGGGCGATCGAATAAATGGGTGGTGGGACCTTCACGGTTACACCGAATGATTCGAGAACGAGCCTTGGTCGCAAAGATAGAGAGTTCTGCGAAGGGACAAAATAAGAGAGACAAACAAGTCGCACGCTAGATGTGTCTCTTGACAAAGCCGAAGCCGTCATAGACGGAATGACAGGCGGCGGGTTGGGCGGTCGGCAGGAAGAGCGAGATGCGAGGAGCATCGCAGAGGCCGGCTTCGGAAAGCGGGCCCTACAACTGCATTGGGCGCGGGGTCGAGTTATTTTGGGGGTGGTTTTTGGGACGAGACGATACCGGAGGATTCGCGGATGGTTAGGATTTGGTTGGCGGGGATTTTGGTGAAGCGCTCGATTTTTTGGGTGGTGGGCCATTTTATTTCGATGGCGTCGATGAGTTGGATTTTGCCGAGGCCGAAGTGGAGGCGGAGGTCGGACTGGGACATGACGCTGGCCCCGGAGTGGACTTCGTCCATTTGAGCGTGAGTTCCGGTGACGACGCGGACGCGGGCGCCGATGGCGCTGCGGTTGCAGGTGGTGCCGATGAGTTTGAGCTTAATCCAGTTCTGCGCATTGCCGCCGTCGTTGCGGAGGAGAGAGGGCGTCTCGCCTAGATTTAAAATTACGGCGTCGATGTCACCGTCGTTGTCGTAATCGCCGAAAGCGGCGCCGCGGCTCGAGAATTTTTCTGAAATGCCCGAACCGAGTTCAGCGGAGACGTCTTTGAATTGGACTGTGCCGTTAGTTGCTGGGCCCATGTTGCGATAGACGAGGCGCGGGTTTTTGTAGCTCTGTCCTAGCGAGTGTCCTTCGATTTGTGGGTAGACGTGGCCGTTGATCTGCATGATGTCGGCCCAGCCGTCGTTGTCGTAATCGAGGAAGGCACAACCCCACGCGACGAATTGATTGTTGACGCCGACGCCGGAAGCGAAAGTGACGTCGGTGAACGTGCCATCGCCGTTGTTGTGGTAGAGGTTGCAGGTGTCGTCGGCGAAATTTGTCTTGAAGATGTCGAACCAGCCGTCGCAATCGTAGTCGGCGACGGCGACACCCATGCCGGCTTGTTCGTGGCCATTGTCGCTGTACGCGCAGCCAGCGAGGGCGGCGATGTCGGTGAATGTGCCGTCGTGATTGTTCTGAAAAAGCATGCTGGGCTGGGAATCGACGGCGACGTAAATGTCGGGCCATCCGTCGTTATCGAAATCGTAGGAGACGGCGGTGATGGAATAACGGCCGCCGGGCTTTAGGATGCCGGATTTTTCGGAGACATCGGTGAAGGTTCCGTCGCCGTTGTTGCGGTAGAGGGCGTTGGTGTCGCCGGTGAGGCCGCGCGGGCCGCACATGACGGGAATGCCTTTCCACTGGCAGAGCGGGGGGCCGTTGGGGTCGGGGTTTTTGGCGGGGTCGAGTTTGATGTAATTGCAGACGAAAAGATCGAGATGGCCGTCGCGGTTGTAGTCGAGAAAAGTGCAGCCGGCGCCCCATCGGATTTCTTCGTTGTGGAGGCCGGCTTGTTTTGTGATGTCGGTGAAGGTGCCGTCGTGATTGTTGCGGAAAAGAATGTTGTGTCCCCAGAAGGTGCAGAAGAGATCGTCCCAGCCGTCGTTGTTGTAGTCGCCGACGCAGACGCCGGTTTGCCAGCCGCTGCGGCCGATACCGGATTTTTCGGTCACGTCGGTGAAGGTGCCATCGCGATTGTTTTTGTAAAGATGCGTGGTGGGAGCTTTGCCCGCAGGCCATTCTTTGCCGAGGAGAGAGCCGTTGGTGAGATAGATGTCGAGCCAGCCGTCGTTATCGTAATCGAAAAAGGCGATGCCGGAGCCTTTTGCTTCGATGATGTAAGTCTTGTTGTCGGGATTGCCCCAGACGTTGGGAGTGGTGAGGCGGGCTTCGTGGGCGACGTCGAGGAATTGGACTCTGTTGGGTGCCGCGTTTGGAGTGGGTTTCGGCGATTGGCGGAGGAGGAGCGGGGACTCCCATTTCCAAAGAGGAGTGGTGAGCGCATCGGGGAGAGACGCGCCAAGAGCGGTGAAGGAAGAACCTAGAAAGCGGCGGCGTGGAAAGTTCATTTGCACGCTCCGCAGGGGACAGAAAAGAAAAAGACGGAAAAAGTTACACAGAGAGCACAGAGGTCGGAGCACAGAGGACACAGAGAGGATGTTGGCGACGGGACAGTCGAAGACTCGATTAAGACAGAATTTCGCTTGGGTCGATCGAAGAGAGATTTCTCGCTCCGGTCGAAACGACGGATATCGGTTTTGTGGAGACAAATCATTTTGCGGGGACCGTCGGAAAATTGTGGGGGACGATGCCGGTGCCTTCTTTGATGGCGATGATTTTGTCGACTGGGACCTCTATTTCGAGTTGATCGATTTTGGCGCGTTTGCCGAGACCGAGGTGGATGCGTGGATCGCTGGCGGACATGTAGCCCATGCCGCCTTTGGCTTGTTCGACATGGGTGACGCCTTCGGCGGTGAGTTCAAGAGAAGCGCCGATGCCGTCGCGATTGGATTTTGTGCCGATGAGAAGAATTTCGAGCCAGTGGTTGGAGTTGGGGCGATCGTTGCGGAGGAGCATTGGGTAATCGCCGCGATTGTTGGTGACGATGCCAAGGCGGCCGTCGTTGAGGAAGTCGCCGGTAGCGATGGCGCGGCCGGCGACAGGGCGGCTAAAATCGGGGCCGAGCGCGCCGTCCGGAATTTTTTCGAATTTTCCTTTGCCAACATTGTGAAGCATGAGCAGCGGTTCTTTGTAGCGGACTTCGCTGTGATAAAGCTCGACGTTGTCGACCATGGCGCCGTTGATTTGGACGATGTCAGGCCAGCCGTCATTATCGTAATCGAGAAATTTCATGGAGACGCCACTCAGGAGAATGGCTTTGTTGCCGATGCCCGAGCTGAAGGTGGCGTCGGTGAAGGTGCCGTCTTTGTTGTTGGTGTAGAGGCGATTTAGTTCGAAGTCGAGATGGGTGATGTAAATGTCCTGGAAGCCGCAGCCGTCGACGTCGGCGGCATCGATGCCCATGCCAGCTTCG
>WNFL01417100.1_pt2 | contig 15728 bp, 18 predicted proteins | sample 5400361 | NCBI WGS metagenome assembly WNFL01 (sample SAMN13153351, study PRJNA577476) | soil metagenome | isolation source: 40 cm soil on Douglas fir-dominated hillslope | place: USA:California | collected 2013-09-17
CCCTGAGACATGCAGGCCCGAAAGGCCGCCCCCGGGGCGGCCTTTTTGTTTCTCCTCGTCCTCTTTCACGCCGCGCACGCCGACCCCGCAGTGGGGAAGAGCAAGGCCGCGCCCTGTGCCGCCTGCCATGGCGCCGACGGCAACTCGACGATCCCCCAGTTTCCGGTGCTGGCGGGCCAGACTGCCCGCTATCTCTACCTCGAGCTGAAGGACTTCAAGGAGGGCCGGCGCAGCGAGCCGTCGATGCAGCCGGCGGTGGCGAAGTTGTCGCGCGAGGACATGCTCGATCTCTCCGAATACTTCGCCGCGCAGAAACCGAGGCCCATCGTTTTCAAGGCGGACGCGGCGCGCGTCGCCCGCGGCAAGAAGAAGGCCGATGAGGTGTTGTGCACCATGTGCCACTTGGGAGGCATGAAAGGGCAGAACGAGATCCCCCGCGTCGCGGGCCAGCACCCCGAGTACGTGATCAAGCAGCTCAAAGCATTCAAGGCGCGCACGCGCACCAACGATGCGGGCAGCATGACCAGCGTCGCCCAGACCATCACCGAGCAGGACATCGAGGATCTCGCGCACTACATCTCGAGCCTGGACTAGGAGCCCGATGCGAAAGCGGGATCTCACCGGCGCGTCGCTGATCCTGTCGCTGGCCGGCCTCGCGCTCGCACGGAGCGCCGCCTGCGCCGAGAACCCCGCGGAGCAGCTCGAGACGCCCGCCGTCGAAGTGATCGGCATCACGCCCCTGCCCGGGTTCGGCGTTCCCGCCGCGCAGGTCCCCGCCAACGTCCAGGCGGTCACGGGAGCGGAGATCATGCGGCAACACCCGGTCAACCTGCCCGAGTTCATGAGCCAGCGCCTCTCCGGCGTGAACGTCAACGAAAACCAGGGCAACCCGTTTCAACCCGACGTCACCTATCGCGGCTTCAGCGCTTCACCCCTGCTCGGCACACCGCAAGGGATCTCCGTGTACCAGGACGGCGTGCGCATCAACGAGCCTTTCGGCGACACGGTGAATTGGGATCTGATCCCGACCTCGGCGATCTCGACGATCAATCTCGTTCCCGGCTCCAATCCCCTGTTCGGCCTGAACACGCTCGGCGGCGCGCTGTCGATACGGACCAAGAGCGGCGCGCAGTATCCTGGAACGGCGGCAACGCTCTACGGCGGATCGTTCGGGCGGCGCTCGGTCGAGGCGCAGCACGGCGGCGCGAACGGCGAGTTCGATTATTTTGCGAGCGCGAACGCGTTTCGCGAGGACGGCTGGCGCGCGCAGTCCCCTTCCGACGTGCGCCAGTTTTTTTCCAAGCTCGGCTGGCAGGACGGAAAGACCGACATCGATTTCAGCATCACCCACGCCGAGTCCGATCTCAGCGGCAACGGACTGCTGCCGCAGAGCATGGTCAGAGACGACCCCAGGCAGGCCTACACGCTGCGAGACAACACCCGCAACCGGATGACGCTGTTCACTCTCAACGCCACGCACTGGCTGAGCGGCGATCGGCTCTGGTCGAGCACCGCCTATTTCCGCCGGAGCGAAAAGAACACTTCCAACGGCGACGTCAACGAGGTCAGCGACCCTCGCAACGGCGTCACGCCCTACGAGGACGGCGACCCCAACGCATCCTCGGTCAATCGCACCCGCACCAGCCAGCGGGGCTACGGGTTCTCCACCCAGGCTGCGCTCACGACCGAGGACCCGTCCGGCCGGCGCAATCTGCTGATCGTCGGCGGCGGCTACGACCGCAGCGCGAGCGACTTCCGCCAGAGCTACCAGCTCGGCGGCTTCAACGCCGACCGCAGCGCGATGCCCACCGGAGCGCAGACCGAGATCGTGAATCTGGAAGGCGGAAGCGCGACGGCAAGCCTGTTCGCCACGGACACGCATTCGCCCAGCCCGCAATGGCATTTCACCGGGAGCGCGCGCTACAACGTCACGCGGGTCCGAACGGTGGACGGGCTTTCGCCGCCTCTGCCCCCGCCTGCGGCGGGACTGGGGAACGATCTGAGTTTCTCGAAATTGAATCCTGCGGTGGGTGCGTCCTATACGCCGGAGGGCGCGCCCGGCCTCTACGCCGGATTCAGCCAGGGCAACCGTCCGCCTTCGCCCGTCGAGCTGGGCTGCGCGGACCCAAACAGCCCCTGCCACCTGCCGAACGCCATGGCCTCCGATCCGCCGCTCAAGCAGGTCGTGTCGCGCACGATCGAGGCCGGAGCGCGCGCGCGGACGGCCTCCGGTCTCCGCTGGAACGCGACGCTGTTTCGCACCATGAACTACGACGACATCCTGTTCGTCAGCTCGTCGGCGAGTTCCGGCTTCTTCACGAACTTCGGAAAGACGCGCAGACAGGGTCTCGAAGCGGCTCTCGAGCGCTCGGAGGGAAAATTATCCTGGGCGCTCAACTACAGCCTGGTCGAGGCGACCTACCGGTCGTCCGCCGTGCTCTTCTCCCAAGCGAACAGCACCGCGGACGCGAACGGCGACATCCAGGTTTCGCCCGGCGACCGCATACCCCTGATTCCGCGGCACCACCTGAATGCCGCCGCGAGCTACGATCTGACGGACAGGACCACGGTCCGCGCCGGCGCGGTCGCGGTGTCCCGGCAGTTCGCGCGCGGCAACGACAACAACCGGCATCAGCCCGACGGCGTGAATTTCCTGGGCCCGGGCGAGATCCCCGGCTACGCGATCTTCAATTTGAACCTCGACTACAAGCTGGATCGCGGCTTGCATGTCTTCGCGAAGCTCGCCAACGTCTTCGACCGGCGCTACGCCACCGCCGGAGCGCTGCAGCAGAATTTTTTTCCAAGCGGCAATCTCGCGGCGCCGGGCGCCCAGGTCAACGAGACGTTCTACGCACCGGGCGCGCCGCGCGCGCTTTGGGTCGGGATACAGCTCGTGCCCGACGCCGCCCCGGTTCGAGCGGCGCGATGAGCCGCGATTGACATTGACACTGCCGCGAAGCCCGGCTTATCGTTGCCGGCAACGACAGGAGGCAGTCGCTATGCCCTTTCCCTGTAAGCCCGCCCTTGCGATTCTCTTCGGCAGCCTGCTCCTCGCGCAGGCGGCGCAGGCGCAGCGTGCCAAGCCGCCCGGATTTCCCGACGCGCCTGGAAAGGAAGTGCTCGTCGGCAAGTGCTTTCAATGCCACGCCCCGACGATGTGGCAGGACCACAGTCAGGACCGCAGAGGCTGGGAGAGCGTGCTCTACCGCATGGTCGGGCGCGGCGCCCTCTGGACCGAGGACGAAATCGGGACCATGGCCGACTACCTCGCCGCGGCATATGGACGGCAGCCTGCGGCGGCGGCGAAATAACGCAGTGCTTTGAGGGAGGGCCCATGAGAGAGTTCGTCGCACGATATCTGTCGCGCTCGATTTCCCGGCGCGGGTTTCTAAAAGGCCTGACCACCGCCGGAATTTCGCTCGCCTCGGCGCAATCCATCCTCGAATCGCTCGTCCCGATCGCCCACGCCCAAGAGGCGCAGGGCATCGCTCCCGAAGCGATCAAAATGGTCGAGGGAACGGGGGCGGAGTGCTTCGCCGAGCAGCTGATCGCCTCGGGAGTCAAGTACGTTTTCGGCAACTCGGCGAGCGAGGACGCGCAGTTCTACGAGGCGCTGGTCGATCGGCCGCAGCTCAAATACATCCTGACGCCGCACGAAGGACCGGGGGCCGCGATGGCCGCGGGCTACGTGAAAGCCTCAGGCGAGCCGACCATCGTGATGCAGGCGGCCGTCGTGGGCCTCGTCAATGCCATGGGGCAGATGTTCAACGCGTTCAAGGAGCAGACGCCCCTCGTTTTCTACAGCTACCGCACCGACCAGACCCGCCGCGCCGGCCGCGACGGCTTCGAGGAAGTCGCCAACCAGGAGCAGATCGTCCAGCCGATGACCAAGTACTCGTGGCTGGCGCGCCGCGCCGACATGATCCCGGAGACCGTTCGGCGCGGCTTCAAGGCCGCGTGGACGCCGCCTTACGGGCCGACTTACGTTTCCTGGCATTCGGATCTGAACGACGAGAAGACTTACGCCGAGATCATCACCCGGGACAAGGTCGATCCCCGCATGCGCGTGCGGCCCAATCCCGCGGAAATCGAGCGGGCCGCGAAACTCCTGGTCGAAGCAAAGATGCCCCTCATGATCGTCGGCGACGAGGTCTATGGCGCCAAGGCCGTGTCCAAGGCGGTGGAGTTCGCCGAGCTCCTCGGCATGCCCGTGACCCAGGTGCGGCAGATCTACGCGAGCTTCCCCGAGTCGCATCCCCTGTGGGTCGGCGGCCCGCCCGCGGCGCGCATCGCGTCGCTCGATTTTCCTAAAAATCCGGACGTAATCATCAACGTCGGGAACAAATTGCAGCACAACAGCCCGCAACCGATCGTAGCGCGCGAAGCGAAGTTCATCGATATGCGCAACGACAGCTGGAGCATGGGCAACGTGATGAACACCGAGGTTCCGCTCGTCGCCGACGTCGCCTACGGCCTCGACGATCTGAAAGCCGCGGTCGAAGGAATCATGACGTCCGCCGTGTACAAGAAGGCGCGGGAGCGCACGCAGGAAGTGAGCCGCTTCAGCGAGAAGGCGAGGACGCTGCGCGCCCTGGTGGCGAAGAACCCCGAGTGGAACCGCAGCCCGATGCTCGCCGACCGCGTGACCTGGGAGGTCGCGCAGTTTGCCGACAAGGACGCCATCATCGTCCACGAGGCCGGCTCGGTGGTGCTGCACGGCTTCGATTTCAACCCGCTCGGCGGGCGCGAGTTGTTCTTTTATTACGGCGCGCACCTCGGCTCGGGAGTGGGCACCGCGGCGGGCGTGAAGCTCGCTCGCCCCGACCAGCAGGTGATCTGTTTGGTCGGCGACGGATCGTTCGTGTTCGGGCCGACGGCGCTGTGGAACATGGCGCGGCTCGAGTTGCCCGTCATCACCGTCGTCTACAACAACCATGCCTACGGTGGTCCGCATAGCCGCGTGATCGAGAAGACCGCCGGAGGCAAGATGGTCCAGAAACGCCAGTTCGTTCACGATTATCTCGGCAGCCCGGACATGAACATGGCGCAGATCGCCAAGGGGTTCGGCGTCGACGGAGAAGTCGTCGAATCGCCCGAGCAGCTCAGGGCGGCCTTGGCGCGCGCGCGCAAGGCGACGGTGGAAGGCAGGCCGTATCTCATCGACGCGCAGGTCGCGCGCATGGGCGTCGCCTGGGCGGAGAAGCCCTGGATCCCGCCGATCAGCATCGCGCGGGAGCGCACCAGGAAAGTCTAGATCGCAAGGCTGCGATGCCCAAAACCGACGATATCGAAACGCGGTTCCGGACCGCCGGGAACTTCACCGAAGGGCTGAGAAAAGGGCTGTTCACGCTGTTTTGCCAGCCGATCGTGCCGGTCGAATCGGGGAAAGCGGATTACAAGTATCTCGAGATCTTCGTGCGCTTTCGCGAAGAGGAGGACAAGCTGCTGCCGCCGGGCACTTTTTTCCCCATACTCGAGGCGAACCATTTGACGCCGCTGCTGGACCGGTGGGTGGTGCGCGAGGTCCTCAGGTGGACCGCCGACAAACAGAGCTCTCAGCCCAATTGGCACATTCCGCGCTTCAACCTCAATCTCGCCGACGACACGATTCGCGACAAGGATTTCGGGGGACAGGTGCGCGATCAGCTCAAGGAGACGAAAATCCCGCCCAGCCGGCTGTGGTTCGAGATGACGGCACAGCAGATGGCGAGGCTTCCCGACGCGGCGAAGCAGACGATCATCCGCCTGAGGTCGCTGGGGTGCGCCATCGCCGTCTCGGATTTTTCCGGCGCCGAGACGATCGCCCGGGGCTACAAGGACGCGGGCGCGCAGATCGTCAAGCTCTCGGGAAGCGTCGTACGGAACATCCACAGGAATCCGGAAGCCTTGTCGAAACTGCTGGAACTCAACGGCTGCTGCCAGAAGCTCGGGCTTCAGACCATCGCGGAATTCGTGGAACACGAGGATACCCTGCCGATGCTGCGCAAAGCGGGCGTCAACTTCGCTCAGGGCTTCGGGATCGCCGAGCCTGCGCCGCTGAGCCTCGTGATTTGAAGGGAGGACCGCTTGATTCCGACCAGCGTGACGCACACCGCAATGAAGCACGCGACCGTGGCCCTTCTCGCCTTCCTGCTCGCGGCTGCGCCCGCGTTCGGGCAGACGAGAACCGTGCTGCGCATCTCCACTCCCGCGGTGCCCGACGACTGGCACGTGAAGATGCTCTACGTTTTCAGGGATGAGCTCAACCAGGCAGCGCCCGGCCGCTTCGACGTGCAGGTGCATCATTCGGGAACGCTCTTTCGCCAGGGCGCGGAGCCGGTGGCGATGCAGCGCGGGAATCTGGAGATGGCGCTCCTGTCGATGCAGGATATCGCGCGGCAGATGCCCGAGTACTCGATCTTCACCGCCGGCTACCTGATCCGCGACCCCGATCACCTCGCGAAAGTCTACGGCGGACCGATCGGCGAGGAGGTGACGCGGAGGATCGCCGAAGCGTTGGGAATCCAGTTGCTGCAGGCCGTCTATCTCGGCACGCGCCAGGTGAGCCTCGCCCGGACGAGGACGGTCATGACCCCGGCGGATCTCGCCGGGGTGAAGCTGCGCATGCCGGGCTCCAAGGAGTGGCTCTTCCTCGGGCAGGCGCTCGGAGCGAATCCCACGCCGATGGCCTTCACCGAGGTGTATCTCGGCCTGAAAACCGGGACCATCGACGGCCAGGACAACCCCCTGCCGACGCTGAAGTCGGCGAAGTTCTATGAGGTGACGCGCCAGATCGTGCTCACGGGGCACCTCGTGGACGCGCTGCAGCTCGCGATCTCCTCGAAGACCTGGCACGCGCTTTCCGCGGCACACAAGGTCCAGATGAAAAGGGCGGCGGCGAAGGCCGCGAGATTCAACGACGAAAACCGCGTGCGCGAGGAAAGGGAGCTCATCGAATTCTTCCGCGCGCAGGGCATCGCGATCACGGTGCCCGACGTGGCCGCGTTCAGGAAGACCGTGCAGGCCGCGTATCTGAAGTCCGAGTACGCGGAAAAGTGGCCGCGCGGGCTCCTCGAGCGCATCAATGCGATCGAGTGAAGGCATCGAGCGGCTCAAGCGTTGGGCCGATCTGATCGGCGCAGGCCTGTTCGCCGTCCTGTTCCTGAGCCTCGTCGTGCAGGTGGTGCGCCGCTTCGTGTTCGGCACGCCCGCCGCCTGGACCGAGGAGCTCGCCTCGATCGCGTTCGTCTGGGTGATCTTTTGGGGGACGGCATTCGCCGTGCCGCTTTCGACTCACGTGGCGGTGGACTTCGTCGTGCCGCGCTTTGCGCCCCGCGTCCGGCGCGCGTCGTACGCGCTCGGGCTCGCCGCGCTCGGCGGCTGCTTTCTCTGGGCGCTGCCGGGCACCGCCGATTACCTGCGCTTCATGATGCGCGAGCGCACGCCCGTGCTCGACTGGCCTTACGGCGTCGTCTACGGCGTCTTTCTCGCCGCCGCAGTGATGGTGGTGCTGCGCTGCCTCGCCGCGATCGTCCGCCCTGAAGCCGCCGACGAGGCATGAGCGCCGCTTTCGGGCTGATGCTGGTCGCGTTCGTCGGCATCGCCCTGCTGCGCGGCCCGATCGGCCTCGCGATGATCGCGGGCGGCATCGCCTACCTCGGCGCGACCGGACAGGACATGGGCCTCGCGGCCGAGCAGATCCTGAACAGCCTCTTCGGCAGCTTCGTGCTGATCGCCGTGCCGATGTTCATCTTCGCCGCGAACGTGATGAATTCCGGCACCCTGAGCGAGCGCATCTACGGCCTCGCCCACGCGATCATGGGGCGGTTTCGAGGCGGCCTTGCGCACGTGAACGTGCTCGCGAGCGTCATCTTCTCCGGCATGAGCGGCAGCGCGATCGCCGACGCGGTCGGGCCCGGGATGGTCGAGATCGAGATGATGTGCAGGAACAACCGCTACTCGCGGCCTTTTTCCGTTGCGGTGAGCGCCGCCTCCGATTCCCATGGTGCTCTACGCGCTCGTCTCGGGCGCGTCGGTCGGTGCGCTTTTCCTCGGGGGAGTGGTGCCGGGCCTGCTGATGGCGGCCGCCATGATGCTCGTCATCATCTGGATCGCGAGGCGCCGCAACTTCCCGATGGAGGCGCCCGTGCCCTGGCGGGAGATCCCGCGCGTCTTCGTGCGGACGCTGCTGCCCTTGCTGATGCCGGTGGTGCTCCTCGGCGGCATCTACTCGGGGGTGTTCACGCCGACCGAGGCCGCGGCCGTGGCCGCCCTCTACGCTCTCGTGCTTGCGCTCTTCGTCTACCGCGCTCTCGACTGGAGGGGGCTCGTGTCCGTGCTCGCCGAGAGCGCGCGCTCCAGCGCGGTGGTCGGCGTCATCATCTGCGGCGCGTTCCTGTTCAACTACGTGCTCGCGACCGAGCAGATCCCGGCGCGCATCGCCGATTGGTTCGTCGCGCTCGACCTCGGGCCCCTCGGATTTCTCCTCGTCGCGAACCTCGTCTTCCTCGTTCTGGGCTGTCTGCTCGACACGACGACGCTGCTGCTGGTGCTGGTGCCGCTCCTCCTTCCGGTCGCCCGCGCCGTGGGCGTGGACCTGGTGCACTTCGGCGTCGTCATCGTGGTCAACATGATGATCGGCCTGCTCACTCCGCCTTACGGCGTGCTCCTTTTCGTCCTGAGCGGCCTGGCCGGAACGCCGGTGAAGGAGATCGTGCGCGAGCTCGTGCCCTTCATCGCGGCGCTCATCGCCGTGCTTTTCCTCATCACGTTCGTGCCCTCGCTCGTCCTCGCGCTGCCGAGGCTCGCCGGTTACCCGGGTTGATTTCCTGCTCGGGCGCGGAAGTACCCAGATTTGGGTACTCGCCGGCCAGTACCCGGATGACGGACATTTGACAGACATCTCAAACTGAACGTACGATCCCGGAGGTTGGTGCTGTTTCTTTATTTTTGTCCGATTTTTCGATAATAACGGAGGAGACTCAAATGAAAAAGATCCGAATACTGGTTGTAGTGTTCTTCGGCGTGCTCCTGGCGACGCCTGCCCTTGCCCAGGTGGGCGGCTACGTCGGGGCCGGCTTCCTGTCCGCTAATACCGATAACGCGAATGATTTCGCCAAGGTATTCGTCGTCAATGGCAAGGGTGACAAGTCGGCCACCGGCCTGAAAGTCTACGGCGGCTACATGTTCAGCCGAAACATCGGCGTCGAGGCCGGCTACTACGACCTGGGAACCTACGACGTCAAATCGGGATCAGTGAAGACGGACGAATTCAAGACCAGCGCCTTCGCCGTCTCCGCCGTCGGGTCTTGGCCGTTCGCTACTGCGTTCAACGTCCACGGCAAGCTGGGCCTGGCGTTCACCTCCGCCGATTACACATGTAAAGTCGGATGCGGCGGCGCCATTTTCGTCAACACCAGCAAGTCCGACGTTGCCCCGCTGATCGGCATCGGCGTGGGGTGGAAGGCGACGAGGAACATTTCCGTGGTCGCCGACTTCGAGCTCTTCAGCAACGTCAAGCACGCCGCCGGCATCGCCTCGAACGACGCTGATTACACCGTGTTCTCGGTAAGCGGCCAGTACAACTTCTGATCAGGACGGCCGGCGCGGCGGAGGGTCTCTCCCCGCCGCGCCGACAACTACATCGGGTGGCAGTTCACCGACTCGATCCTTTCCCACTCCTGCCGCAACACGATCTTCTTCGAGGGATCGCGCCCGTAAGGCCTCGGACCGCTGCTCAAGGTGAGGTGCACGCCATTCACCTCGAGGTCGCGCGTCTGCTGGGTGCCGTTGAAGATCTCGTTATAGGAGACGTCGGGCGAGATGACGATCTTCTTGCCCTCGATGCGGTAAAGTCCCGTGAATGCAGTCAGCGATTCCCACAGCGCCGCCTTGTCCGAGTCCGAGGTGCCGAATTTGCGGTCCTTCAGGGTGTAGAAGACGGCGTAAACCTTCGGCGTGATGATCAGATATCCGTGCGGGGGCTTGGTCCTGTCGTCGCGGAGCCTGCCGTCGATCTCGGCTTTTATGGATACCAGCTTGTAAGTTCCGACCAGCGACCCTTGCGCGAGGCAGGAAGCCGAAACGAGAAGGCCGGCAACCAGAATTCCCAGTGACTTGTACATATTCTCCTCCTTTGTGGAATTCATATTACCGGCCCGTCCGCGCGGCGGCAATGCCGGGCGCGGCGCACCGGATCGCACTTCCTCGCGCCTGCCGCTATACTCGACAAGGCGAGCTGAAGAACCATGAGCGATCACGATCATCACGACGACGATCACGCTCGCGAGCACGACCGCCCGCTTTCCGGCCCGGCGCTCCGCGCAAAAGCGCTGGAGTCGCTGCTCGTCGAGAAGGGTCTCGTCGATCCGAAGGCCCTCGACGAGCTGATCGACACCTACGAGACGAAAGTGGGGCCGCGCAACGGCGCCCGCGTCGTCGCGCGCGCGTGGACCGATTCCGCCTACAAACAGCGTCTGCTCGCCGATGCCACCGCGGCCATCGCGGAATTCGGCTTCATCGGGCGCCAGGGCGAGGACATGGTAGTGCTCGAGAACACGCCCGAGGTCCGCAACGTCGTGGTGTGCACGCTGTGCTCCTGCTACCCGTGGCCCGTGCTCGGGCTGCCGCCCGTCTGGTACAAGTCCGCGCCTTACCGCGCGCGCGCCGTCATCGATCCGCGCGGCGTGCTGAAGGAGCTGGGCGAGGATGTTCCCGGCGGAGTCGAAGTGCGCGTGTGGGACTCCACCGCCGAGCTGCGCTACCTCGTGCTGCCGGAGCGCCCGGCGGAAACCAGGGGCTGGAGCGAAGACGAGCTCGCCGCGATCGTCACGCGCGATGCGATGATCGGCGTGGCGCAGGTAAAGGTGCCCGGACGGAGCAAGCGATGAACAGCGTGCACGACATGGGCGGCATGCACGGCATGGGGCCGGTCGAGATCGAGAAGAACGAGCCGGTCTTCCATTCCGCGTGGGAGGCGCGCGTGCACGCGCTCAATATCGCCTGCGGCTACCACCGCAAATGGAACATCGACGTGGGACGCCACTCGCGCGAGCGGATTCCGCCTGCCGAATACCTCGCCGCGACCTACTACGAGAAATGGCTGCGCGGCCTGGAGATGCTGCTCGTGGAGAACGGCCTCCTCACGGCGAAAGAGCTGGAAACGGGGCGTGCCGAATCGAAAGCCGGTGGAGCGAGCGCCCTGCGGCCCTCCGAGGTGGCGGCGTACCTGCGCGTGCGCCGGCTCGCGCGGCTCGATGACGACGTGGCGCCCAAGTTCAGACCCGGCGACCGCGTTCTCACGCACAACGACCACCCCGTCGGCCACACGCGCCTGCCGCGCTACGCGCGCGGCAAGCGCGGCATCATCGACCGGGACCACGGCGTCTTCATCTTCCCGGACACGCATGCGATGACGCGCGACAAGAAGCCCCAGCACTGCTACAGCGTGCGTTTCGCCGCGCGCGAGCTGTGGGGAGCCGGCGCTTCCGCGCGCGACAGCGTGTACGTCGATCTCTGGGATGACCACCTCGACCCCGCCTGAGGCCGACCTCGGCGCCCTCCCCGCGCTGCCGCGCGATGCAGAGGGCCCCGTTTTCACGGCGCCGTGGGAAGCGCAGGCCTTCGCGATGGCGCTCTCGCTGCACGCGCGCGGCGCCTTCACCTGGCGCGAGTGGACCGACACGCTCGCGGCCGAGCTGGCCGCCGCGAAGGCGCGCGGAGATGCGGACGACGGCACCCATTACTACGAGCACTGGCTCGCCGCGCTCGAGAAGCTCGTTGCAGCGAAAAAGCTCGTCGCGGGGCAAGAGCTCGAGCGCCGCGTGGACGAATGGGACGCCGCAGCGCGGGCAACGCCGCACGGCAAGCCCGTCGAGCTGCCGCGCCGCCGGTGAAGCATCGCGGCTTCCGCTTGGCGCGGCGCTTCGTGCTCGCCGCGTGCCTGATCTCCTCGTTTATCCCCGCGAACGCGGCCGCCGACCTGATTCCGGATGATCTGAGCGCTCCAGAGCGGCGTCGCGACCAGTTCCCGAAGGAGTTCGGCTACGCGGCGTTCCCCTACCCTTACCGGCTTCCCGGGATCGGATCGGGCCTGAGCTTCGCGGCCGGCGCGTTCAATATCGCCGACACCTACACCGATGCCTACGGCATCGTATTCGCCGGAGACGTGAAAGGAGGCGCGGCCGGCGTGGGCGACATCCACCTCATCCCGCGAACGCTGATACTCGATTTCGGCTACAGCGCGATCAGCAAGGCGGCGTTCCAGAGCTACTCGCAGCGCGGCATGAACACGAGCAAGGATGACTTCAGCCTGCTCGAGGTGGGTGACACCGAGTACTACGGCGCGCGCATGACCGCAACGTTCCTCGACCGGCGCTTCGAGCTCCACGGGGCGTGGTACGAAGGCGCGTCGCGGCTGAAGAGCATCCGTGACAAGGACGGCAATCTGATACTTTCGGCGCAAGACCCGCCGCGCGACCGCGGCCACACCACGCTTCTCGGAGCGCGCCTCGACCTGACCGACGACTATACGGATCCGCGCCGCGGCTTCCGGCTCGACGTCACGCGTTCGCAGTCGCCGCCGCGCGGCTCAGGGCCCGACTATTTCGTGATGGACTACAACACCACCGCCTACGTCCCTTTCAGGAAGCGCGACACGCTCGCGCTCAACCTGCTGCGCTCCGACGCGTTCGTCACCCGTCAGGGAGAAACGGACCCGGCGGCGCTGCAGCAACAGCTGGGGCTGAATTGCGCCGCGGCCGATCCGGCCCAGCAGCACTTCTGCAACGAACTCATAACCACCACGATCGCCAACAACAGGTTCGGCACCGCCACCTCGCTCGGCGGATTCGACCGGTTGCGCTCCTATCCCCAGGGTCGCTTCAAAGGCGCGCATACGCTTTTCTTCGGCGCCGAATACCGCTGGAACCTGACCGACGAAAGGACGCCTTTCGACATCTTCGTCATGAAGAGCGTGCGCACTTCGATCCAGGTCGCCTTCTTCTACGAGACCGGCGTCACCTCGGACGCCCGCAGCGATCTTTATACCCGCAACAACATGCGCGATTCCTACGGGACCGGACTGCGGATCGTGACTGCATCCGGCGTGGTCCTGCGGGGCGACGTCGCTTACGGCAAGGAAGGCTTCAGCTCCGCGATCTTCATCGGCTACCCGTGGGAGCTCTAGAGCGCCGGTCTCAGTCACAACGCGCGGTCATTCCGCCGTCGACGACGATCTCCGTTCCGGTGATGAAGCGCGCCTCCTCGGAAGCGAGGAACAGCGCCGCGTTCGCGGTGTCGCGCCCGTCGCCTTCAATGCCCAGCGGAATGCGCTTCTGACGCTGCTTGAGAAGCTCGGTGACGTCGCCGCCCGCGCGCTGCCGCGCAAGGCGCGCCTCCACCATGGGCGTGTGCAGCTGGCCGGGCACGACGGTGTTCACGCGTATCCCCCGCGCCGCGTACTGGACGGCGACGACGCGCGAGAGCTGGATCACGCCCGCCTTGGTCGCCGCGTAGCCGACCTGCGCGTTGCCGGTGAAGCGGATGCCTGAGGTCGAGGCGATGTTGACGATCGCTCCGCCTCCCTGCTTCTCCATCACGGGTATCACGTGCTTGCAGGCGAGGAACACGCTCTTCAGGTTGAAATCCACCTGTGCGTCCCAGACTTCTTCGGACATCTCGACCGGGCCGCCCGCGGCCGAGCCGCCGACGTTGTTCACGAGCACGTCGATCCGCCCATAGGCCTCGAGGCACGCCTCGACCATGCCGGCAACGTCCTCTGCGCGGGTGACGTCGCACAGGTGGGTCGCGATCGAGCCTCCAGCCTTTTTCACCCGCTCCACGGTTTCGCGCAGCCTTTCGGCGTCGCGGTCCACGGCGAAGATTTTCGCGCCCTCCTCGGCGAAACGCACCGCGGTCGCGCGCCCGTTGCCCCATCCCGGCCCGACCGAGCCCGCGCCCGCGATCACCGCCACCTTGCCCTCCAGACGGCGCATCATCGCTTGAACCGGTAGAAGCGCCGCGGGTTGTCGACCAGAAGCGCCTTGCGCTCCTTCTCCGAAGGCGCGATCTCGGAAATCAGGTCGACCAGCACGCCGTCGTCGGGTATCGCCGCGAGATTCGGGTGCGGCCAGTCGCTGCCCCAGAAGCAGCGGTCTCCGAATTCGGCGACGAGCTTGCGCGCGAAGGAAATCGCATCCTCCCAGGGTGGTCCCTTGCGCGAGACGCGCTCGGAGCCGCTCACCTTCACGTGAAAGCGCGGGTCGCGCATGAGATCGAGCAGGCGCCTGAATGCCGGCTGCCCGAGGCCGAGCGAGGCATCCACGCGCCCCATGTGATCGATCACCACCGGCACGGCGGAGCGCTCGAGCCATGGCGCGAGCTCCTCGACGAGCGAGGCCTCGAAGTGCACCTGCAGATGCCAGCCGAGCGTCGCCAGGCGCGCGCTCAAGGCGATCGCTTCCTCGATCCCGGCGCCTTTGCCGAGGTGCTTCATGAAGTTGAAGCGCACGCCGCAGAACCCCAGCGCATCCAGGCGCCGCAGCTCGGCGTCCTCCACCGTCGCGGGAACGAGCGCGACACCGCAGTAGTCGCCCTTCTTCGCGGCGATCGCGTCGGCGACGACGCGGTTGTCGAAGCCGTGGCAGGTCGACTGGACGATCACGCAGTGCCGGATCCCCAGCATGGCGTGCAACGCGAACAGCTTCTCCTTGGGCGCATCGGCGGGGGTGAACGGCCGGTTTTCCGCAAAGGGAAAAATCCTCTGCGGCCCGAACACGTGCACGTGCGCATCGCACGCGCCCGCGGGCAGTTTCAGCTTCGGCCGGCTGGGCGAAGCGAGAAAGGACGGCAGGGGCTCTGCCATTTTGCTCGAGCTAGTCTTCCTTGAAGCCGATCGCCCTGATGATCGTGCTCCACCTCGCCTGCTCCTCGGAGAGGAAGGCGGCGTACTCCGCCGGCGTCGACGGGAAAGCGATCCCGCTCACCTTGGCGAACTGATCGAGAAGGGCCGGCGAGCGCAGCGCCGCGACCGCCGCGTCGTGAATCCTCTTGAGGACGGCGGGCGGCGTCGCGAGATCACCTTCGGGTAACCCACTTCGGCGGTGGTCGGGACATCGGGCAACGACGGCGCGCGCCTCGCGCTCGTCACTGCGAGCGCCCTGAACTTGCCCGACTGGATGTGCGGAAGCACCACCGGAATATCGAAGATCCCCATGTTGACCTGCCCGCCCAGCAGGTCGCTCACCGCGGGCGCGGCGCCCTTGTACGGGACGTGCAAGAGATCGACGCGCGCTTCGGCCTTGAGCAGCTCGCAGGCGAGATGCGTGATGCCTCCCGCGCCCGCGGAGCCGAAGTTGATCTTCCCGGGGTTCGCCCTTGCGTAGGCGATCAGCTCGGCGAGGCTATTCACCGGGAGCGAAGGATTCACCACCACGACCTCGGGCACCTTCACCACCGTGGTGATGAACGCGAGATCCTTGTTCGGGTTGAAGGGCATCTTGGAGAGCGCGTACGGCGCCATCGATACCGAGCCCTGGTTGTTGAAGCCGAGGGTGTAGCCGTCCGGCGAGGCCTTGGCGACCGCGTCGATGCCGAGCACGCCGCCCACCCCGCTCTTGTTCTCGACGATGACCGTCTGGCCAAGACCGGCGCTCAAGGCCTGAGCGAAGGTCCGCCCGAAAATATCCGCCGGGCCTCCGGCCGGAAACCCTACGATCAGGCGCACGGGCTTGGACGGGTAGGATTGCGCA
>WNFL01344034.1_pt1 | contig 15726 bp, 12 predicted proteins | sample 5400361 | NCBI WGS metagenome assembly WNFL01 (sample SAMN13153351, study PRJNA577476) | soil metagenome | isolation source: 40 cm soil on Douglas fir-dominated hillslope | place: USA:California | collected 2013-09-17
GGTAATTTCCTTGACACTCCCGAACGCGTCGTGGTAGACCCTCCGGGCTTGTGAGGCCCCGGCATCGATGTTCCCCGGCCAGGACGGCGCGCGGAGAAAAACGGAGGAAGTCATGACGCTCAGCGGCGGCTATTGGAAGCAGGCGGCACGCGGCCTTGTCGCGGCTCTTCTCGTCCTCGGATTTCTCTCGACCGAGGGCGCGGCCCAGATGACGGAAGTGAACCTGGGAGTCGCGTTCACGAACGCGCGCGTGGCGCCGCTATGGGCCGCCGAAAAGGAAGGCTATTTTCGGAAGAACGGCATCGACGCTAAAATCTTGAACATTCCCGGCGGCACGCAGGGGGCGCAGGCGCTGCTCGGCGGCAGCATCGACATCTCCTTTACCGACCCGACCTCGACCATTTCCGCCATCGCGGCGGGCGCCCAGCTCGTCGAGGTCATGGCGCTCACCACGATCATGCCCTATTACCTCGTGGGCGCTCCCGACGTGAAAGCGATCGCCGACCTGAAAGGCAAGCGGGGGGGCTCTTCCGGCCTGGGGCTGTCGGCTTCCCGCCTGGCGCTCCTGGTGGCCTTCGGAACTCTCGGCCTCGATCCGGTTGCGGACAAGATCACGCTGGTCGCCGCGGGCGCCGAGCCCGAGAGAATCGCCGGCTTAGCGGCCGGCGCGCTGGCCGGCACGGTCGTCGGCCCGGAGTTCCGCAGCAAGATCGATCAGCTCGGCCTGAATATCCTCGCGGATCTGCGCACGATTAAAATTCCCTGGGAGCAGGACGCCCTGGAGACGTCGAGGAAATATCTGGAAGCCAAACGGGACGCGGTCGAAAGAGTCGTCAAGGCGCTGCTCCAGGGGAACGCCTATGTCCTGAACCCGGCCAACAAAGCCGCCGTGGTCGAGATCTTGAGGTCCCGGCTGGGATTGAAGACGGCGCAGGAAACCGAGGGGGCCTACGAGGACCTGACTAAGTTTTACGTCCTCAAGAAACCCTATCCCTACCGGGAGGGGCTGCAATCGATCATCGCCGAAGTCGCCAAGGTCGTGCCCAAGGCGGCGAGCCTCAAATTCGAGGACGTGGCGGACCGCAGCATCATCGAAAAGCTCGACAAGAGCGGCTTTATCGACGGCCTCTACAAGTAAGACCGCCGCAATAAAATTCCGCGCCCGCGCGCTACGATTTGAAGCCCACCACGAGATGGGCGCGATGGGACTCGGGGAACGCCTCGCCGTCGCACTTGAGCGTGACAATATAAGTGCCCGCTGTCGGGATCGCCTCGGGCGGAATCACCGCTTTCAATTCGTTCCTGGAGATATAGGTCGTCGCGAGCGGCGCGCCGTTCAGCAGGACGCGATGGAACGGCCACATCCCGCCCTCGCCCCGGACCTTCAAGACCGTGGGACCGGACCCCTCGATGAGATAGAGCGGCGCTATCTCGAGGTCGAGCGGCAGGCTTTGGTAGGAATAGAACGACGGGATCGGATTTTTGTATTTATGAAATCCGATGTCCACGACCTTCCCGTCCATCACGACCAGCTTGACGTTCTGCGTCGCCCAGATGTCTTCCAGCGGGTCGCCTTCGATAATCGCCAGGTCCGCGACCTTGCCGGGCTCGACGCTGCCGTAGTCCTTGTCCCGCTTGAAAGTCCGGGCGACGTTGAGCGTGGCCGACTGGATTGCGGTCATCGGCGGCACGCCCGCCTCGACGTCCATCACCAGGGCCTGGTGGAGCAATAACGCCGCCATGCCGCGCGGCGGGTCGGAGCCCTCCTTCAGGAGGCCGCCGGCCTCGACGAAGCGCCGGATGAACTCGTTGGCCTTGTCGTAGCCGATCCGCGCCTGGTCGCGCTGGGCCGGCGTGTAGCGCTTCAATAACTTCTCGTAGGCGTTCTCGTTCACCGCGTGAACCGCGGCCGGGAGATCGGCGTCCGGATCTTTCGCGATCTCGATTTCCCTTTTGCGAAAGCGCTCGGCGCTGGGCGAAAAGGGGCGGAGCCACTTGGCGATCGTCGGCGTCCACGCCGCCCCGCGCTCGACCATGGCGCCGATCACCGCGGCGAAATTTTCCGTCTGGTAATAGGCGCCGGCGAGCTCCTGGTCGATCGCCCCGCCGAGCCGGTCCTCGGCCAGCCGCCGGCGGGCCGGGACGTAAGGGATCGAGCTGTAGCCGACCGACCAGATATGCTCGATCGAGTCGACGCCCGCGTCAACGGAGCCGGCGACGTCCCAGCTGTGGGCGGCCACCGGCATGCCGAGTCGGTGGGCCTCGTCGCAGGCGATTTTTACGAGATCCATGGAGAGGAACTCGTTGAGCTTTAAAATGTCGCAGCCGAATTCTTTTTTCCGTTGGACCGCCCGGCGCACCTCTTCCGGGGTGGTGACGATGATGTTGTCGCGGAAGGTGCGCGCGCCGAACGCGTCGTGCCCCGTGCCGACGCCGCCGATGGCGCGGCCCGACATCCAGATCCGCGGCCCGCGGATCTTCCCGAGCGCGGTGCCCTGTTTTTGCGCCTGGGTCCAGGGGCCGTCCTGGTAGGGCTCGATCGTGGCGCAGGTCGTGATGCCCAGATGGAGGTAGAGCTCGCCGTGAAAGTCCTCCAGGTGGCCGTGGCCGTCGATGAAGCCCGGGAGAACGGTCTTGCCCTTGGCGTCGATCACCTCGGCGCCGGCGGGAACGGCGACCGCGCCGCTCCGGCCGACGGCCTGGAACCGGCCGCCCTGGATAACGACGACGGCGTTCTCGACCGGCGGCCGGCCGGTGCCGTCGATCAGTCTGCCGCCCTCGACCACGAGCGCTTTTTCCGCCATGGGGCTCTTTTCCTCCCTGAACCCAACAATGTCAAACGCGGATCGGCAAAACGGCCCGATGCAAACGACGTGCAGCCCTCTCTTGTTGATCCGGGACCCCGGGTGTTAATATTTTTTTGGACCGTTCGCGCTGGGTCGAGCTCAACCAGGTAAGGAGCGGAGGCGGTGGAGCCAAAATCCTTCATTCTCACGATCAACGGGGGATCGTCGAGCATCAAATTCGCTCTGTTTCGCGCCGCGCGGGCTCTGGAGCGCGTTTTGTCCGGCAAGATCGAGCGCATCGGATCGGCGGACAGCGCGGTATCTCTGACCGACAGCCCGAGCGGCCGGAGCGAGCGCCAAAGCATTCCCGCGCCAGATCACGCCGGCGCGGTCGGACCTCTGATCGGACTCCTGCAAGAGAGAGTAAAGTTTGGCGCGATCCTCGCCGTCGGCCACCGCATCGTTCACGGCGGCATGCATTATCGTCAACCACGGGTTGCGACGCCGGAGATGCTGGGGGAGCTGCGCCGGCTAAGCCCGTATGATCCCGAGCATCTGCCGTCGGAGATCGGCCTGATCGAGGCGTTCGGCCGCCAGTTTCCGGACCTGCCGCAGATCGCCTGCTTCGACACCGCGTTTCATTGCGATCTTCCCCGCGTCGCGTCCTTGCTGCCGATCCCCCGCCGGTACGACGCCGCCGGTGTGCGGCGCTACGGCTTTCACGGCCTTTCGTATGCCTTTCTCATGGAAGAGCTCGCGCGCATCGACGGCCGCGCGGCCGCCGGCCGCGTCGTTCTCGCCCACCTGGGAAACGGCGCGAGCATGGCGGCGGTCGCCGGCGGCAAATCCATCGACACGACGATGGCGTTCACCCCGGCGGCGGGGCTCCCCATGAGCACGCGGTCGGGAGACCTCGACCCCGGCATCGCCGCCTATCTCGCCCGGACCGAGCAGATGAGCATCGAGGAGTTCAACGAGATGGTGAACCGCCGCTCCGGCCTTCTCGGCGTCTCGGAGACCGGCTCCGACATGCGTGACCTGCTCGCGCGCGAGAAGACCGATTCCCGCGCGGCCGAGGCGGTCGCGCTGTTCTGCTATCAGGCGAAAAAATGGATCGGCGCCTTCGCCGCGGCGCTCGGCGGATTGGACGCGCTCGTCTTCGCCGGCGGCATCGGCGAGAACTCGCCCGAGGTGCGGGCGCGGATCTGCGCCGGCCTCGATTTTCTCGGCGTCGCGCTGGATCACGAGCCTAACTCCGCGAGCGATCCCGTCATCTCGACAAAAGACAGCCGGGCGGTGGTTAGGATGATTCGCACGGACGAAGAGATTCAGATCGCCAAAGCGGTCCGGAGCGTCCTGGAGGCCGAGACAGCCGAACAAAAATGAGTCCCGCCGACTCCCAAGTCTAGAGCCATGAAAAAGAAGCCGACCAAAAAATCGCTCGGCCCCGACCTGCTGAGAAAGATCGACGCCTATTGGCGGGCGGCGAACTATCTCTCGGTCGGGCAGATCTATCTCTACGACAACCCCCTGCTCAAGAAGCCGCTCAAGCGCGCGCACATCAAGCCGCGTCTGCTCGGCCACTGGGGCACCACACCGGGACTGAACTTCATCTACGTCCATCTCAACCGCGTCATCAAAGAGCGCGACCTCGACATGATCTACATCGCCGGGCCCGGCCACGGCGGCCCCGGGCTGGTGGCGAACACCTACCTCGAAGGGACCTACAGCGAAGTGTACCCGAACGTCTCCCAGGACGAAGCGGGCATGAAGCGCCTGTTCAAGCAGTTCTCGTTCCCGGGCGGGATTCCGAGCCACGTCGCGCCGGAGACGCCGGGCTCGATTCACGAGGGCGGCGAGCTCGGCTACGCGCTCGTGCACGCGTTCGGCGCGGCGTTCGACAATCCCGATCTGATCGCCGCCTGCGTCGTCGGCGACGGAGAGGCCGAGACCGGCGCGCTGGCGACGAGCTGGCATTCGAATAAATTCTTAAATCCCGTCCGCGACGGTGCCGTGCTGCCGATCCTGCACCTGAACGGCTACAAGATCGGCGGCCCGACCGTCATGGGCCGGATGCCGCGCGAAGAGCTGGATTCCCTGTTCCGCGGCTACGGTTGGGCGCCCTATTGGGTCGAAGGCGACGATCCCGCCAGGATGCACCGGCTCATGGCGCAAACGATGGACGAAGTGTTCGCCGGGATCGAGAATATCCAGCAGGAAGCGCGCCGCGCGGGCTTCCGGCGGCGGCCGACCTGGCCGATGATCGTTCTCCGCACCCCCAAGGGCTGGACCGGGCCGAAAAAAGTCGACGGCAAGCCGGTCGAGGGCACGTTCCGCGCGCACCAGCTGCCGATTCCGGATATGGACCGGCCCGGACATATCCGGCTGCTGGAAAAATGGATGAAGAGCTACCGGCCGGAGCGGCTCTTCGACCGGACCGGCAGACTGATTCCCGAGCTGGCCGCGCTGGCGCCGGCGGGAGAGCGCCGCATGGGCGCCAGCCCGCACGCCAACGGCGGCGCGCTGCTGCGCGATTTAAAGCTCATCGATTTTCGCGGCTACGCCGTCGCGGTCCCGCGTCCGGGCGCGGTCGACGCCGAAGCCACGCGCGTCCAGGGGCGGTTCGTGCGGGACGCGCTCAGGGACAACCGGAATAATTTCCGCGTTTTCAGCCCGGACGAAACCGCTTCCAATCGTTGGGACGCCGTGTTCGAAGTCACCGACCGCTGCCTGGTCGAGCCGATCCTGAAAACCGACGAGCACGTGGCGCCCGACGGGCGCGCGATGGAAGTGTTGAGCGAGCATATGTGCCAGGGCTGGCTCGAAGGCTATCTGTTGACGGGACGCCACGGCTTTTTCAGTTGTTATGAAGCCTTTATCCATATCGTCGATTCGATGTTCAACCAGCACGCCAAGTGGCTGAAGACCACGCGCGAGATCCCGTGGCGCCGCCCGATCGCCTCGCTCAACTACCTCCTGACCTCGCACGTCTGGCGCCAGGATCACAACGGCTTCAGCCATCAGGACCCCGGCTTCATCGACCATGTGGTCAACAAGAAGGCCGAAGTCGTGCGCGTCTACCTGCCGCCGGACGCCAACACGCTGCTCTCGGTCACCGACCATTGTTTGCGCAGCCGGAATTACGTCAACGTCATCGTCGCCGGGAAGCAGCCGGCGCCGCAGTGGCTCGACATGGACGGCGCGGTCAAGCACTGCGCCGCCGGCCTCGGCATCTGGGAGTGGGCCAGCGGCGACCGGGGCGGCGCGCCCGACGTGGTAATGGCCTGCTGCGGCGACGTGCCGACCATGGAGACGCTCGCGGCGGTCGACCTGCTCGGAAAGTTTTTTCCCGACCTCAAGGTGCGCGTCGTCAACGTGGTCGATCTGATGAAGCTCCAGCCCGCCGGCGAGCACCCGCACGGACTCAGCGACAAGGAGTTCGATATCCTGTTCACCGCCGACCGGCCGGTCATCTTCGCGTTTCACGGTTATCCGTGGCTGATCCACCGGCTGACCTACCGGCGGACGAATCACGAGAATTTCCACGTGCGCGGCTACAAGGAAGAGGGCACCACGACGACGCCGTTCGACATGGTCGTGCGGAACGACATCGACCGGTTTCATCTCGTCGCCGACGTCATCGAGCGGGTGCCGGGCCTCGGCGCGCGCGCGGCCTACGCCAAGCAGGCGGTCGACGAAAAGCTGATCGAGCACAGGCGATACATCACGGAGCGCGGCGAGGATATGCCCGAAATCCGCAACTGGAGGTGGCGCGCGCGGCGCTGATGCCCGCCGGCGGGGCTACCGGCGCCTTTTCATCACCCGGGCTCCCTGAGCACCGCCCGGCAGGGCGCGCCGTCGGCGCCGCGGATGCGCAGTGGAAAGCAGATCAGCTCGTATCTTCCGGGCGCGACTCCCGAGAGATCGACGCCCTCCAGCAGCGCCACGCCGCGCGCCAAGAACGCCCGGTGGACGGAAACCTGCTCGTCTCCGGCGTGGGCCGCCGAGAGATAGTCCAGCCCCGCGAGCTTGACGCCGCGCGCGGCCAGAGCCTCCGCCGCGCCGACGGAGAAGGCGACGAAGTCGGCCTCGTAGCTTTTGCGCTTTAAAAGCCCGGAGTTCCGCGTCTTGAAGAGGACTCGGCTCGCGCCGTCGAGCGCGATCGCCTCGACGTGGCGCGCTTCGATATAGCGCTCCGCCTCGACGGCGTGCACCACGGCCGGGCCGATGAATAAATCGAGCGGCAGCTCGTCGATCGTCTTACCGTCCGGGAGGAAATGAAACGGTGCGTCCATGTGCGTGCCGGCGTGGAGGCTCATCGTGACGCCGGAAGAGTTGTTGGCGTCGCCCCGGCTCATGCGCCGCTTCTCGATGAGCTCGAAGGGCGAGGAGGTCACCCAGCGGACGGTCTCCGCGGAGAGGTTCAAGGATATGTCGTGGTATTTCATTTGCTCCGCTCCATGGTAGGCTGTTCGTGTCGCTAATCCCCATATCCCAATTTGCCGGAACGGGGCAACCCGTTCGAAAGGTGGATAAGGAGGATAGATGGTTCCGATCGCCGATCTTCTGGCCGGGGGCGGGCTCGACGAGCTCAACTTTTATTTCGCGCCGCAGGCCGTGCTCTTTACCGCTTTGAAGCTCGGCATTTTCGAGGCGCTGGCCGGAGGCGCGCTCGACGCGGGCGCGCTGGCCGCGGCCACCGGCAACTCCCAGAGAGGCGCCGCAATGCTCCTCGACTGCATGGCCTCCATGGGCCTGCTCGACAAAGCAGGCTCGGCCTATGCCTTGAACGACCTCGCCCGGTGCCATTTCCTGCGGTCGGGCGAAAACTACCTGGGATCGCTTTTTATCCGTTCAGATCAGCTCCTGAAGCTCTGGCTCGGTCTCCCCGAGGCGGTCAAGACCGGCAGGCCGGTCCTGCCGGACTTGCCGGAGCGCGACCGGGAGCGGCTGAACCTCGACATCGTCGAAGCGCTTTTCCACGTTCACAAAGCCGCCGCCTGGAAGCTGGCGGCGCTTTTCCAGCCGGAGTTGCCGTCCGGCCCGGATGAAATCCAAATACTGGACGTGGCGGCCGGCTCGGCCGTCTGGTCGCTGCCGTTCGCGCTGCAATCCCCCCGCGCGCGCGTGACCGCGGTCGATTTCACGCCGGTGCTCGAGCTCGCGAAAAGATTCGCCGGGGAATTCGGCGTGTCCGATCGCTATGCCTATATCGCGGGCGATATCGGGACAATGGAATGGCGCGCCGAAGCCTACGACCTCGCGCTGCTCGGCCACATCTGTCATTCCGAAGGGGCGGCGGGAACGCGCCGGCTGCTCGAAAAATGCCTGCGCGCGCTCAAAAAGAACGGCAAGCTTTTGATCCTGGACTACTTTCCCGACGAAGAGAGAAAATCCGCCCTGATGCCGCTCTTGCTCGCGCTGAACGCGCTCCTGGGCACGGCGGAGGGCGATACGTTCACCGTCTCCGAGTATCGCCGGTGGCTGTCGGCCGCCGGCTTCAGGGAAATCCGGGTGCTCGGCGACGCGGAGCGCGCGCCGGCGATTTTAGCCGTCAAAGGGTGAGCGCCGCGGCCGAGACCGGCTTTGATTTTCCCGCCCGATCGCCATAGATTGAACGAAGCGGCATGAGGAGAAGAAAAAAAACCGCCCTGCCCGAGCTGGTGCAGCAGGTCGAGGAGCGGCTCGCGGCCGAGACCGGCGGCGTCAACCAGGACCTGGTGGCGGAGATGCTGCGCCTGGTCCTCGACCTCTCGAAGCGCGAGACCGACCGGGGCGACCTGAAAGTCCTCGTCCGCGCGCTCCGGGAGATGCGCCGCGCCTTCCGGCTCTTCGCGCCCTATCGCTCGATCCGAAGTCAGCATCTTCGGCTCCGCCCGCGTGCGCGAGGACGATCCCTATTACACGATGGCGGCGGAGTTCGCCCGCCGCATCGCGGAAGAAAACTTCATGGTGATCACCGGCTCCGGCGAAGGCATCATGCAGGCGGGGCACGAGGGGGCGGGCAAGAAACAAAGCTTCGGCGTCAACATCAAGCTGCCGTTCGAGCAGTCGGCCAACCGGTTCATCACCGGCGACCCGAAGAACATGACCTTCCACTTTTTTTTCACCCGCAAGCTGATCTTCGTCAAGGAGGCCGACGCCTTCGTCTTTTTCCCCGGCGGCTTCGGCACCCACGACGAGGCGCTCGAGGCGCTCACGCTGATCCAGACCGGCAAGACCCAGATCGTCCCGGTCGTGATGGTCGATCTGCCGGGGCGGAACTACTGGCGCGACTGGGAAGCGTTCGTCAAGCGGCGGCTCCTGGGTGACAGCTACATCTCGGAGCAGGACCTGTCGTTTTTCCGCATCGCCGAAGACGTGGAATCCGCCGTGGGTGAGATCCGGCGCTTTTATCGCAACTTTCATTCCTACCGGTTCGTGAAAAAGGAGCTGGTGATCCGGCTCGTCAATCCGCCGAGCCCCGCGCTGATCGACCGGCTCAACCGCGATTTCCGCGATATCCTGACCGGCGGCGAGATCCGGGAGACGGCGCCGCTCGCCGAGGAGATGGACGACGCCGCGGCGCTTTCCTACCCGCGCATCCTCGTCCCGTTCAACCGGCGGGACATGGGGCGCCTGCGGCAGATGATCGACGCGATCAACGAGGAGTTTTGAGGGAGGGGCCATGGGCTTTCAGCGCGTTGGAATTCTGAGCATCGGCGAGATGGGCTATCACTGGGCCCGCCTGCTTAAAGACCACGGCGTCGAGGTGCTGACCTCCGCCTCGGGCCGGAGCGAGGTGACGCGCAAGCGCGCCGAGAACGCGGGCGTCAAGACCGTGCCGCTCGCGCGCCTGGTCAAGGACGCGGACCTCGTCGTCTCGATCGTCGTGCCGTCGGCGGCGCGGAAAGTCGCCGCCAAAGTGGGCCGCGCGCTCGCCAAGGCGGGCAGAGAAGACTGCCTCTATCTCGACGCCAACGCCATCTCGCCCATGACGGCGGACGCCGTCGGCCAGGCCCTCGCGCCGGCCCGGGCCGCCTTTGTCGACGGCTGCATCATCGGCTCGGCGGCGAACCTCGCGCGCGCGGTCGTCTATGTCTCGGGTCCCCGGGCGGGGGAGATGCGCGCGCTCGCGGACGCCGGCTTCAAGGTCGAGGCGCTGGGCGATAAAGCCGGCCAGGCCTCGGCGTTCAAGGTCGTCTACGCCGGGCTGACCAAGGGGCTGCAGGGGCTTTTCACCGAACTGTTGCTTGGCGCCAGGAAGTTTGATCTATTGCAGCCGATCCTCAAGCGCTACGAGGAGAGCTTCCCCGGCCTCACCGCCAAGGTCGGCGGCGGCATCGCGGCGCTACCGGTCCACGCCGGCCGGCGCGCCGAGGAGATGCGCGAGCTCGCCGCGACCTTCCGCCACCACGGGCTCAAGGCGGTGATCGCGCCGGCGACGGAAAAGATCCTCGCCCAGATCGCCGCGCTCGATTGCGGCCGGCCTTCGGAGACGGGCGGGAGGGAAGGGGATCTGGGCGAGACGCTGGAGCTTTTTTTCTCGCGCGGGTTGTTGCAGAAATAAACAGGAATCAGGAATTGGGGATTAGGGATTAGGGGGAGATACCGGGATTGGGGGTTGTGAATTAGGTGTCAGGGGAGTGCCCCAATTCCCAACCCCTAATTCCCAATCCCCGTTTAATAAAGGGGGAACAGTGGCAAAAGCGGCACCGGTGGAAAGAAAAAAGCCCGAGTACGGCTCGGATCTGATCGTCGACTTGATGAAGGCGCACGACATCGAATACGCCGCCTTCAATCCCGGCGCGACCTTTCGCGGCATTCACGACTCGATCGTCAACTACGGCGGAAACTACAAGCCCGAGGTGATCTTCTGCTGCCACGAAGAGATCTCGGTCGCGCTGGCGCACGGCTACGCCAAGGCCAGCGGCAAGCCGATGATCGCGATCGTCCACAATATCGTCGGGCTGCAGCACGCGAGCATGGCGATCTTCAACGCCTGGGTCGACCGCGTCCCGATCATGGTGCTGGGCGGCACCGGGCCGATGGACACGACGCGGCGCCGGCCGCGCATCGACTGGATCCACACCGCGCTGGTGCAGGGCAACCAGGTGCGCGACTACGTCAAGTGGGACGACCAGCCCTACAACCTCGCCAGCGTGCCCGAATCTTTTATCCGCGGCTACCGGATCGCGACCACCGAGCCGACGGCGCCGGTCTACATCAACTACGACGCCGACCTGCAGGAAGACGCGTTCAACGGCGGCGTCGAGGTGCCCGACATCGGGCGCTACGCGCCGCCGGCGCCGACGCAGGCGAACCCCGAGGCGCTCCGGCGCGCGGCCAAGCTCCTCGTCGAGGCGAAGGCCCCGCTCATCATCGCCGACATGTACGGGCGCAACGCCGGCGCGATGCAGTCGCTGGTCGAGCTGGCGGAGCTTTTGGCCATACCGGTCGTCGACAAGGGCAACCGGATGAACTTTCCCAACAACCATCCGCTCGACGTGACCGACGGCGCGCGGGAGCTGTTGGAGAAAGCCGACGTGATCCTGGCCCTCGACGTGGTCGATCTTTACGGCTCGCTCACGCGCGTCAACCGCACCACGCGCGTCTCCGAATACGTCACCGGCGCGGCCAAGATCATCCACATCACGCTCGCCGACATGCTGGTCCGGAGCTGGTGCGGCGACTACCAGGTGCTGCAGGCGGTGGACGTGCCGATCACGGCGGACAGCTCGGTCGCGGTGCCGGAGCTTACGCGGCTCTGCCGCGAGACGCTCGGCGCGGACAAAAAGGGCGCCATCGAGACGCGCCGCGGCGAGATCAAAAAGCGCCACGACGATTTGCGCACCAAGTGGCTCGGCGAGGCGCGGGGCAAGGCGGACGGGAAGGCGGTCTCGACCGCCTTTCTCGCCTACGAGCTCGGCGAGACGATCAAGAAAGACGACTGGATGCTGGTCAACGGCAGCGCCAACGGTTGGGCGCGCAAGCTTTGGGACTTCACCAAGCCGCGCCAACACCTCGGCACCAGCGGCGGCGCCGGCGTCGGCTACGGCATGAGCGCGGCGATCGGCGCGGCGCTCGCCAACATGGGCACCGGTAGGCTCTCCGTGGACATCCAGTCCGACGGGGACCTCCTGATGACCACGAGCGCGCTCTGGACCGCGGCCAAGCACAAGATCCCGCTGCTCATCGTGCTCCACAACAACCAGTCGTTCTACAACTCGGAGGAGCACGGCATCGAGATCGCCAAGTTCCGCAAGCGGCCGGTCGGCAATGCCGGCATCGGCACGCACGTGAGCGAGCCGCCGGTCGACTACGTGCAGGTGGCCCGGGGCTTCGGCGTCCACGCGGAAGGGCCGGTTCAAAATCCCGCCGAGGTGCGCCCGGCGATCGAGCGCGCGCTCAAGATCGTGCGCGAGAAAAAGCTCCCCGCCCTCGTTGACGTGATTTCGGAGCCGCGCTAATTAAAAATGCATGGGGGAAGACCGCCACAGCGCGTTCCGCCGGGCCGTCGAAGGGCCCGACGACCGGATCGACCTCGGCCGGGCTGCGCTCGCCATAGCGGAGGACGAGTACCCCCGGCTGCAGCCTGAAGTTTATCTCGCCCGCGTCGACGCGCTCGCGTCCCGGGCGCGCGACCTGTCGTCCGGAGAGACCGGCCCCTACCGGCTCATCGCCGCGGTCAATTACGTCCTCTTCACCCAGGAAGGATTTCGCGGCAACCGCGACGACTATTACGATCCCCGGAACAGCTTTTTAAACGACGTGATCGAGCGCCGCCTCGGGATACCGATCACGCTCTCTGTTCTCTATATGGAAGTGGCGCGGCGGGCGGGGCTGGAGCTCCGCGGGGTGGGATTTCCCGGCCATTTCCTGGTCGAGTACGCGGGAGCGGAGGAAGAGACCGGCCGGGTCGTCATCGACGCCTACGATAGGGGCGAAGTCCTCTGGGTCGAAGAGCTGCAAAAAATCCTCGACGGTCTGTACGGCGCCGGGAAGGTCGCCTTCCGGCCCGAGTTTCTCGCTCCGGTCACGAACCGGCAGATCCTCCAGCGCATGCTCAACAACCTGAAATCGATCTACCTCAGAAAAGAGAGCCTTTCGCTCGCTCTCTCGGCCTCCGAGCGGCTGGTGATCCTGGACCCCGGCTCGGCGCCCGAGGTGAGGGACCGCGGCCTGCTGTATCTCAAGCTCGACCGCTTCGAGCAGGCGAACGCGGACCTGGAGAAATACCTGGAGCTGGCGCCCGACGCGGCGGATGCCGGCGACATACGGGAGCATCTGGAGGAGCTGAAAAAAGGCGCGCTCAGGCTGCACTAAAAAGAAAGCGGCGGAATCAATCGGTCCGGCTGGAGGATCTGAACGACGAGGCGAACGCGGTGGTAAGGACGAAGTCCTTCACGAGATTGGCGGCGAGCTTCCAGGGACGGATGTGCCACAGGCGCAGTCCCTTCAGATGGCCCGCGGTGCTGGCCCAAAAGCGCTGGCGGTCCAGGCGCGAATAGACGGCGCGGTTGCTGAAGGCGTCGAACTTCAAATGCGGCAGGCGGGAGCGCGGCGGCAGGACGTTTTTCAGCCGCGCGTAGGCGTCCTGCCATTCGTGAATCTTGTTCGCCGGCCAGCTGCTCTTGTGGATGTGCGACATCTCGTCGAGCAGGCGGCGGAGCGCCTCTCCCTCGGGCAGGCGGCCGCGCAGCTTTTGCAGCCGCTTTTGCAGGCTCGCCCATTTCCTTAAAAAGGCGTTCAGGTCCTTGCGGCTGACGATGACTTTCGAGCACTGCTCTTCCACCGGATCGAGGAGCGCCTTGCCCCGGGCCGGCAGCATCGCCTTGGCGGCGTTGTAAAGCTTCTGGAATTCGGCGATCCGGAGCGTCTGCCAGATCTCGCCCTGGATTCTTTGGATGTCCTGCAGCCAGCGCTCCTCGCGCTCGCTTTTTCTCCGCGTCTGGAGCCAGACCTCTTCCATCTCTTTTAAGAACTTGGCCCACGAGACGAAGAGGCGAATGGTCTCCCCGGCGCGCTTCTTCAGATGGACCAGCGGCGGATCGACGGCGAAGCCGCTCCGGCGCATAGTGCGGTCCTTCAGGCGGAAAAAACCCGCGATCATCGGGTGCTGCTTTTCGATGATCGCCGCGTTTTTGTACCAGAAGAAGACCGACATGAGGTTCCAGTAGACCTTCGGATTGTGGTTCCAGCGGCCGAGGATCCGGATCATGTTCTCTTTGCTGTAGAAAGTCTTCCAGGCGTCGTCGTAGGACTCGGTCCACTCCTCCGCGCTCATCCTGGAGTGCTCGATCGTGGCGTGAAAGGAATCGCGCTTGTTGAAGTCGGGGTCCATCCACTCGCCCCGCTGCTTCATCTCTTTGTGGTCCTGGGAGCCCGGCAGCGGCGTCAGCATGAAGAAGGAGGCCTGGTCCGGGCCGATCGTGTTCATCAGGTAGTCGACGTCGCGCTTGACGCCCGCCTGGTCGTCCCAGGGGAGCCCGATGATGTAGCCGGTGTGGACCACGATGCCGGCGTCGTGCCATTCCTTGATGATGCTCTGGTACTCTTCGACCTTGTTCTGGGCCTTGCCTTCGGCCTTCAGGTTCTCCGGGTTGACGCTCTCCATGCCGATGAAGACCTGGGTGCATCCGGCCTCGGCGGCGAGCGAGACGAAGTCCTTGGGCTTTTTCGCCAGGTCCACCTGCATCATGAACGAAATCTTGATGCCCTCCTGGCGCAGCTTGATGATCTCCAGGAAGGTCTCGCGCCACAATTTCTTCCGCGCGAAGTTGTCGTCGGTGAAGAAGTAAAAGGTGACGCCGTGCTCGAAATAATTTTTCCGCGCCAGCTCGGCGATGCTCTCGGGGCTCCGCTCGCGCATCTTGCGCCCCTGCACGTTGATGATCGTGCAGAACGAGCAGGCGAAGGGGCAGCCCCGGGACGTGTCCGCCGTGCCGAATGCCGGCTGGGCGAAGTGCTTCATCGTCTTGGGGCTGGTCACCGGCAGCGGGGCCTCGCCGATGTCGACCAGGTTCTGCAGGTCCCCGGCGTAGTGATAGAGCGGCTTCAGCGCGCCGCTCAGGCAGTCGGTGAGAATCCCGTCCCACTTGCCTTCCACCTCGCCGGAAACGACCGTGATGCCGTCGCGAAAAAGCTCCTGGATGTCGGGCTCCTGCTCGCCCAGCATCGAGACCGTGCCGCTGGTGTGAAACCCGCCCATCATGACGTCGATGCCGTGGGCGCGGAACTGCCGGGCCAGATCGACCGCGCGGGGAAACTGGTTGGTCTGGACCCCGACCAGGCAGACGAGCAGCTTGGTGCGCTCGGGCCGGCCCCAGCCGATGATTTTTTTGACCGGCAGCTTTTCCGCCGTCTCGTCGAAGGTGGTGACCTGGATGTCGATGTCGCCGAGCACCCGGCGCTGCTTTACGTCTTCGGTCAACCCGTGGAGAACGTTGAGGGTATTGCTGGGGAGGACGCCGCGCCAGAAGCGGACGACGTAGCCGTCGTCGTCGTACTTGGAGGGCTTGATCAGGACGATCCTGAATTTATCGTAGCGGGCCTTCGGCCGGCGGCCGGCCAAAGTGCTTGTAAGTTGGGCGAACATGACTTATAAATAGAGTCGTTCCGGAGGCTGCTACTGTTCTTACATTCGCCCCTCTCCGATGTCAAGCCATATTATGGGCCCGGAACCTTTCAGCGATCAGCTGTCAGCCCGGAAATTCGAGTTTGGATTCAGGCCTTTTCGCTGAAAGCCGACCGCTGAACGCTGTGGCATGATCCACCTTTTTGGCGTCTCCAAGATCTATCCTCCCGATTATCCCGCGCTGGCCGATATTCATCTCGAAATCGAGAAGGGCGAGTTCGTCTTTTTGACCGGCCCCAGCGGGGCGGGAAAGACGACCCTCCTGAAGCTTCTGTTCCGCGGCGAGGAAGCGACCGACGGCGAGATCATCGTCAACGGGCGGAA
>WNFL01082431.1_pt1 | contig 15725 bp, 22 predicted proteins | sample 5400361 | NCBI WGS metagenome assembly WNFL01 (sample SAMN13153351, study PRJNA577476) | soil metagenome | isolation source: 40 cm soil on Douglas fir-dominated hillslope | place: USA:California | collected 2013-09-17
CCGACCATATGTATAGTATGTAATACAATTTATTAAATATTATAAACAATGAAAATTATTCTAATAAAGACATCTGCCCGCACCCAACTTCCCCAGCCTCCGCGTCCGGCCATCAAACCAGACGGCAGCTCGGTGACAGTAGAGCTGTCAAAACGACTCCTGTCAATGCGTCATTAGCGCGAAGTAGTGCATGACGCGATTTTCGCCTGTCCCCAACCCCCCCAAAAAGAAGGTTCCGTATATGGATAAAACAAGAATAGCATGCTCGATTGGTACACTAGAGACCACTCTATTTCTACCTATGAGTACGGTGCATATTTGAAACCAAGAAGACCGGGGAGGGCATTCGTCAGAAACGAACAGCGGGCACGTCGCGGTCAGTCTAGGATTTATGGTTGGTATATAAACGGGTCCGCGTGAGAAAGTGGTGGTGTGTCGATGAGTGATGGTCATCGTTGGGTGTTGTTCGAGAACGACAAGAGAATCAAAGTGGGTGGTAGTTTAGGGATCGGGCTTTGAGCATAGATACCGAGACACTTATCTAATGAAATACGGTTGATAGATAGATATATGGTCGATATGTACGCCTCAAGCACAAGCGAAAGGCCTCGGTTCGCAATCCTTTTCATTCAAGACCAAGGTCAATGCGCAGAACGCGCGCGGTCGCATGTACACCCACCACACACCATCGCGATCGTGCAATGGATTATCTAAAGTCCACGAACCACTGACCAAGGCGCCCTCTTATCATCCCCAAAACGCCTGCGCCTCACAATCCTCCCAAGATTCTTCCAGTATGGAGTGGCGCCAGTACGCGGCTATATATACCGCGGAAATGCTCCAAGAATAGTCAGGGCTTATTTGGATCTACTTTATCGGTCTCCTTTCTGAGCCCATTTTCTCCTTTCTGTCGTCCACCTCTTGGTCCTTCCTACTTCCTTGCCTTTCCACTTCTAGGATCCTCATTTCAATTACAATCGCTGGTCGTACCTTTTTTTGGGTATGTATTGTACCAACACTCATCTCCATCATCATTTCTGATGCGCCGATGTCTTGTTATAGCCTTTCGTGGTCCCTCTTGACTGCATAAAGTTTTCAGTTCTTAATATTCATCAGGTTTGTACACTTTAAGCTGTGATCATGGGATTACTCTGAATGACTGGATGGTACAATCTGACCCACTTTGTAGTTTCTTTTCGCAACCACCAACTATAAATGTCTTTACTAGACCCGGCGACTCTTGGAAACCTCCTCGATGGCCTTGGAATCGCTCCGGATCTACTCAAGCCAATTCCAGGTCTAGTGGGCAGCATCGTGGACACCGTACATGGAATCACGGAGACAGTTGGAGGTATCACCGCGGGATTAGGTTTACCTCTTCCATCTCTCACCCTTCCTGGCCTCGGAAAGATTTTGGCAGTCACCCCGACCACCTTCACCGATGCCAGCCCTGGCTATTTGGACAATCAATCGAAGGATTTATACTCGGGAGACGCTCTGAATGGCGCCATCTCAATGAATTCGACCCCCCGGTTCCCTAAAGACCCGAGAAAACGCAGCCCACCCGAGAGCGCTTTTTCAGACTCCAACTTGGTCGACACTGCCTTCTCGTCTGCTTCCTCTACCTGTGGCGTCGAGCCCTACCAACCCGAAGCAGTCACTGCAACACTACCAGCTCCCAATGTTACCCTCGCTACCATCTACCGCTATCGCCGGCAACAGTCAGTCAATTTAGGCTCGCTCTTTGTCCTCGAATCATGGATGGTGCCGTCTTTGTTCGCTTGCGCCGCCCAACCGGCCATCTCAGAGCTGGACGTGGCAAATGGGTGGGAAGGCTCAGCGAGAGCGCTGCTTGAGCGGCACTGGGATACGTGGATCACCGAGGAGGACTTTCAGTGGATGGCCAGTATCGGAATTAATACCATTCGACTACCTCTTGGATACTGGCACCTTCCAACCGAGCACACCACCGGGACAGCATATGAGAGCGTCAGCCATATTTATGAAGGGGCTTGGCCACGTGTCATTCGGACCGTTTCGATGGCTGCGAATCATGAGATCGGTGTGCTCATTGACTTGCATGGCGCACCGGGCTCACAGAATGGTGCGCTGGTTCCATTCGTGGGCACCGTGCACATACTCACGGCTTCTTAGGTCAACACCATTCGGGTGTATCTGATGGCCAAACTACCCTCTTTTCCGTGCCTTCCAATATGGACAAGACCATCGACGCCCTCACCTTCTTGACCAAGACCTTTGTCAATGTTCCAAATGTCGTAGGTATTCAGATTCTCAACGAGCCCAATAACGTACCGGAATTGCTCTCCTTCTATAATCGCGCCTTGGATTCCTTGCGCAGCGTCACTCCGGATGCTGAACGCTTCCCTTTCTATGTTCATGATGGATTCGATATGCGACGTGGGACCGATTACGTAGAGAGTCGTAGCGATTGGGTCATTCTAGACCATCACGCTTGTTCGTCCTTTTAATATTGACCCGATCGCCCGGCTGGAGACTAAAGTTGTTTCGCAGACTACGTTTTCACGCCCTCCGATATGTCCATGGCCGCATCAACACACATCACCAACGTCAATGGACCGATTGCTGAGGAGCTGAAAGGCTCTGCCACACGACTGAACGATAATCTCGTAATCGGCGAATGGTCGTGTGCGCTCACTAGCGACTCTCTCAAAGCAGAGCCAGATCCTCAAGGTGCACAGAGTACCTTTTGCCGGGCGCAGATGGATGTATACTCCCGTGCGGGTGGTGGATGGTCATTCTGGAGTTAGTCACTACTTCCAACGCCCTTTCCATTTAGTTCTTACTCGGTAGTCAGGCTACAAGAAGGAGAATTGCGAGCATGATCCCTCTTGGTGCTTCTCGAACGCTGTTGGGAAGACTCTCCCTCACACTTTCTTCTCGTATCAAAGTCTCCAGTCACTCGTCACTCCAGGCCGAGAAGTATTTGACCAGGCGCAATCTTCGAGGCGTTCCACTTCGATCCTCTCTCGCCTCTTCCTCCGTGCTCATGACGTGCCACCCCCTTTGACAAAGGAGCAAAAGCTGCAAAAATACGAGCACGCCGATCCTTCTCATTCAATCTCATCAGCACAAGAGCGGGTATCACAAGACGTGCAAATGCCTCCACTCCCAGAAATCTTAGGCAAGTCGGGCCATCCGAACGCTGATCTCCCGATTGGTGCCGTTCATCCGAATGCGTTAGCTCCCTCCGTCTATCGTTCCCCTCCTGTTCCTATGACACAAGACCAGGTCTATTCCTTCAACAAGGCCAAAGCTATTGGGCCGATGTATGATGGGCACGGTAAACCAGTCACACCACAAGCACACCGATTCGCTGCTATTCAAGGCCGTCGCGAGGCCCGAAGATGCCTTCAAGATTCTTCTTCGCTCTGTCTTGTACAAGCATCCACCCAGTTGGAGCCTCGAGAGGAACAGCCAAGCTTCACACCGGAAGAGCGGATCATGCAACGTGGATACTCGGATGGATTTCTTACCGCTAAAATGTTCGCTCAACAAGGACCTGCTGTGAGCCGGCTCGGTTTCAAGGCGCAGTATGTAAAGGACACGGTGATACTGCTGAAAAGTATGGGGGCGATTGGAGATGGAGATGAGAGCAAGTATCAAGAGTGGTTCTGGAAGGGGTTGAGTGATGGTGAAGGGCTAGTTGAGAAGGTTATCGCTGCTATGACTTCCCCAGCTTAGGGACGCACACGTGAGTAGGAGGGGTCAGACGTCGGCTATTGATGGATTGGGATTGTATATATTACTGTGGACTTGCGGGGACTATCCAGTACTTTTTACTCCATACCTAGTTGCCTCCGCTCCTTGGACTCAGCCTTAATCAAAGTCGAAACTGGGCGCTCGTTTTAATGACTCAGAATGGTACCACAACCACGAAGAGGTCCATAATTGACCCATTTGGCCTCCTCTCTGGTGCTTGTAGCGCTGTTGCGTCTCGGATGATCTGCCATCCTCGTGAGTTGCGCGTTCAACAGTCTTCGATTACCTACTAACCTTTACTACTTGATTTTAGTCGATACAGTACGCGTACGCGTCCAGACATGGCCATCTTCAAGCCGTGTACCTCGTTCTCTGAACCTCCTCGTCGGGAAACCAATCCTGCCGAAGTTATATGCGGGTCTACCGGTTACCATTGGATTTTCTGCGCCTGCTTTGGCTGTGTACTATACCGCGTACGATGGTATGTACCACATTGTAGCCCGAACCTTCGTTCCGAATCCAAAAAACGTCCTAACCGGGGTTTTTTTCTGTTTTTGTTTTTTTTTTTTGGGTCGGGTGACCCTGTTCCCGTATAGCTGCCAAACTCTTCTGGGGTCCCACCTTGTTTCCGTCTGCGTACCATACTGCGAGTATAACGGGACAGAGTCCCAGCTGGATTCAACAAGCGCCGGTGTATTTGCTCTCTGGGCTGACTGCTGAGTTGGTCTCCGGCGTCATTTGGACGCCAATGGACGTTGCGAAAACTCGGCTCCAGCGAGGTGCGGAAGACGCTTCTACCGGCCGGAGCGCGGTGCGACTTTTGAGGGGGGTTTGGAAAAGGGAAGGGTGGAGAGGGATTTTTAGGGTAAGTAGTGGGAAACTCGTGAGTTTTGTTGCGGGATGGTAGTGACGCTCGCTTTTTGCCCACAGGGATATTGGGTGTCCATCGCGGTTTTTGGGTGAGTCGCGTCCCCCCTTGCGATTGGCCGAGAATTTCATATTGCGGGCGCGCGCTGATGACTGGTTCAGTCCCCATGTCAGCATGTGTAAGTACCCACACTCAGTACCATTCATGTGATACTCACCCGTCTCTCCCAGATTGGGCTGTCTACGAGGCGTTAAAGACCGCATTCATCCCTGGTTACTCGGCATATCCCGTGTTGCAGGCCAACTCCAAACCACCGCCCCTCGATCCGTCTATCGCGGATATTGGTCCGGAGAATGAATCGCAAGTGCGACTGGCGGGCCGCTATGCGATGTGTTCCGCCACTGGGATGTCAGCAGCAGCGGTTATAACCAATCCCCTCGAGGTTGTCCGAACACGGTGGCAAACCAGTGGAGGTTATATGACCGTCTCCACCCCAAATGGCGATGTGACGAAGACGGCGACCCTGCCCGGTTTGATCCAGCAAATATGGAAGCAGGCGGGGTGGAGAGGGTTCATGCGCGGTGCGGGTATGCGAGTGATGTACTACGTGAGTTCTCTTCGTTATTTGGTATCCCCTTTGCGCGACTAAAGTGTTATATTCGCCACCGTCCCGCAGATTCCTTCTAATGTGCGTTTGCGTCTTTATGCTCCCTGCACATATACTGAAATTCGCGCTCAGGCTATTTCTATGACAACGTTTGAGATGCTCAAGCGGAATAGAGACAAGTTATTTGGCTGACGGTCCCTCCGACGCGCGTCTCTTCCGGTGTGCCTACCTTCGCGGAAGGTATCGTACGGTTTTAGGGTTTGTATACCATGCTGGCACATGCAGAGCGTCACAGGATTTCATCTAAGAAGGCGGTGCCACCGCAATTACCCAACTCAATTTCAACCACATCACCTCATTTTTGGGCCCTCAGAGCCTGTCGATGCTATCGTACTAAATATCAGGACATAGATACCCACCTAGACGGACTTTCAAGGGTTTTCGGTACCATGCTGTCCCTTTCATCTTCCCAATTCGCTTTCACCGCGGCGTTTGTTTTATTTTTCGTTGGAAGGCGCCTAGATGCGAAGTACGTTTCGGTGGATGATACAGATACGAGCCGTATCCTTTATTCGTCGGATTCGGGATGGAATATTGGTGACAACTGCGCGCACTGTGCCGCCAGACTGGATAAAACAAAGGTGTTCGGTGGGACGTGGCACGAGTGAGTCTGATAGTGCTGTATACCCACATTGTACTGATACGCTAGCTTTAGTGTGATTGCCGGTCAAGATGGTCCAAACGATGCGTCCTTCGAGTTTGTGTTCATAGGTATATCAATCTTACCGCAACTTCTCATCCTGCTTCGCTGACTCGAACTCCCCGGTCGAAACACAGGAACAGCGGTTAGGGCGGTATACACTGCACTCGAATTCATGGATAACTCCTCCATCTTTACCAGTAACGTTGACCTCAAGTACTCGGTCGATGGCATCCCCCGTGGCGATGTTGTTCAAGACTCCGCTCCTACCGCTAACCGGACTACCTACATTTACAATAAAACGCTCCTCGACGTCACGGGACTCACAAGCGTCCAGCATACACTCAGGGTGGACTTGAGAAAGCCCTCATTATTATTGGTATCGTGCCACTCTCCTTGATGATAAATTCTCGCCTGAGCCACTTCCTTGGTTTGGCCAGCTTGATTATCTCATGTACGACGACGGGGATACGGATACAAATCCGGTCTCAACAGACGGTGTGGTTACTAGACCCTCTGCAACAATCACTGCGAGTAGTAGGTCGTATGACACTTTCTCCTGTATTGATGGACTGAGACTTTGTCAGCATCCTCAATCCCGAGCGTCCCGAGTTCAACGTACGCTAATTTTTTTGACATTCACGTCGTCAAATTGTGACGATCGTCTTCTCCAGAACCAGTACAAATGCAGTGATGATCGTTGGCTGGGTCGTGGCTGCCGTTGTTATCCTCGTGCTCATTGGCGTGCTTGTTTGGTGTTTCCTGGAACGAAGACGGAAGCGCCGAACCTCGCGTCCGGGTCTGGTACCGTTCCTCGGGCCCGAAGTCCCGCCATTGCCCCAATTTCTCCCTTCAGGTGCACAGCCTATATCCACGGCAGCGACCACGCAGGTACCCTCATCACATTGCCACCCACTCTCCGGTGTGATGAGTTGAGAAACTTACAGTTTGGTCGACAGGTCAACCCACAACAGTCAGCCTCCAGTCATGCGGTCACCCACTCCTCATTTGTGATGGAGCCAAACTCGTCCAGGGTTATCTCACAGGAACGAATCATTCATTCCCCTTCCAATTCCCTCTCCTCTTCCACTGTTCCTCCGAATCCGCAGAGAATATCAAACCTTGGTGACCCCTCCTCTGTTCCCGAGGCCCATCAAGGCCCCCGAGTCGACAAGAACAGGCGACTCAGAATACCCCGGCCTTCACGGCAAGGCACTACTGCAGAGACTGCTCCTCCAACCCGCCTCTACACCAATTTAGCGACAACGCAGGCGCAGCCACCGAATGAGCCCATCGAGGAGCGCGTGATAGTGAGGCAGTTGTCGAGGAGCACACTTCCACCCTACAGTCCTGGAGGGTTCCTGCATGACGAAGATGTTCCTCCTATGCCTGGGCAATAGGTCTTAGTTTACTCATTCGTTGAAGCATCTCAACGGTATCGTATCCGCCAAGTCCATTAATACTCGTTATGGCGTTCATGTGGAAACTGTTTTGTAGCATTGTTGCCGCCGTGATACCTTGCCCGTGCCTCGTTTCGGCGGGGACTGTTGGCCGTCCTCAGAACCGCTCATCAGCCAGCAACTCTCACACAACAACTCTCTCCAATCACCTGTGAAGGATAACCTGATGGTTCTAAATTTATAAATTCGACTGCAAGGGTCCCAGGTGACAGCCGCGCGGCTGTCATTCCCATTGACTTGAGGACAAAGAGAAAAACGGCCACTGCAGAGGCTTTTTGCAAAAGGCTGTGCGAATGTTGCGAGGGTAAAGCTATAGTAACAAATTGGGCCATTACACTACACCACCGGGATGGACAATGGGGCCATTGGGCGCCGTGAGATCATTGCACAGGTTCCCTGTAACCAAGAAAAGGGACAGTGGTTTGTAGGATATTCTGTAATATATTGCCTGATATATCATAATTGATTACCGGCTCCACATACAGCCCTCCCGCGGCTGAAAACAGCCTGGTCAAGGTAAGCCCACGGATGGAGCGGCCAAAGTCAGTCCAATACGTGCGCTCTGGCTCCAGTGAGTGAGATGGAGGGACCCAGTGATCCCGCCAACGTTCCATTACTCCATGTACGGTGTCCACGACGCCGTCCATCATACCAGGAATTGGGTCGAGTAGATGTTACGGTTCCGATCGCGGAAGATCGAGTAGATGTAACTAGTCTAGTAGCCTGGGTCTAAACCTGGGAACTATTAATTCAGCTCCATGAATATATTAATATATCTCGATTGAAATATAAAATAGGTTCGCCATTATGAGCATTGCTTTGTCCTGAAACCTCCTGTCAAAGTGGGTGATAAAGGAATACTATTTCCTTTTATAGTAATACGTAGCATATCTTAGGATAAAACTCCCCAGATGTGATGTCAGCACACTGCGTATGCTATGCAAGGTTAATAGACTGTGTAGCGCGAATAAGGGTGTATAGAGCGAGAAGAGCGAAGCGCGAGTAAGTGTTGACTGTGTCCCAATTCGTTCATTTCCTATTGTCCCGGGCACTCCTTACCTTTTATTAGGCAGGCTTGCTAGTGGGCTCTCAGGTGTAGTAAACGTGTATGCGATGTTATTCGAAGTCCGCTCAGGGGCCGCCCCTATTCATAGGTGGCGCGCTCCTGCGGCGTTGCAGTAAGTACACAGCTTTGCGTAGACTATCGTCGTAGTTACATCACAGCCAGTGCAGTTGTTCTAAAGCCGCCTAGAATAATCGAGATCGCAAGGCCGACTAATCCCTTTGTCTACCACCAAGGTAGCAAAGAAGATTCCCAAGTCTTTTTCGTCTTGGGGCCCATCCATCCTTCGGACGATATATTCATATATTATGATGGAGTTACCCGCGGCACTTTTGGCCAAGGTTGTTATGGCTGGGAACTGCCATCCAGAGGTTGGGAGGCTGGGATTCTTGCGCTCCGTGGGATTCCAGTCAGAAATTATTATGTTATCGTTGCGCGAGGAGGCAAGCTTGCGAAAGGAATATGCCTTGTATCTATACTGCGCTATACCTCATTGGGAGTTGGCAAACCATCGCTCTAGTTGCGACTACGGATGACCATTGGAAATTACGTACAATGGTTGCGTTTCGCCTCACACTCAGCCAAAAAGAATAATTGAGCGCCGCTTTATGGTCCCGCATAGTCACGAAAATATTCTGTGACCGGCATTATTCCAATCTGTGTGTTCATCTGCCGACCGGACAAAAATACGGCAATATCCTTATAGATGACACTTTAGTGGTATCCAAAGGAATCCCGTCTACTTAGCCCCCCCTCTGGTCTAGCTCCGATCCCACGGGACGCCCTGCTTGTGTGCCAGCCTTGTTCCAATCCTGTCTCACCCCACCTCACCCCATCCTCTATTCCATTCATTGAAGTCCCGTCCTTACCTCGTCCCATCCTGTTTCATCCCACCTTCATCTCGTCCCGTCCTTGGGATTTTCCCCTAAGACGGATGGGGATGGACAGGGTTGACATGAAATCCTGTCCACACCTCCACGTTGGAGAACCATATGCGTGCAATACTGCAAGTCTGCTCGCGTAACCCGAGATGTGTGCACCAAGCGCCGGTGTACTTTTGTTCGGGCTGGCCGATCGATGGTTCCTCCGGCGTCATTTGGATGTAGGTTGACGCTGCAAAATGTCGACTCCAGGGATAGTGCGGCACCTCACTGCTACCTTCCAGACTGCCATTTGCGCTTGAGGGACTCTTGAGGGAAAGGTGGAGAGGGATTCTTAGGGTATCCTGGAACTCGTGACAGTTTGCGGGATAGTAGTGACACTCGCTCCACTCACAGAGATGTAAGATATTCATCGCAGGTTTTGGACCCCTCTTTCGTCCTTTTTTAAGGCGTTCAAGGCCATTTTCTTCCCAGGATGTTCGCTCTATCCCGATTCCCGAGGAAATACCAATCCTCCGCCTCCGGTCCGTCCATCGCGGAGATCGTCCAGGAGAATGGGAGGATTTTCACCCGCGCGGGTAGAGGACAAGTCCTGTCGTTGGCATGTTTACAGTTGCAGAAGTCGCCATTAATCCTTTCGTGGGTGTTCGGACAACTCGTGGGTGTTCGGACACCTCGTGGTGTCCACCCCGCGACGAAGAATGCAACACTACTGTTTGGTGGGGTTCAGCAAATATGCGCAAACGAGCTTGAGCGGGTTTATACGCAGTGCGAGTATGCAAACCAATTACCATATGAGTCCCCTACGTTCTTCCGTGTCCGCAGCGCAGTTCACAGTTGCGCTACCCGCCACCTGCTGCATTGCTTCAACTGCGCGTACGTTGGCTCCTCGCCACGTATTCAACTTGGTATCCATGGCACATATACCTATAACCACGTGTGAGATGCTCAAACGGAACAGAGCTCAATACACTCACCTACCCTGGCACGGGCCTTGCACGGGTTCGAGGCCGTGCTTCTTTTTCCATTCTTCCACTAGACCCCACCACAACAGCCAATTTTTTTCGACTCCCGCAGGCGTGTTATGCTATCGTCCTGAACATCCGGTTGTTTGGACATGCTGTTACTTTCATACCCTCAACTCTCTTTCACTGTAGCGCTTATTTTACTTTTGACGGGAACACGTCTGGATGCGAAGAGCATCATCGTAGATGATGCAGATACGACCAATATCACTTACTCACCTGGCTGGATTACGGGCAACAATTGCACGGGATGCTTCGCCCAACCAGATAAAACACAAACATTCGGTGGAACGTGGCACGAGTGCGTCTGATAGCTCTGCATGCTCACCTAACACTGACATTATGGCTTTAGTGTAACATTAGGTGATGCTGGTACCGATGTGTTCTTTACGTTTACCTTCACAGGTTCATTTACAACTCCTTCCACCCGCGCTTTCTTCTAACTCTCTGGCTTGAACCACAGGAGCGTCTGTTCAGGCCTGGTATATTGCTCTTGACATCATCGAAACCGCCTTCGTCTTTACCACCGGCACAAACATCAGTTACTCGATCGATGGTGTCCAACGCGGTACTACCGTTCGAAACCCTGCTAACCTCAATACCTACGCTTATAATCAAATACTACTCAATGTAACGGGGCTCACAAATACAGAGCACATACTCAGGGTGGATTTGTTGAAACCCTCAGTCTTACTGGTATGATGCTACCGTCCTCGATGAGAAGCCAGACCAGACCTGCTTACCTGATTCGACTAGCTTGATTACCTCGTGTACGACGACGACGGGGGTGTCGGGACGAGCCCCTCTACAACCAGGCGTACTACTGCTAGGCGCACGTCGTATGGTACTTTTAGCACCCTAATCTCCTCTGTATTGACAAATCGAAGGTCTTCAACATTCTCAATACCGATTAGCACGGCTTCAACGTACGCCTCCTCCGGGCCTAGTACAAACCTTGGGCCGATCGTTGGCGGGGTCGTGGCTGCCGTCATTGTCCTCGTGTTCATTGCCGTGTTCATTTGGTACCTTCGCAGGCGCAGGAGCCGTCAAAGCTCGCTGGGGGGTGCACCGATTTTGATGTCCGAGGACAATGGCCCGCCACCGCCTAGATATTTCCCTTCCAGTGCTCAGCCTATGTCTTTTTCAGCGATTATCCAGGTACTTCTCTCCGCACTGTTAAACCTACCCCAATATAACAGGACTCTCACACTTCCTCACAGGCTGGTCAAACTTTCGAGCGACAACAGCCAGCCCCTGGCCACACTTCCAACTACGCTTCATCGATCATGAGATCAAACCTGTCTACGGAAACTGTCACAGGGAGCAACCTGGCGCCCACTTTCCCTCCGAGTTCGCTGGCGATGACCAGCCATAGTAGGCTCCCCTCTATTTCCAAGGCCCATCAAGGCCGCCATATCGACGTGCCACTGCCAGTAGGAACGCCGCGGTATTCGGTGCAAGGTACTGCCACAGGTGGCGCTCCTCCTAGCAGTTTCCATAACGAGGTAGTAGGAAGTAGTGTTCAGGCGCAGACATCGAACGAACAGGTGGAAGCAGGCCTGATGACTAGGCAGCCGTCGATGATGAGCACCCTTCCGCCCTATAGTCCGGGAGAGTTCCGGCCGGACGATGGTGCGCCTCCTCTACCGTATTGACCTTACTTTGCACCTCATTTTGGGACATCCAAACATTCACGTTTATGTTGTGCATTTGGAAGTAACCTTTGTACCATTGTTGTCACTGTCACTGTTATCATAAACATGTATCTTTCAAGTGGGACCTATTCGGTGCTACACTCCACACTTCACTAAGGGTTATCTCCGGTTTCGATCGACTCGGCGGCCGAGGTAAATTTACGGCCGCGCGGCTGTCAATTTAATCCCTAGCCACAGCCACTCAAGGTGAATGATGCTCGGCGCACAGGCTCGCACAGGCTCTCGAGACCTTCCTGAATCCAGAAGGCACAGGAGCGCATCCGCATCCGCCTAGCCAACGTCCCTTGTCATCAACAGAGCGCGAGCTCTCAGCGCTTGCCATAATTTAAGCACCTTATATTGGCTTGCTGTATTGATTTGACATAATAACAAAACGAGGCACAGCACGTGACATCTTCGGACTAGACCCAACCTCAACCAAACATGATTTGGACCCTCGTTCGTACGACTCAAAGCGATAATAAAGCCACTCAGACGACTACACTTGGCCGAACTGACCCCCTTGGGGCGTCACTATGTCTCAGAAAGTCTGCCATCCGTGGGTTACCGTTCATAAAGCCCTCAATCATCTAGTACCAAAATGTCCACTGGCCTCTTCACTTGCATTTTCAGTTGGTATATCACGAACTCACGTTCACCTTTAAGCAGTGCACTTCCTTCGTCCCTGAACGTGGTTGGAGACCGAAGCCATATGCCGGCGTATCCGTGACCATTGGATTCACTACACGCCTACGCTGTCTATGTGCTGTACCCCGTACGATGGTACGTCCACTACTCCACCAAGCTAGGACTCGTTCGAAAAAGCTATCCTAACCGAGTTATCTGTTGTCCCGCAATAGCCGCGATGGTCTCCCGGAGTCCACGTTGTTTCCGTCTGCGCACAAGATCAAGTATGACTGGGTAGAGTCGAGTTGGATGCACCAAAGACCAGTGGGCTTGTTGTCCAGGCCTGCCGCTGTGATAATCTTGAGCGTCCTTTGGACTCCGATGGGCGCCGCGAATTGCCAGCTCCAAAAAGATGACACGGGTGCTTCTACCGCGATCCGACTGTTGACCGGCCTCTAGAAGAGGGACGGAAGGAGAGGAATTTTCGGGTAAACAAGACCCCTGACGTGTTGTAGGATCCTAGTAGCCCTTGTTCTACCTACAAGGATATGGTTTATCCATCGCAGTTTTTGGGTGAGTTACATACCGCTCTCTCGACTGTTAATGTTACGGGCGCTGATGGCTGTCCCCACGTTAGCACAGTACGTACCCACGTTAGCACAGTACGTACCCACTCCAACCAAATCCGTTTCTCGTATGAGCCGTCTATTAGACATTCAAAGGTTGTGTTCCGCCACCGCCACGTCTACAGCTGCAATCATCGCCAGTCCTCTCGTTGTTCAAGCACCGATGGAAGATGGATGGGCGTCAAGCCGCGATCTCGCACCCGTGATGAAGAACACGACGCGACGCGATCCGATCCAACAAATATGGAGGAAGGCGGGATGGAGAATATTCATACACAGTGCGAATATGTGATACATTACTCCCTGGGCCTTTATTTCTTCCTGCACGCCCAATCTGCTCGCCACCGCTCAGATATCTTTCAACGTGCGCTTCGGTCTAAACTGCTCCCTGTACGCATACTGAACCGTATCTAGGTTGTGACTATGTTTGACGTATCACATGCATGCAACCGCCGAGCTCCACCTCTTTCATTCATTCAGTCGGCCGTGCTTCCGCAGCGCAGTCCTCGCTCCACCTCAGACCCCACCAGTTCCGGCTCCCCGAAGCCTGTCGACGCTATCGTTCTGAGTATCAGAACGCATAGATATACCCATTTGGACGGACTTTCCGGGTTTTCACCGATATGCTATCACCCTCATCATCTCAGCTCTTTTTTGCTGCGGCGCTTATTTTATCTTTTGCTGGAACACTGCTGGATGGGAAGAGCGTCATAGTAGATGATGCTGATACCAAGAACATTACTTATTCATCGGGATGGAATATTGGCAACAATTGCTCCAGATGTTTCGCCCAACCGGCTGAATCGCAGGCATTCGATGGAACATGGCACGAGTGGGTCTGTTATCGCCGTATGCACAACTGGTGCTGACAAACTGAATTTAGCGGAACAGCCAGTGGTTCCACTAATTTGTCCTTCACATTTAAATTCACAGGTTAACCTGCACCCGACATTCCACCACACTTCGCTTACTATGGCTTGAACCACAGGAACATCCGTTGAGGCCAGGCACGTTGCTATAGACATTATCAACACGACCGTCACGTTTACCACCGGCACGAACGTCAGCTACTCCATTGATGGCGTCCGACGTGGGACTTTCGTTCGAAATCCTGCTGACCTCAATGCTTACGTTTACAACCAATCGCTCTTCAGCGTCGAGGGGCTTATAAATGTCGAGCATACACTCAGGGTAGATTTATTGAAGCCCTCGGTCTTACTGGTATGACACCACTGTCCTTGATGATTGAGATCCTCACTTGAGTTGACCAGCTTGATTACCTTATATATGACGACGGAAGCGCTGTAGCCAGCCCCACTACGACCCCAGATAATCCGAGTCCAACGTACGCTGGTTTCCGTGAAATGAATGGCACCAAATTTAACCCGTGTTCCCTCCCAGACCTAGTTCAAACATTGGGGCGATTATTGGTGGGGTTGTGGCAGGTGTCATTGTCGTGATACTTGGTCGTGATACTTTGTTGCACGCTCGTCTGGTACCTCAAAAAACGAAACCAGGGAACCTCGCGGAGGGCCAGACATTCCATGTTGTCCGAGGACGATGCCCCGTTACCGCCACCTCCAGATGCTCAGCCTTTTTCCATCGCAGGGACAACAAAGGTAGCGCATTTGCCACCCTCCGATCAACGTCTTACGAATCTTCGCAGGCTGGTGAACATTCCAAACCACAACAGCCAGCTTCTGGTCACACAACCAACTATACCTCGTCTGTCATGGGGTCAAACCCGTCCGGGGAATCCCTCATAGGGACGAACCTGGGGGCCACTATCCACCCACGTTCGCTGGCGGTGACAAACCCTGGTAGCCTCCCCTCTGTTCCCGAGGCCTATCGACCGCCAAACGTCAACGAAAAATTGCAGGCAAGAATACCTCGGCATTCGGCGCAGGGCGCCACCATAAGTGCCGTTCCTCCGAGTGGCTTCTACACCAGCTCAGTGGCAAACCTTATTCACGCCCAGATACCGGATGAGCCAGTTGAGGAAGGCCTGATGTCTAGGCAGGCATCAATGAGGACCACCCTTCCGCCCTACAGTCCTGGAGGATTCCAGCACGACGAAGACGCGCCTCCTTTGCCCACACGATAGGCCTTAGCTGCACTTCATCTATCCCACCTCATGGACACACTATTCGTGTTTGTAATCTATGATAAGAAAGCCGTGACCTTGTATTACTTTGAGCACCCACTGACTACCTCGGTGTATGTACGAGAAAGGGGTTCCCTTAGGGTTCGTAGACATATATCACATGTAATTGTCGCTTTCCCTTATCAGACCTCTTGCATCTCGGTGAGGTGATGAAGGACACCACGCTCTCGACCAGATCCGCTGCAAATGAAGTGGTCGACAGAGGAAAGGCTCAAGTCGTTGCGGTCCAGCATTTTGAGCATGAGATTGACGGAGACCGGATATTTGGG
>WNFL01122934.1_pt2 | contig 15724 bp, 18 predicted proteins | sample 5400361 | NCBI WGS metagenome assembly WNFL01 (sample SAMN13153351, study PRJNA577476) | soil metagenome | isolation source: 40 cm soil on Douglas fir-dominated hillslope | place: USA:California | collected 2013-09-17
TGACCGCGAGCTCCCAATCACTCAAAGAAAAGAGGCCCACTCCTAGGTTTCTCCCTATATCTGTCAGGCTCGGGCAATAACGCCACCTTACCATCTAAAGAAGACACGTGGTAGGATACGATCCGATCATCGGCCAGAATAAGGCAAGTACTCTCCACTAGAGATTAGATTTTGGTGCTCATTGACGTTTGTAATGAGAACGACCCGACATCGTCGGACCCCGGAGCAGAGCGGAGACCACTGCCAGTTTCTAAACTGCCCCAGGAACGTTTGGCGCTCCCACGGGACTTCATCGTCACCCGGGGAGGGGTATATTTCTTTTCACCATCATTTGCACGCCTTGCAGAGTTTCGGATTCTCATTGAAGTTCACCATATTCCTACTGAGGAATCACGCCAAGGATCCAGGAAGGGGGACCAGTTGTGCCAAAAGCTCCCCCCCTTGTCACCCTCTCCACTAGTGTCCAGTGTCCAGCAATCGTGTGAGAGCCGGCACTTGGGTCGTCTGACACTGACTGACTGATGACCTGCTCCTTTGGAAGTACCTGAGGTTACTGATAAAGGCTACTCGGTGGACATATTCTATTTCTGTGGGACCCCTCTGGGGCTTGAAGAAGGCTAACTCGGTCTCTTCAACGTCACACATTCCCGCATTGTTCGACCATGTGTCCAGAGCGCCTTATTGAACCGTGCGCACAGCCGGGCGCTCATGTCTGGCATTGACAGACTCGTGCGGGAGCGCGCACGACCTCCAATCACCATTGTGAACGCTGCGATTGGTCATACCTGTGTCACGTCACGGCCTTGGATCGAAGATTGTATCTTAAAGCGGACCTTCTCGGGGTTCGCGGTGTTGTGCGCGCTACACGGCGCTTCTGAGCGGGCTTTTGGTCTCTAAAGGAGTGACGGCCACTCAGAAACGTGGCAGACAAAAACTGAAACTATTTTCGTGCGTTTCTTGCGTCCAATGCGGAGCAGAGCTCCACCTGGAGTCTGGGAACTCTGGGTGGTCTTGAACCCGGAAGCGTTTGCGCGCTCGCTCAAGCATTTTCAACGGATCTGCGAAGGGGCTGCACAGTACGTGGCCAATGAGCAGTGCCCATGACCAACGCCAAATAGGAGGCGTCTCCTGCGCGCTCACTTTCATCAAAAGTGTATTCAATGATAGCTGCCAAAAGCCCCAAGATACCCAATCTGAGGTTTTCAATTACGAGACGTGATTTATTCTCTTGCAGAGAATTCGCCCCTTGAGAGCTTGTCAGCCTTTTACCTCCAAGGCGCCCTGGCGCTTCACGGTTCTGGGAAATCTCTTGAACCGTCTCACCCGGTATATTGCCGGGCACAGCACCGCTCCATATAATATAAGGGCCGCTCTCAAGAGCCTGGCCGCCCCACCCACCTTGGAGTCAACCCATTTTCTCAACAACCTCAGTCATGACTGCACTCAACTTGAAGAACATCCAAGGCGATATCATATTCGGCTTACCGAAGAGACGGCAGGTACGTTGGGAGCGAGAAGGCGCATCCGCATCCCTTCCTTGCAATTGCCGTTTTGGAACTGAGTCTGACTGTGCCTATTAGATCTTTCTCTTCTTTCAGATCCGTAAACCGGTTGAATTTCGGCAACGTTTTGCACAACATCTGTTGCCTCTGATCACTACCAGCGCGAAAGTCTTGGACGATCGCAAAGCCATCCAGGATCACCAGAAACATCACCGCCAAGGCTTGGTCCCAATTACAGGCACCAACATTGCTTTCTCCAGCGCCGGTCTCAAGAAACTTGGCATCACGGACCTGCTCGATAAAGCTTTGGACAGTCAAACAGGTAAACCCATAGATGGCAAGCCTGGAACTTTCTCGCTCGGGCAGTTTGCCGACGCAGAACTCCTCGGCGACCCTGGTCGTAAGCAGCCAACTGCGAACGACCCAAATCACTACGAACCGGCCTGGAGGGACGAATTCAAACAATCTATCCATGGCGTAGTTCTGATCACTGGTGACACCTGGGAACGAGTCGAAGCGCGATCCGACTTCATTGAGCATGCTTTCAACATTGACGACCCTAACGATGCTTCTATCGTAGAGGTCCTGCGTATTCGCGGACAAGTTAGTTCTTCGGCCCCATGCTACAGTCGTAGCGTGATTGCTAACCATTTCTCCTAGGTTCGTCCAGAGGCAAATAAGGGCCACGAACACTTCGGATTCGCAGATGGGATCAGCAACCCTGTGGTAAAGGGACTCGAAAATCTCCAAAATGCCCCTGCTAGCCCTTTGACCCCCGTTGACCCCGGGGTTTTGCTCCTCGGTCAGCCAGGAGATACGCAGGGTCGTCCAGAGTGGGCTAAGGTAAGAGGGTAATATAGTAGCAAGTTTTTCACTCATACGAGTACCCAGGATGGCTCGTTCCTCGTCTTCAGACAGCTGGACCAGTTTGTCCCCGAATTCGACCAGTTCCTGGATAGCCAGGCGGACAAAGTCAACGTCCCCGGGAATCCGGGGCTCAATCACGAGCAGAAGAAGGAGCTACTTGGTGCAAGGTTGGTCGGGAGGTGGAAGAGCGGCGCCCCAGTTGACTTGGCCCCGGTCGTCGACAATCCCGCCATCGTCCAGGATAAGAACAAAGTAAACAACTTCTCGTTCCTCCCGGATGTCGACTCGCAGATTAGGTGCCCCTTCCATGCTCACGTTCGCAAGACCATGCCACGCGCCGATCTAGCATCTCTCGGTAATCCGACCACTCCCAAATTTAATGTCCTTGACAAATTCAGAATCATGCGTTCCGGTATTCCCTACGGTCCTGAGGTCACAGATGAGGAAACGCAGAGCCACAAGACGGAATTCGTTCGCGGTTTGGCCTTTGTCTGCTACCAGAGCACCCTCACCAACGGCTTCCAGTTTCTTCAGCACAGTGCGTCTTCTCGTGGTCTTCTACATCTGCAATGGACCACTCACCGCCTTTATAGGTTGGGCAGATAATCCCAAATTCCCTCCTAAGCCAACCTTTCCGCAGCCTGCTGGGAAGTTAATTGGAATAGATCCCATCATCGGCCAGCAGAACGTCGATCCAGCGGCTTTGGCTCTTGACCCCACCAAGGATGATCATGTCGACATCGGCTCGTTCCCAGGTGAGGAGACGACGCCGCTCACGGTGCCGCAAGAGTTTGTTGTCACTCGTGGAGGAGAGTACTTCTTCTCGCCGAGTCTCGCGGCCCTTTCATCAAGCAAGTTCTCGAGTTCTCCTCCATTTATCCCAGACCGGCCCAGACCCCACTTGTAAGGCCCACAGAGATTTCTTGTACTAGCGGTCAACGGTTCCGCCCTTATGAACAAATGTATATATGAATTCAAAGTGACGATTTCAAACAATCAAGACGAAGCCCCATTAGATAACTTTTGCTCAGTCTCTTCATCGCTGTGCTCGGGTTGAGGATAAACGAGAATTGATTCGAGATGCGCGAGCGCAGCCTGAGGGGCAGGGAGCAGGGAGGAAGAGCGTCTAGTACGGTGCGAAACGAGTATTCTTTGGATCATTGCGTACCCTTCCGACCTCACTAAGCTCCTCTTCCTCCGTTCCACTGAAAACTTCAAAGTTGCCGGCTGGTGCGGTTTCGCTGGCGTCGATGTACGCATCATCGAACTCACTATTGTCCTCAGAGTCCGGATCTGGGTTCATTGATGCGCATCTCGAAAGGGCCTCGAAAATAGGTTCCACTGGAGAGAGGGGCACAGGGAGTATGAATGATCGGCCAACAAATCCGCGCATGACTCACAGCTCTCTGAGGTGGACGGCACGATCCGAAGTTCTCGCATCTCTAGTTCAGCTTCTTCGTCTTGGGTAGGTTCTTCTTCCTGGGCTTGGGCCTCATCGAGTTGGCAATATATCGAAGGTGCTAGATCACTTCGAGAGATTGCGTGTAAAGTAATGGTTGTATAAGGGACTTGGAACCCTTTTCCAGATGTAGACATGAAGACGAGTACGCTGTGGCACGTACGTGAGTCGGTCGATATGGTTTCAAATGTTCCACTGCTCACGAAGAGAGGAGATATAATGTCCCTGTGGCCGCATCCTCCTCCGAAAAGTCCTGTAGTGGTGGATCGAGGACGACAGAAATGTTTTCCTCGTGATAGACTAGTATTGAAGGGATGTCGCTAAATGAAGACGGTGTGGATGAGACCAGTGCTCGATGTTGCTCCTCCGAAACGTAATTTGGTACACTGGTGACTACTACCAAGGACATGGTTGGGTGGCGGTGATCAAGAGTGATTCTTTTGATCCACTACCACACGACGCGTAAATCACTAGGCCAAAGCGCCAGTTTAATATCTGACTTTCGACTGTCCAGCTTTCTGGATCGCCAAGGATCGGTTCTTGTAAAACACGCAGTTGCGCATGTGATGCACTGTATCCTTCACACAAAGAGCCCTCTTCGGTTTATATGGAACAGCTTGTCTGCGATCTCCTTCCCCCATTTTCTCTTTGCATTATTCTCGCGCTTCTCTGTCGGCTATAATCCGCGAGTGGCGAGATCCCCCAGCGCTACAAATTCTCGAGGCGTCCTTTCCTGAGTAGGACAAGAAAAGGTGTTATTGTCAAGAAGTGGAGGGTGGATTGGGCACCACCGAGGCCTAATGGTTGGTAGGAATATGGAAATTGCTATGTTGTACATGAAAGGTTCTCTTCTGGTACGCTTATCTATCTCTGAGTGATCTGACTAAGACTTGTTGCAGCATCGTTATTGCAATTAACAACCTCAATCGTCATCATTTCAGACCAACCTCTCAGGACGAGGTAAATGAATACCTCTCGATGTTCATGATACCCATAGGTTTGCTCCGTGTTCAACCCTCATACCGTCGTTACGCAAACGATCTCAAATACTTTAGCGGTTGGTCCGCCATTGAATTTCCTTATCATTTACTTGGGAGGCGGTGGTGTTCGGAACAGGAACATATGGTCCTGCAAGATTTGTACTCCGCTGCATAAATCTGGGTGCTCAGGCTTCTGGCAACCGGTAGGCACACCTACCTCGCTACAAACCAAACTCTCAGTCCCCCCATGTTGTACGCCCCGTACTATTGACCGAGTGCGTTCCCTACAGAGGATTGTCGATCGTATGGGGCACAAGGATAGACTACGCCCGGTGTATTCGGTTAGAAATCCCTTTTTCCGGTTGATCATTTCCTCACTTCGTACCGTACCATTGGTCTCGAACGCCTTGGGTGGATACGCCGTCATTGTCCTGTTTGAAGGAGGATATATAGTATCGTATACTTTGGTAAGTCACCATCTTTACTAGGATCGAACTTGTACACTAATGCTTTAGAAATGTCTTTCATCTTCGATACTGACACATACACGATTCGCGTAATTTCCGCTATATTCATTTCAAATCGATTCCCTCCACCTTTACTCACGTCCTTTCCGTGTTCAAAGTTGCACTGGATATCAAGGCTCCGAGATAATGGCAAATTGCATCACAGCGCCATAGATCCAACCCTGTGTCCCATCCGGGAGCCCGTTAATAACATCGACCAGCGACTCTATTAGTTACTGTACTCGGAATAATGAAGCAAGATTTCGCTTTCGACGAACAAAGTTGCAAGACAATAGAGGCACACCCAGTACTTTTGATGAGCACAATATATGACAAGCGCGCTTTGGGATTTCCACATCGCTTTCGATAAGCTGTACACTTTGGATTCATCGTGCATCCGTATCATGTACCATTATCCAATACTTATGTGACACTACTCTGAGTGAGCGCCTTTCAGCTCACGTTCGTCTCAGAGTCCAAACACAGACTCTTGACTTCAGTCCGTGCTGCAGCCATGGCGGCCAACGACCGCGACCTCGCGATCCACATACCACAGCAAATGTGGAACAGAAGGTTGATAGAGAGGGAGTTGAAGGAACTTAAAGTTCGCGTTTCTGCGGTGTCCAACCACAACAAATGTTCTGAACGGACGCCTTACAGAGCCTCACTGTCAAGCAAGTCCACAAGCACACAAAGATCAAATTGGGACCAAAGGTCGATGTAACTGGATATCCTAGCAAGACTTCGTTGTTCGCCATTTCCAACCGGCGTGGTTGGTTCTTTGCGGGACATAAGACTCGTCAGTTTTGGCTAATTTATCCGGTATTCATATCTATGCTAATGATTCAACGTGCTTCAGGCATTTTGGCCTCCCCAATTGCCGACTTACGAACGGCAATGGGCAACAATAGCACCCAGGAAGAGACGCCCTTTGACTGCAAGGTCGACATTGACGCGTCCCCTGAAACTCCTATTTGCATCAAGTTGGTTATGAACGATTCCAAGCTCGTGGTCGCGTCATCTTCTAAGATTGTGGTCTGGGATGTGGACATCATTTGCGCCGGCCAGGTAAGAATGAGTCTTAAGCCTTTGTGAGAAGAACAACGCACTCAAACCTTTGTCCCTCCGTTCTCGTAGAAATCTATCCCTCGAAGCGTTGAGCTCAAAGACCTCGTTATTGTCGATCTGCAGCCAAATCCACACCCCACAGACGCTCCCCAAATTGTCATCGTTCTCGCTAATGGCCACTCTCACGAGGATCCCAATGTCGTTCTGCTTTACGATGTCGCGGCTAATGTAGAACGTCGCCGATTCAGAGGACTGCAGGCGGAAGGCACAGCTCCGTTGACAGGTGAGAAAGCGAAGTCCGCGTGTGATATATGTAACTTATTATTATTTTAGTTCAATGGTCCCCTGATGGGAGCCTACTTGCTATGGGTACCCATGGTGGCATTCTTCTTGTTTACTCTGCTGGTAACTTTGTAGAACCGCAATGGGCCATACCCCGACCCAACGATCAGCAGCTCTCTGGGACCTCCATCATCCATATGAACTGGCTCACGGGGTCGACATGGCATATAGTGTATGCAATTCCTCGAAACCCTGACTCATTGGACGATTATCAACCGGAAGAGTATCACTACGTAATCATGGCTGCTCCTGACCAACATTCATGTCTTGACTCAAAGGTGGAATGCCCCTACGACCCTTATGGCCTTCCACGAGAGCCAGGTGGACATGGTGTCGTCCTGCGTAACTGGACAAATATTGAGTACCTCCTCCTTGCTAGTGACGCACGTGCCACCGATGTAGGCGCACTAGTAGCTATCCCACCAGCCCTGGGACAACCCTTTGGGGATGTGTTCAAAGTCGATATGACTGAGAGCAGCATGACTATTCCACTGGACGCCGAAGCAGGCGAGACCACAATTCTTGGTATGGACTTGGATCTCACTGGCACCCAGCCCTTGCATTCTTCGAACCAAGCCGTTGGAGACGATCCAGAGCTCCCGCCCATGCCAATACTATTTTTCTACAACAATGACGGTGTAGTCTCCGCGTATCATATTATCAATGAAACCGGCCACAAGTACCCAGGAATGCAACAAAGCACAGCACCTTCTACCGCGGCTCCTCCCGTCTCTACTTTCATATCTGCATCCACACCTACCAAATCTCCACCCTCTCAACCTCCCTTGTCGACAATGGCACCTACAGCTCCAACTGGCTTCGCGGCATTCGCCCAAAACAAGGCTCCGACCCCGCTGGGTGCTACTGCAAATGTATTTGGGAATTCTGCAGCTACGCCTTGTAGGTGCTCATAACTTTCACTTCCATTTGATTCTGAATCACTTATGCAGCGGCTGGATTTGGGTTTGGTGGACCAACGGCATCGATTCCTGCTATCAGCGGACCCAAGGCTGACGTGCCAAAGTTTGGACAGTCGGGCTTTGGCAGTGGAGCCGCTAATGCTAAACCTTTCGGAGGGGTTTCTGCTAGTACTTTCACTTCAAGCACCAGTCCTGCGCAGGACTCGTCAACGCTTGCTCTTAAGCCCGCCACTGGTGGTTTTGCCTCTTTCGCAAACTCTGGAACTAGTGGCTCCTTCGGTTCGTTTGCTAATGTGGGGCAGACTGGAACGGGCTTCAGTGCATTCTCGAAACCGGCTCAAACAAATGAACAGAAGCCAACCGGATTTGCGGCGTTCGCTGCCAATCAACCCACGCCAGGATTCGGCGCTCCAGCAGCCTTTTCGCAGCCAAAATCTGTTTTTGGCCAACCTATGTCGGTATTTGGTAAACCAGCCTTTGGTTCTGCGACTCCCAATACGAGTAATGACAAGAAGCCTGCTACTTTTGGCGGCAGCGGTGGAGGATTTAGCGCGTTTTCTAAACCCACTGGAGGTACCGCTACAGGTAGTGGGTTTGGAGCATTCGCGGGTGGAGGAGGATTCGCCCCTCTTGCCTCTGTTGCAAGTTCGACAGCGACGCCGGCCTTTGCAGAGGCTGGATCGGGAGACGAGATTAAGAAGGACAGCATCCTTGTGTTTGGGCAGTCACAGAAGAAAGAGGAAGTCAACCCTTTCACTTCTGTCGCTCCGACACACGCGTTTGGGTCTGGAACAACGAAGCCAACCTCTGCCTTTGGTAGTTTTGTACCCAGAGCAACGCCTCAAGATGACGACGACGACATAAGCAAGGGAAAAAAGAAAGAAGCATTCCCAGAAGGTGCAGCTGATGACTTGGAGCCAACAAATGTCCATACAGGACCTGGCTTGTTCGACATTCCAAACATGAACATTACGTCTACTTCGAGCCTGCAAAGCCGTTTGGGGCAAGTTGCCCTCTCTGATGACAAGAAGTCTACAACGCCGCCTAGAGAGGAGAAGAGAATGATGACGGTGTTTGGTCAGAAGATCGATCCTGACGCAAAAACTCCGAGCTTGTGGGCAAGTGCTGTTGGTGGTAACGCTTCTGCGTTCCTCAACGCCAAGCCTGGTACAAACAAGTCGCCATTTGGACCCTTCGGCAGGCAAGCGGCTGGCCAGAGCTCTAGCGCTTTCAGGTCGTCTAGTAGTGCCTTCGTACCTTATGAATCTAAGACGGATTCAGAAGGAGGCAGCGACGGAGAGGACATCCCCTCTGAAACAGAGGGACGGGCGAAAACCACGAAGGGTACGAAGAACAAGGAGGGCTACCTCACTCCAGACGAGGGAGAGGTGGAAGAAGAGAACGAAGAGGACGAAGAGGAAGAAGAGGAAGAAGAGGAAGAAGAGGACGAAGAGGACGAAGAAGAGGACCTAGCAGACACGTCTGATGAAGAGGACGAGGGACTGCCCGTTGTGGAGGAAGGAGAAGAGGAAGAAGGAGAAGAAGGAGATGGTGATGATGACGAAGAGGAGAGTGGATCTGCTCAAGAAGGGCATGATACTGGTGAACCCGCCCAGTCGTCTACTCCAAGGGACGGAAGCAAGACCACCTTTCATTGGAAAGAGGGAGCTCTAGATAATGCAACTAATGCTAAACCTGCATCCTCTTCAGGTCAGAGAATACCGTGGCATGACTTCTCTGCGAGCCTTGGCCCCAGTCACCCTGCAAGGGCTTCGTCCCCCTCGTCGCTCAACTCCCAATCGACCACGCCCAAACCACCCAAACCTGTGATCATGCCAGTTCCGAAGCTTGCCATGCCCTTGTTTGGTGGCTCCGGTGCCCAGAGCGCCGGGAATACATCGAGCAAGATCAGTAGTCGACCCAAGACGCCTCCAGGGCTATTCAGTGCCGAACCTGCCACCGCAACAACAGCGCCTCAGTCGGATTTACAATCTCGAATGGCGAATATTACTCCAACAGGCTCAACGAGCACTCCAAGACCACAGTCAAGGGCCCCGACACCGGCGCCTCCGCGATCCAAGTATCAAGAGCTGCAAGATCAACTGAATACAATGCTCACAAATGCATTGGGTCACAATGATGAGGTCTGTCACGTCGTCCCCTATGGTGGCATTGTCTCACCTTGCGGTAGTTGGAAAAGCGTGCAATGTCCTTGCGAAATGCCATGGCAAAGTCTAGAAACCCCGCCATGAGGCCCAGAACCACTCACGAAGACTTGAAAAATCTAGTTTGGACATTTGGTGATCTTCCCGCCATGAGCGATACCATTCGGAGTAATGAAAGCGACCTGTTGGAATTAGTGGACGCCATGTTTACTGTGCAAAAGGGGTTGGCTGACCTTCAGCGTCTGGTTCTGAAAAGTAAGTCACCCAGTTCCTCTCGTTTGCCCCCCTTTAACATTCCTGCAGCCGAAATGAAACGCGAAGAGGTCGACAGGTTCCTACGAGCAAAGGACGACAAGAAATTTGCTGAGATGATCAAAGTCCGCACACTCGGTCCCGAGCATAGTGAGAACCAATTGAAGCTTCGCAAAAGCATCCAGGCAAGTCGCTCGATGAACCGCGTGCTTTCGATTAACCTTTGAGCAGACCCAACGTGACCGTGTTATCCAGCTTGAGGTGCACATCCAGCAGCTCAAGAAGAAAGTTGACCAGGCGAGGACAGGGAAGAAACCTCTGCAGTCAGTATTCACATTCGCGAGCAAAATTGTGCTTTAATTGAATAATAAACCAGGGCACCCACATTGGACATCATTCTTCGCACCATTCGTAATATCGATATCGCTGTGCGAGAGAAGACAGAGGATCTAAACACACTAGAGCAGAAGATGGACGAGCTCCAGCTTGATAATCGCGAACAATTCTTGCAGAAGAAGCGGCTGCCCTTAATTCAACCTCGTGCGGTTTCAGCAGCTCGCGAGTTGACCTCAGCACAAGGTGCTATGGGGGCAAGTGGCAGGTTGGAAATGGCGTCGTCCCATCAGCAAAGCTTGAAGACCCTACAAGTGGCTCTAATGACCTCCAGGAAGGCTGCGCCCCTCAACCAGATCGCAATTTTGGGTGTAAAGAAGGCCCGGGTCATCCTCAAAGACCTACCTCCCCCAGTGCCGGGTCATCCAGTGGATATTGCACGACTCACATCGGTGGATGAGAGGTCAACACCCACAAGTAAATCCGCCAATAAGCTTATCCTAGACTCTCTCACAGCCACCCGAGTGATTACGAATTTCTCCCTAACGACGCCAACTCCCACTTCCACATCCACGGCCATAGTAGCCCTGCAACAAGCCGCTCAGCGCTTGTCCAGCTCCCCTTCAGACTCACCCCCAGGAACAACACCAGTATCCACCCCTTCCTTTTCCCCAGGAGAAAGTCGTCCGCTTTCGCGTGCAGTCAGAAATCAGCGAGGGCATGGTAGTAATGAGAAGCACACGCAAGCGGCGCAGATCAGGAATCGTATTATTTCGTCTGCAGCTGATACTGGAGGGTTCAGCTTCGGACCGCCCCCTCCCATCACTCCGTTTGACACCAAGAATGGCTTTATTCCCTTCTCAAACATACCGACGATTCGAACAGGTCCGGTCTACGTACCTCCCAATACAGAGGAGGAAGACGAGGAAAAGGAAGATGATGAGGACGACTGGGATCGAGGCGACGACGTGCAGGACCCCGAGGAGATAGTGCTGCGAGGAAAGTCCAAATGATCGATCGGATTCATCGTCTCGATGTGCTCGTCATCTATTTCTTAAGTTTGGATTGTTCTATCGAAAAGCATGTTTGTTTCCCGAAAAACGGCCAGAATGTATTTTAAGTAAAGTGAACAATGATCGTACAAAGGACACAGACACGCACGAGCGAACGATCACGCAAGCGGAGATGTAGAACGGGGACGGCGAGAAAAGAATCGAATAGATACCCAGGCCGTGGGGAAGGAAATTCGTTCGAGATCGAGAGCGGAGATTCGAGATTCGATGGGGGATGCATGTGGCACGAATTAGTGATGACAGAAGACTGAGGATGGACAACAGAAAGATGTATAATGCAGACATTGTGTTGGGAGTATTCGGTGAGAGGGGGTAATCGGTGAGTAGACAATGGAAGTGGGGGTGTAGTTGGGATAGGCCGAACAGGTAGGCAGGCAGACAGACAACCAGAGACAGATGAGACGGAAGAGAGAAACACGACCGCGAATAATTATCACGCAGGGGTTATGACCCAAGGGTCCTGACCTGACATTGGCCCCTCAAACTTAAAATCCGGATTTTGGTAATACGACGGCTCGCCGAGGGTAAGGCGCTCGCCAAAGGAATTTTCTACACCCGACGGGACTTGGGCCGAATCGTTCGCGGGAGCGGCAACTGTCACAGATTTCTTAGGTGACTGTGATGGAGGCGTCTTCATCATCGCGTCCTGCGCCGCGTTGGATTCGGGGCTGACAGTCGAGTGCAAATTCGACTTTTCGAGTTCGGGCATGGATAGGTCCTCGGCGTATGACGGATAATCGAAAAACTCGAAGGGGTCATATGCATCATCCGAGATGGTTGATGTGTTGCTTGCGTCCTTGGGCGCGGAGGTGGAACCCGGAGCCGTAGAAGCGGAAGGTCCATCCGAGGAAGGGGGCTTGATATGTGAGGACATTAAGCGCTCAATGAACCGCAAAGTCTCAGCGACACTACCGGAGTCGGCAGCTTCGTACTGTGCCGACGGGTTTTCGTTCTGCAGCGCGTCTCCGCGTGAGCGTAATAGCTCGAGGACGGACTCGGGGGTGGTATAAGTCGCAGGGTTGATAGGCGTGCTGAGCTGCAGCTGTTGAGGGGTAACCACCATAGGCATCTGTTGCTGGGCCGTGACAGGGACAGCAGGGACAGTGGGCGTAGGTTCTTGAATAGGCGGCACATTGATCAACGCTGTCGCCGCTGGTTGTGGAGCTGCAGGGGGTTCGGCCGTCTTTGCACGCTTGCTGGTGGGTTCTTCAACCTTCGGGCCAGGATTTGCGGCCTCAATCTGTTCGTGCTTGCGCTTGAGAGAGGGATTGGGAGCTGGGGCAGTTGGAGCAGGCTGCATGGCGACAGGTTCAGCAGGAGCAGCAGGGGTTGAAGGTGCGGGGGCGGCAGGTGTAGGGGCTTTATTGGGACCCACGGCAATCGCCTTCGTTTTGCTGAACGAAGACCTTGTATTCGGACGTGCGCCTTTCGCTGACGCAACTCGAGTCTTAGGTGTTGCGCCAGGGGGTGTCTGTGCATGCGCCGGGGGAGTAGGTACAGGGTGTGCAGGTGAAGAGCCCGCGACGGCGCCATGAATGGCATTGAGATCTATCGCTCCCCTTCGCGGCCGAAGCGGTTGAGCAGGCATACTTGGACCGGGCGTCAGCTGAGACACGGGTGCAGGTGTCTGAACGCTATGCGCTGGTACAGAAGGCATTTGGGCCGGGGACGGACGATGCGCCTCCGGCGGGGGCTGCGGTGGTGCGAGGGAGAACGTGGGCGGAGGATCCTGTGGCGGGGGTGGCGGGGGAAGGTCGCGCATGCCAGCAAGTTGGGGGTCCCAGTGGCGGACTTGCCTCATCCGCGACTCGAGCTGCTGCACACATTGTCCCATAAAGCCAAGGAATCCATTGAGATCCTCGACGCCGATGTAGAACACCGGGGGATTCTTCTTGAGCGCTTCGGTCTGCTTGTAGATACGCACAGCCTGTTGTGGTCAATGTTTATCAGTCAGTAGATATCCATGAGTAAGGAAAAAGAGAGAGAAGCAACACACGGTAGGAATAGCCATCTGGAAGGCTCGATTGCTCTGAACTCCACGAAACCAATACATGAACAGCCCAAGTCGGGAGACGAAAAACTTGGTGCGGCTCTCGAGGAGATTCCAACGCGGCAGCCACTCGTTCATATTCGGCGTGGGTTGCGAGGGCATACCTATGAATCAGCCCAACGCTCATCAGTCACCACTCATCTAAACAAAAGAATGATAATATGGAACACGACAAGGTGACTCACTGGCATTTACACTGTGTGCCATCTGGCTCCTAAAGATTTCATTAGCCTTTTCCTGCATCCTGAGCACGACCGCCGCCTCAGGCGCTTCAGAGTTCGGGGGCCGGTTCATATCATGTTGGGTGAGGGGACCTGGGCTAACGTTGACAGGCTGCTGCTGCATGCCCGGTGGCGGAGCTCTCACAGGGAGTTGGGGGTTGATCTGTTGTGGTGCTGCGAGGTACTGTCCTGGTGCCGACCCTACCCCAATCCCCGAAATAGGATTCGGCGCACCACCAGGGATGCCAGACTGCTGTGGCTGGCCAGGCAAACCAGGCACAGAGAGTCGTGGCTGCTGCTGTTGCTGGGACGGTTGCGCCGGCATTCCGGGCTGCGATGCGCCGGGCGGTCCCCCCAGACCAGGTGCACTACCAACAAGACCTTCTTGCCCGTTCTCACGTTGCCGCTGTTGCGCTAGAATTTGTTGCAACCGCTCCGGTGGGATGTTCGCGAGCGGATGAGCAAATCCACGGCTGAAGAGACTACCGCTACTCAGGCTAACGGCGTTGAGTTTGCTCACCATCTCGCGGTAGGCGGTATGGAGCTGGTCAGCGACTTCTGCAGAAGCGCCGGGCTGTGTGCCGATTTGGCGGGTGGCTGGATAGCCAAATTGCAAACCGAGCATTGCCCACCGTTGGGGGTTCATCTAAACGTGGGGGTTACGATGAGAAAACCGAGGGCGGGCCGGTTGGGCGAGCACATACCTGCTGCAGGCCGCCAAAGGTGGAAACGGTACGATGCAGGATCCATGGATCGATTTGCTTGCCCTGGATGTTCCAAAGGCTGGAAGGCAAATTTCCCATCCTTAGCAAGTTGCGGAAAGTAGCTTCTTGCGCCTCCTGTGAGTTCGCCACGCCAGGTTGAGGCATCGGGCTCGAGCTAGGTGGGCGTGCAGGACCGGGCGTAACGGGACCGCCTGGGGTCTGTTGCATTGGATATTGCACCCTAGGTTGGCCAAGGTGCAGAGGTCCGGGCACGTTATTTGAAGGGCCGTTCACGCTGGGAGGACGGAGCGGTCCATGAATAGATTGACCGGGAGGAACTCCAGAACCACTAGAGATAAAAAAGAATCGGCTTTGAGACAAAATCGATCGATAATCGCGGGGAAGGGTACATACCCGTTTGCGAACTGAATAATGCGAGAAATCTCGGCCCCTGCGGCGTTCCTGAAGGAATCTAGGATGGCAATAAACTTTTGCTTCTGATCGTGGTGCATCTTTAAGGTTTCGAGTTGGGGGGAGTGAGCGAATTGACCGCTCTCGAGAGCGCGCTTGAGCTCGAAGAATTGGGGTTTTTGGCTCTCAAGCACACGGTCAATCTCCGACTGGGCCTTTTGGAGCTCTTGGTAGTCACGGTTTTGGGCAGCAGTGCGGATGCGGCTTTGGAGCTGGTTGAGCAAGTCGGCGCTGGATGGCTGAGGCTGGAGATGGCCAGGCAATGCGGTTTGGGGAGGTTGGTTGGTTGGACGGTTTGCCGCGGCGAAGAGGGGGTTTGGCTGAGGAGCACCAATGTGACCACGAGTTATGTTCTGGAGGGCGCGGGCCATCTCTGGGTTTGGGGCCCCTGGGGGGAGGAAGAGGGACTGGTTGTTGGAGTTGCGTGCGAGGTTGAGAAGGTGCTGCTGTTGTTGAGCCTGATGCTGCTGTTGGTTGATTTGCTGTTGCTGGAGCAGATTTTGCTGCTGAAGGGGGTTGAAACCGGGATGAGCGCCTGGCTGGGCCGCTCCCGGCTGGCGGAGAGCATGGAAGGGGGGGTGTTGGTTGCCGTTGTACATGGGGGCTGTAGAGGGAGCCTGTGGCTGCTGCTGTTGTTGTTGCTGTTGTTGTTGTTGTGGGTGCTGTAACTGGGTAAAAATCTGGTGGGCTTGGGGCGAGGGGTGGTGCAGGTGTTGGTGGAGGGGTTGCTGCTACCAAAGACCGCCAGAAAAGGGGGGAATGGTAAGCAAGCGGAGCTGAACGACGAGCAGGGCGGGAAGAGCGCAGGGAG
>WNFL01448228.1_pt2 | contig 15724 bp, 20 predicted proteins | sample 5400361 | NCBI WGS metagenome assembly WNFL01 (sample SAMN13153351, study PRJNA577476) | soil metagenome | isolation source: 40 cm soil on Douglas fir-dominated hillslope | place: USA:California | collected 2013-09-17
GCCGAGTGGAGCGACAGCAACCACGAGCCGGAGCGTGAAATCTCGCGTGACGAGATGCTCGACAACATCTCGCTCTACTGGCTCACCAACACGGCCGCGTCATCCGCGCGCCTCTACTACGAGAGTTTCGCGACCGATTTCTCGACGCAGCGGCTCGACCTGCCCGTCGCCGTGAGCATTTTTCCCGGCGAACTGTTTCAACCGCCGCGATTGTGGGGCGAGCGCGTCTATTCGCGACTCTTCTATTGGAACAAAGCTGCGCGCGGCGGACATTTCGCGGCTTTTGAGCAGCCCGCCGTCTTCGTCGAGGAGCTGCGCGCCGCATTCCGCGCGCTTTAGGACGTCTCCCGCGCCACGGCGTCGAGAATCTCCCGCGAGAGCCGCGCGTCGTCGGTCGCCCGCGCGAGCACCATCGCGCCAACCCAGCTTGCGTAGGTCAGGATCGCCTTGCGCCGTTTCTCGGCGGGGTCGCGAACGCGCATCAGGCCGGCGATGTAGTCGAACGCCGAGCGCAGTCCGTCGGTGAACGCCCGCCGAACGGGAGGCGCCTGACGCGCGGCCTCGCTGGCGAGGCTCGCCATCGCGCAGCCGCCGCCGGGATTGTCGCGGTGGTGCGCGGTGAGATAGAAGCGCGTCATCGCGGCGAGCGCATCATCGGGATGCGACGCGATGCGCTTGTTCCACAGCTCCTTCGATTCCCCGATCGCGCGCGCTGAGGCCTGCGCCATCAGGTCGTCCTTCGACGAGAAGTGGCCGTAGAACCCGCCATGCGTGAATCCCGCCTCGCGCATGAGATCCGCGACCCCGATCCCGCCGTAGCCCCGCTCGCGAAAACGCCGCGACGCGACGGATACGATCCGTTCACGGCTGCGCGCCGCCTCTTCCCTGCTGACCCTCATTGCAGTGCCCTCCCATGAGGACACTGTACATGAGGGTCGTCATCCAAAGATCAGTTCGCGAGTGCCGCGCGCGCCGCCTCGATGATCACTTGCGCGACCTCCGTGGGCTTCGAAAGCATCGGCACGTGGCTCGTCGGAAGTGCGACCGTCTTCTTCGCGTTCATCGCCTTCGCGAACTTCCTTTCGAGACCCGGCGGGATCATGCGGTCGTTGGTGGCGACGATGTACCAGCTGGGCTTCGTCTTCCAGGCCGCATTCGTGAGCTTCGCCCCGAGAGCGGCGCCGTTGGTAGGGCCCTGGGTCGCGGCGAGCACCATGCGTTCGGCCATCGGGATGTCCTGCGCGAAGCTCTCGACGACGCCCTTCTTCGTGAGCTTCAGGAACCCCGCGGCATCGGGACGCAGCTCTGCGCCTCCAGGGGCGGGCGGGAACTCCTTGCCGAGATCGGCGACCGCTTCACCGGCATCGGGGGCGAACGCGGCCACGTAGACGAGACCCACGACCTTCGGATCGGCCCCGGCGTCGCTGATCACGGCGCCGCCATACGAGTGGCCGACCAGGATGACCGGGCCGTCCTCGAGCGCGATCGCCCGCCTGGTCGCGGCGACGTCGTCGGCGAGCGAGGTGAGGGGATTCTGGACCGCCGTCACATGCAGGCCCGCCTTCTCGAGCTGCGGGATGACCTTGGACCAGCTCGACCCGTCGGCCCAGGCGCCGTGCACGAGCACGACGTTTCGTGCGCCGCCCGACTTGGTGTCCGCTGCGATGGCTTGCCAGGACACGGAGGCAGCGAAGCTTGCGGCCGCGGTTGCGATGATCCATTTCGGTGCGGGAAAGCGTTGATGCACGGCTGTTCTCCTTATATGATGACCATCAGGTATCTAGAATGACGCGCATCATCCAAATGTGTCAATTCGGGTTTTCCCTGAGGCGCCGTGGCTGAGACACGATGCTCCTGGGCGGGTGCGGGGGGTCCGCTGCTCCTGCGCTATCACGATCGCGAGTGGGGTGTCCCGGTTCATGACGACACCCGGCATTTCGAAGTCCTGGTGCTGTCGGGCGCGCAGTCCGGATTGAACTGGTCCCTCGTGCTGAACAAGCGTGAGGGTTATCGCCGCGCGTTCGATGGATTCGATCCTGGAAAAGTCGCCCGCTATTCGGACAAGCGAATCCTGCGGCTCACGTCGAACCCGGAAATCATCCGCAACCGGATGAAGATCACCTCGGCCGTGCGCAACGCGCGCGCGCTTCTCGAAGTCCGCGAAGAATTCGGGAGCTTCGATTCCTACTGCTGGCGTTTTGTCGGCGGGCGCCCCAAAGTGAACCGCTGGAAGGCGATGCGGCAGATTCCAGCGACCTCACGCGAATCCGAGGCGTTCAGCAAGGACCTCAAGCAGCGCGGGTTCAGCTTCGTGGGACCGACGGTCATCTATGCGTACATGCAGGCGGTCGGAATGGTGAACGACCACCTCGTCGATTGCTTCCGCTATCGAGAGGTCCACGGTGACACACCCGTGACATGAAAAAGGGCCCGCGAGGGGGCCCTTCGTCATGAGGCCACTTGGCTAGAACGTCGGGCCCACTCTGGGGCGAATCTCGTTCTGCACGTAGCGCACGTCCTGTACGCTGCCGGCCGTGCGCGCCGCGCGCCAGGCCTGGCCGCCCGTCATGGTGTAGCCGGTGAGCGTGACCACGGCGTCGTGCGATTCCACGCCGATCTTCCCGCTGATGTTGGGCATGTTGTAGATGGCGTCGATCACGTCGCCCTGGATGCGTTGGTCCATCGTGAGTCGTGGTGTCTCGACCGTCACGGGCGGTTGTACAGCCGGACGTTCGACCACCGGGGCCACGTACTGCGGCGCGACAGGCGCGGGCGCCGTGACGATCGACTCGTTCGGCTCGAGGCCTTTCACCGTCGTATCTTCGGCCACGACCACGCCAGGGCTGGGGGTCGAATTCAGCTTGGTTTCCTGCGATTCGTTCATCGCGAACGCAGTCGCGGTGACGGCGGCGAGCGCGGCGACCAGCGCCCCCGTGCGGATCTTCGTCGGGTTCCTCATGCGAGCTCTCCTGGATGGCATTGACGAAAGTGTTCGAAACCGCCGACACGGGAGAGTTTCGCGGAATATTCGGCACGAATGAACGGGGTGTCGCCGAACGACGACGTGGGCACCGTCGAATCGGTGTGCAGCTACAGCGGCCAGTCAGGCGTGGCGCAACAGGCCCAGCGCGATCTCCGCGACGATGAGGAGGACGATCGTCACTTCCAGGACCACCAGCCTGTAATCGCGCGACATGTCGAGCACCAGCTCGAGGGCTTCCTGGACGCTGCGCAGCTTGTGCTCGAGCGCCAGGTAGCGGTCGGCGAGATCGAGCTCGGCGCGCAGCTCCTGGTAGATGCGGTCGGCGGTCGAGTCCTCCCAGACGGCGTCCGGCTTGTCGAGGAGGTGCAGCACGGAGAGCACCTCGTTGCGCGTGCCGATGGCGGTGCCGATGAAGCGATGCAGCGGTTTGGTCGCAAGCGGCGCGCGGCCCGAGATTTCCAGCCGATCGACGAGACTGTCCGTGCGCGCGAACATCTGGTCGACGATTCGCTCGTAATAGTCCATCGCCGCGCTCTGCGCCAGCGTGATCGCGACGACGCTCGCGCCCTCCATGGTGAGACGGTCCACGACGAGGTCTCCGTCGCGCATGTCCGGATGCGGGGCCGCTTCCTCGTGGACCACGAGGTCCTCGGACGCGCTGGCCTCGTGCAGCGCGGGCCTCGCAGCCTCGAGTCGCGCGATGTGCCGGCGGCGCTCGTCCTCCGGCACGTCGTACATCGTCATCGCGCCGAAGGGATACACGAACACGTGCCCGGACTGCGTCGGGTACCACAGCTCGTGCGCCGTGCGCCTCGCCTCCGGATAGGCCCCGGCCAGGTCCTTGAGATTCAGGTTCTCGACGAACGCGACGGCGTGGAATCTGTGCGTCGGCATTCCCTCAGCCTACACCGTCAAGTTACGCTGCTGCTGTCTCCTTGGGAGTCGCGAGCAGTTGCCACTCCCACAGGAGGCTCGTGCCCACGTTGCCCATGTGGTCGACCAGCATTTGCGCGAGTGGCGCAACCGTCGCCGTCCGCGCCCAATCGCGTTGCAGCTCGGAGGCGAAGACCGTCCATGTGATCGGGACCGCGCCCGCCTGGATCATGCGTTGGACGGCCATCTCGTGCGCCTCGAGGCTCACGCCGCCCGACGCGTCGGTCACGATGTAGACCTCGTAGCCCTCGCCGAGCGCCTGGATCGTCGGCATCGCCAGGCAGATCTCGGTCCAGAGCGCGGCCATCACGATCTTCTTCTTGCCCGTTTTCTTCACCCAGTCGACGACGCGCTTGTCTTCCCACGTGTTGATGAAGGTGCGGTCGATCGGCTTTTGCTCGGGGAACAGATCCTGGAGCTGCTTGAGGAGGTTGCCACCCTTGTCCTGGACCACGGTGGTGAGGAGCGTCGGTACGCCAAAGACCTTGGCGGATTTCGCCAGGCCCACGACGTTGTTGATGACGGTCTGCGAGTCATGGCTGCGCAGCCCCGCGAACTGGAAGGGCTGGTGATCGATGAGGATCAGGGCGCAGTTGTCCGGCGAGAGCAACGCGCCGAGGCCGGTCTTCGAATTCATGGATGGCACCTTTCGTAAGGCCTGGGATTCAGGCGAGCTTGATGAGGTTGAGCGTGGGAAGCGGTCCGCCCGGAAACTGCTGCAGCCCCGAGCCGACGGCAAGCGTGCCGAGATCGATCGTCGCGAACCCGAATTCTTCGAGCACTCCCGCGACCGTTTTCTTCGCTGCCGCATCGTCGCCCGAAAGGAACAGCACGCGACGTCCGCCGGCCTCGCGAGGATTGGAGCCGAGCACTTTCGCGAGCAGCGTGTTCATCGCCTTGACGACGCGCGCGCCCGGGGCCAACGACGCCACCACCTGGCTGGAAGTCTTCCCGCCCAGCTCGGCGAGCTTGAATCCGGGCTGCACGACGGGATTGGTCGCATCGATGAGGATGCGGTTGTTCCAGGGCTGAAGGCCCGCAAGCGCTTCGGGCACCGCCGACCACGGCACCGACAACACCACGATATCCGCGGCGGACGCTTCCCCGGTCGCCACCGCGTGAGCGCGCGCGCCGAGCTGCTGGACGATTTCCCGCAGCGAGTCCGGGCCGCGGCTGTTGCTGAGGAGGGCATCGTGGCCCGCCGTCACCACTTGCCTGGCGACGGATTGTCCTATCGCGCCGGCGCCGATGATTCCGATCTTCATGTGATGGAATCTAAGGGCTTCCGGCCTGCCTATAAAGACCCATAATGTGGCTTCTTTGTTTCCAATGGGAAATAATGAACGTCAATCCGAAGCTGAATGTGGTGCTGGCGATGCAGGTTTATGCACGGGTGGTGGAAGCAGGCACCTTCACCAAGGCGGCGGACTCTCTGCGGATGCCCAAGCCGACGGTCACGAAGCTCGTGCAGGCTCTCGAGGCGCGCCTGCGCGTGAGGCTCCTCAACCGCACCACCCGGAAGGTGACCGTCACGCCCGATGGCGCGGCGTATTACGAGCGCGCGACGCGGCTCCTCGGCGATCTCGAGGACATCGAGTCGAGCGTAGCGAACGCGCAGGCGAGCCCCAAGGGGCGCGTGCACGTTGGCATGGGCGGCACCGCCGCCAGCATGTTCGTCATTCCGGCGCTGCCCACCTTCCTGCAGCGTTATCCCGAGATCCAGCTCGAGCTCGGCGTGAGCGACCACCTGATCGACCTGTTGAGCGAGAACGTGGATTGCGTGATTCGCGGAGGGTCGTTGACGAACCTGGAGCGATCGTTGGTCGCGCGCCACGTCGGTGATTTTCCATTGGTCACCTGCGCGACACCCGCATACCTGAAGCGCCATGGCACGCCGAGGCACCCGCACGACCTGCGAACCGGCCACGTGATCGCGGATCGTTTATCTCCACGTACCGGGCGCGCCGCACCGATGGTCTTCGAGCATGGCGGCAAACGCATCGAGATCGAGGGCCACCATGCGATCGCGGTCAATGAGAGCAATGCGCACCTGGCCATGGTTCGTGCCGGGCTTGGCATCGGGCAGATGCCGGCGTTCATGTTCCAGCCAGTCGGGCCGGGAGAGCTCAGGGCCATTCTCACGGCCTGGCAGCCCGCACCGCTGCCGATGCATGTCCTGTATCCGGCCAATCGTCATCTCAGCGCGAAAGTTCGCGTCTTTGTCGACTGGGTAGCGGAGCTCTTTGCTAGGTCTTCAGCCGGTACCCGGTCCTGAAGATCCACGTCACCGCGGCAAGGCAGGCCGCGAAGAAGGCGGCGGTGAGCGCGAAGCTCTGCACCACCGGAACATCCGAGATCCCGTAGAAGCTCCAGCGGAAGCCGTTGATGAGATACACGATGGGGTTGAACAGGCTGAAGGTGCGCCAGCCGCCCGGCAGCAGGTCGATCGAGTAGAACGCGCCGCCGAGGAAGGTGAGCGGCGTGATCACCAGCATCGGGATGAAGTTGAGCTGCTCGAACCCGTTCGCCCAGATGCCGAGGATGAAGCCGAAGAGGCAGAAGGATGTCGCCGTGAGCAGGAGGAATCCGATCATCCACATCGGGTGGTCCACGCGCACGGGTACGAAGGCGTTCGCCGTGACCAGGATCACCGCACCCACCACGACCGATTTCGTCGTCGCCGCGCCCACGTAGGCCAGCACCGCTTCCAGCGGCGACACCGGCGCCGAGAGCAACTCGTAGATGGTGCCCGTGAACTTGGGCAGGTAGATACCGAATGAAGCGTTGTTGAGGCTCTCGGTGAAGAGCGCGAGCATCACCAGCCCAGGGACGATGAAGGAGCCATAGGGCACGCCGTCGATCTGCGCCATGCGCCGGCCGATCGCGGCGCCGAACACGACGAAGTAGAGCGAGGTGGTGATCACCGGCGTGATGAGACTCTGGAATAGCGTGCGGCGGAAGCGCGCCATTTCGAAACCGTAAATCGCCCTCACGGCGTGGCGGTTGAACCTCATGCATGCGCTCCCACGAGGCTCACGAAGATCTCTTCGAGCGACGTCTGGCGGGTCTCGAGGTCGCGATACTCCACCCCCAATTCCGTGAGGCGCCGAAGCAGGGCGGAGACGCCGGTGTCCATCTCATGGGCGTCGTAGGTGAGCTCGAGCTCGGCACCGCCATGGTTGAGCGCGAGCCGCCACTCGGAAAGCGCGTCAGGAATTGCGGCGATGGGTTGCGCGAGATGGACGATGAGCTGCTTCGTGCCGAGCGATCGCATGAGCGCGGCCTTTTCGTCCAGCGCCACCAGCGCGCCCTTGTCGATGACGCCGATTCGGTCGGCCATCTCCTCGGCCTCGTCGATGTAGTGCGTGGTGAGGATGATGGTCACGCCGCCTTCCCGAAGCCGGCGCACCAGCGCCCACATCTCGCGGCGCAGCTCCACGTCCACGCCGGCCGTGGGCTCGTCGAGGAACAGGATCGCCGGCTCGTGCGCGAGCGCCTTCGCGATCAGCACGCGGCGCTTCATGCCGCCCGAGAGCGTCATGATCTTGCTGTCGCGCTTGTCCCACAGCGAAAGATCGCGCAGGACCTTCTCGAGATGCGCATCATTCGGCGGCCGGCCGAAGAGGCCGCGGCTGAAACAGATGGTCCCCCACACCGTCTCGAACATGTCGGTGTGAAGCTCCTGCGGCACCAGGCCGATCCTCGAGCGCGTCTCGCGATAGTCGCGCAGGATGTCGAAGCCATCGACCATCACGCGGCCCGCCGTCGGGCGGACGATGCCGCAGACGATGCTGATCAGCGTCGTCTTGCCCGCGCCATTGGGACCCAGCAACGCGAGGATCTCGCCCCGCTTGATCTCGAGGTCGATGCCCTTCAGGGCCTCGAGGCCGGACGCGTAGGTCTTGGTCAGGCCCTGGATCGAGATCACCGAAGACTTACCCGATGTATTTCTTCACCGTGTCGGCATCGCGCTCGCTCGCCTTGGACGGGTCGTTCCCGAACTCACGCAGCGCGCGTCGCTGGCGCAGGAGATCCCAGTAGCGGTCCAGCTGGATCTGCACCTTGGCGAGGCGCTTTTTCTGCTCGTCGTTCAAGTTGCCGTGATCGAAAAGGCGATGCTCTTCGGCGACCAGCGCTTCGATGTGGGCGAAAACCGGTGCATCGTTGTCGGGCTTGGCCATGGCTTCTCCTGGGAAACAATCAAGATAGGGACATTGTCCGCCAACATCAAGCGGGCGATGCCGTGCAAGTCAGTGGGCGCCCGCGGCCTCGGCGGAAGGGCCGGCCATGGCCGGCTTCGAGAGCCACACGAGGCCGATCATCGCCAGGAACAGCAGCGCGGACGCGTAGAAGATGTCGTTCGCCGAAAGCAGCGCCGCCTGCTGGTCCACCAATCGATTGAGCGCCGCCAGGCTCTGGTCGGGACTGAGCCCGCCGGCCTGCAGGTTCGCAAGCGCCTGCGAGGTGGTCGGATCGTAGGGCGTGAGCTTCTCCACCATCTGCGCGTGGTGCATCGTCGCCCGATGGTCCCACAGCGTTGTCGAGATCGAAGTCCCGAACGATCCCGCGCTGATGCGCGCAAAGTTCGAAAGGCCGCTCGCGGCCGCCATCTGCTGCGGCGAGATTCCGGAAAGCGTGATCGTGACCAGCGGAATGAAGAAGAACGCGAGGGCCGCGCCCTGGATCACCGTCGGCAGCATGAGCGTCGCGAAATCCACCTGCGTGTTGAAGTGCGAGCGCATGAGCATCACGACGGCGAAGATCGCGAATGCGGTGGTCGCGAGGTAACGCGGGTCGATTCGCGAGACGTTGCGTCCGACCAGCGGGCTCAGCACCACCGCGAGCAGCCCGACGGGCGCGAGCGCCATGCCGGCGAGCGTCGCGGTGTAGCCCATGTATTGCTGCAGCCACAGCGGCAACAGCACGACGTTGCCGAAGAAGACGCCATACCCGAGCGAGAGCGCGGCGGCACCCATGGTGAAGTTGCGCCGCTTGAACAGGCGCAAGTCCACCACGGGATGGTCGTCGGTGAGCTCCCACACGATGAAGAGCGCAAAGCCGAGCACCGCGGCGACGGCGAGCGTGACGATGGTTCCCGAGTGGAACCAATCGAGGTCCTTGCCCTTGTCCAGCATCACCTGGAGCGCGCCGACCCAGATCACGAGCAAGCCCAGGCCCACCGCGTCGATCGGCAGCTTCCTCGTCGCCGTCTCGCGCGGCCGATAGATCATCCAGGTGACCGCGGCGGCCGCGATTCCTACCGGCGCGTTGATGTAGAAGATCCACGGCCACGAGACGTTGTCGGTGATCCATCCGCCGAGAAGCGGGCCGGCCACGGGCGCCACGAGCGTGGTCATCGACCACATCGCCAGCGCCATGCCCGCCTTTTCCTTGGGGTAGCTGGCGAGAAGAAGCGTCTGGGAGAGAGGGATCATCGGTCCCGCGACGGCGCCCTGGATGACGCGGAAGAGGATCAGCAGCTCGATGGATGGCGCGAGGCCGCACGCAATCGAAGCCAGCACGAAGAGCAGGATCGACGCCGTGAAAAGGCGCACTTGCCCGTAGCGCTGCGTGAGCCAGCCGGTGAGGGGAAGTGAAATCGCGTTCGAGACCGCGAATGAGGTGATCACCCACGTGCCCTGCTCGGGCGATACGCCCAGGTCGCCCGCGATCGCCGACAGCGACACGTTCGCGATGGACGTGTCGAGCACGTTCATGAACGTCGCCAGCGAGAGCGCGATCGTCCCTGCGACGAGCGCGCCGCCCTTGAGCGGTGCAGCGGCGTTCACGTGCCCGCCGGTACCCGCGATTGCGCCATGTGGGGCAGCCGATCGCCGCCCTGGTCGCGGGTGTCGACCTTCACCTGCATCGACAGGCCGACCTGCAACGGATGCTCGCCCAGCTCGCCGCGTTCGATCGCGATGCGCACCGGCACGCGCTGCACGATCTTGACCCAGTTGCCGCTGGCGTTCTGTGCCGGCAGGAGCGCGAAGGCGCCACCGGTGCCCGCGCCGAAGCCGACGACCTTCCCGTGGTACTCGAGCTTGTCGCCGTAGAGGTCCGCGGTGAGCTTCACGGGCTGGCCCACTCGCATCTGCTTGAGCTGCCCTTCCTTGAAGTTCGCATCGACCCAGACGTCGTCCAGCGAGATCATGGCCATGAGCGGCGTGCCCGGCGCGATGCGCTGCCCGACCTGCACCGCGCGCTTGGCGACGTAGCCGGAGACCGGAGCGTTGATGGCGGTGCGTGAGTAGGCGAGGTCGGCTTCGCGAACGCGAGCGATGGCACTGCGCACATCGGGGTGGCTCCCGACGGTCGTGTTCTCGACGAGGGCCTGCTGCGCCGCGAGCTGCTCCCGGGCGGCGCTGGCCGCGGCTTCCGCCACGTTGAGCGTCGTCCGGTCGTGCTGCAGCGCTTCGTTGGAGATGAAGCCCGATGCGGCCAGGCGCTCGCGGCGGTTCAGGTCGTCCGCTGCGCGCACACGCTCGGCGTCGCGCTCTCGCACCGTCGCGGCGAGCTGCGCGGAAGTCGCGTAAAGGTTGCGCACCTGGCGCTCGGTCTTGGCCAGCTGGCTCTCGGCCTGGTCGAGCGCAACCTTCGCGTCGGCGGTGTCGAGCTGCACGAGCGTCGTGCCGGCCTTCACGAAATCGGTGTCGTCGGCGGCGACGGAGACGACGGTGCCGGGAACCTGCGAGGTGATCTGGACGACGTTGCCGTTCACGTAGGCGTCGTCGGTGGATTCGGCGTGGCGCAGCGCGATCGACCAGTACGAGCCGTAGGCGATGGCGCCCACCGCGAACGTGGCGACGACTGCGAGGAGAGCTTTCCTGCGATTCATTGTCCGGCCTTTCTCAGCCTTTCACTGTTGCCTGTGCTTCGGCGGTTGCAAGGATCCTCTTCAGCAGGGCCTCGAGTGCCTTGACTTCGGCCTTGGTGAAGCCTTCAAGGAAATCGTTGGCGACACCCACCGCGGCGGCGAGTGCCTTCGGGTAGAGCTTCCTGCCCTCGGGTGTGAGCTCGAGCCTGATGGTCCGGCGGTCCTCGTCGCTGCGCACGCGACGCACGAGGCCGCGCTGCTCGAGCGCGTCGATCTTGCGTGTCATCGCGCCGGGATCGTGGGCGAGGAGCGAGCATATGGACGAGGCCGTATCAACGGTGCCGTTGGCGAGCGTCACCAGCACCAGGTAGTCCGCCGCCTTGAGATCCAGCGGCGCAAGGCGCTCCTCGATTTCCTGGAGGAAGGCGGCCCTCACGCGGGCGATCAGGCCCGGGATGGCGTTCGTCGGTTCGTAGGTTGCGAGGTCGTAAGCGGCCATAAATCCTCTTTGATTGCCGCCACTATAATTGCCTAAGCAACCATTGTCAAGGCTATTTTAGCCGGAACAATAAACCGATGGGTTTACAAGGAGTTGCGCAATCCTCGCGCCGGCCTCGATCAGGGCGATCTCGACGGCGACCGGACGTGAAGCGAGCAGTAATGCCAGGGCGATCGCGAGAAGCGGCAGCCCGAGCCACCAGAGCCACCGCATCATGACGCGTACCTCAGCCCTTGGCAGCCGAGGCGGAGTGCGCTTCCTTCAGCTTCGTCGCGCACTCCTCGCAGCACACCTCGACGGTCTTGCCGCCGACCGTCACCTTGATCGCATTGGCGTCGAGCTTGTAGTCGCAGGCCGCGCAGGTCTTCTGATTCATGAGATTTGCCTCCAGTGAATACCCGAAGTCCGGGTGTTCCCAGTAGGCCACCTCGTGAAGCGGCCCCGCTATCGAGAACTTGAGCGACGCAGCGCCGTGGCGCGGAATTCCGACGGCGTGTAGCCAAACACTTCGCGAAACGCCGCGGTGAAATGGCTGTGGCTGGAGAAGCCCAGGTCGAGGCCGAGCGCGGTGAGGTCGTCGTACTGGCCGATGAGGTCGAGGGCGCGCGCGAGGCGCAAGTGGCGCTGGTAGCGATAGAGCGGCATGCCCTCCACTTGTTGGAATACGCGCGTGAGGTGCACCGGCGAGCCGCCGACTTCCGCGGCGATCTCCGCGAGCGTCCAGCGACGCGCAGGATCGCTTGCAAGGACGAGCTTGGTGCGATCGACGAGTCGCCTGCGGCCGTGGGTGCCCCCCGCCGCGTGTGTCGTGCGCGGGCCGAGCGAACGGCGCACGAGGGTGAGTGCGAGTCCCTCCGCTTCGAGAGGCTCCGCGGCGCCGCTTCGCAGGCCGTGGCGAAGCAACGCGACGAGCGCCTGCGCGCGCGCGTCGATGCGAAGGCGCTGCGGCTTGAAGGCGGGAGTCGCGCGATCCTGCAGAAGGGGGCGCGGCGCGAGCTCCCGCAACAGCTCCTCGCCGATGGCGACCGAAAGGTTCGCATCGCCGCCCGCCACCGGATGGCTCACCCGGTACGGCTCGTCCGCGTTGAAGAAGATCACCTGGTTCGCTTCCGCGACGGCCTGGTCGCTCCCCACGTGGCGCACGTAGACGCCGCGGTACGGGAACACGAGATGCGTCCCCGAAGCGCATTCCTCGCAGCTCTCGTGACGGTGCGAGCCGCGGCAATGCACGTCGTTGATCGAGACCGTGCGTGTCTCGAGCAGGGTGTCGGCGTCGATCTCGCTCATCGCGCCAAATTACACGATCCCGGGCGGGGCCGCTGTCAGGAAATTGAGCGGTTCAGCCCTGGTCAGGAATCTCCGGCTCGACCAGCATCGAGGAACGCGTTGTAGAGGCGCTCGGGCGTGGTCTTGAAGACGCGGTGCAGGCGAATGGTGCTGGGCATGGGCGTTTCCGTTCGAATAGGCGAGGAATCCTACCTCTGGTCGAACGGGAAAGCGCCATTTTCGACACACGGATCACGGCATTGGTGAAAATATTCGGCCCTTTCGAGCGTCTACACTCCCATGTACGACATGTTCAAGTTCCTTCGGATCGTCGGCATTTGACCGCGAGTCCATGGCCCATGGCGCAGGACGAGCGGCTCTCGGAAGCGATCGGCCGCGACGCGTCGCGCCTCGCGCGCTTCATTCGCAGCCGCGTGGCGGACCCGCGCGACGCGGAAGACATCCTGCAGGAAGTCTTCTACGAGCTCGTGAACGCGTACCGGCTGATGCAGCCGATCGACGAGGTCTCGGCGTGGCTGTTTCGGGTCGCGCGCAACCGGATCACCGACCTTTTCCGGCGGCGAGCGCGCGAGGTCGAGGCTTCGCAGCCGCAGGACGAGGAATCGTCTATCGAGGACCTGCTGCCGTCGCCCGAAGGCGGTCCCGAGGCGCAGTTCGCCCGCCGCGTGCTGGTGGAAGAGATGGCCGAAGCACTCGCGGAGCTGCCCGTTGAGCAGCGCGAAGTCTTCATCGCGCACGAGATCGAGGGTGTCAGCTTCAACGAGCTTTCGCAGCGAACGGGCTTGAACGTGAAGACACTGCTGTCGCGCAAGCACTATGCGGTCCTGCATTTGCGCGAGCGGCTGCGGGCGATCTACGACGAATGGACGCAAGGATAGGAGTGGAGCGATGAGACGCAACTGGGTGCTTCGCGTGCTGGGCTTTGTGCTGATCGCGGTGTTGTTCGTCACCGCGGTGGGCGCGATCGTGATGCTGTTGTGGAATTCGCTGCTGCCGTCTCTTTTCGGCCTGCGCGAGATCGGCTTCTGGGAGGCGCTGGGATTGCTCGTCCTGGCAAGAGTCCTCTTCGGGGGCTTCCGAGGTCGAGCCGGTTGGCACTGGGGCTGGCGGCATCGGATGCATGAGCGCTGGGCGCAAATGACGCCGGAGGAGCGGGAGAAATTCCGCGAGGGGATGCGATCGCGATGCGGCCATTGGGGACGGCCCGATGAGCAAGCGAAGCCGCCGGCCTGATGTGGAATTGGCTGCCCAAGGCGAAGACACGCCGCCTTCTTGAGGTTGCGCCGCGCCATCCCCACGTAGCACCCAATGGACACTCATCTCGACGCGTATTCGCAGGCCGTCGTCCAGGCGGTCGAGACGGTCGGGCCCGCCGTCGCGCACATTGAAGTGAAGGGCGCGGGCGGCGCGCGCCGCGGCAGCGGCTCGGGCTTCGCCTTCACGCCCGACGGCCTGATCCTCACCAACAGTCATGTCGTGCACGGTGCGCAATCGATTCGCGCAACGTTCGCCGACGGCCACAACGGCGAGGCCGATTTGCTGGGCGACGATCCGCACACGGACGTGGCGGTGCTGCGCATCAGCGCTTCGGCGCTTCCCTCGGCGAAGCTGGGGACATCGCGGGATCTCAAGGTCGGCCAGCTCGCCATCGCCATCGGCAACCCGCTCGGCTTCCAGCAGACGGTGACCGCGGGCGTGGTGAGCGCGCTCGGCCGCACGTTGCGATCACAGACCGGACGCCTGATCGACGACGTGCTGCAAACGGACGCGGCGCTGAATCCCGGCAATTCCGGCGGCCCGCTGGTAAACGCCGCGAGCGACGTGATCGGCCTCAACACCGCGATCATTCCCGGTGCGCAGGGCATCTGCTTCGCGATCGGCGTGGACACCGTGAAGTGGGTCGTGGGCGAGCTGCTCGCGAATCGCAAGGTGCGACGCGGCTATCTCGGCTTCGGCGGCGCCACGGTGCCGCTCAGCCGCCGTGCGGCGCGCTACTTCGACGTCGAGAACCTGGGCTGCATTCGCGTCGAGAGCGTTGAACGCGGCTCGCCGGCCGAGCGCGTCGGCGTGAAGGCGGGCGATGTGGTGCTGCGCTTCGACGGCAAGGTGGTGAACGGCATCGACGACCTGCATCGCTTGCTGTCGCGCGACAGCATCGGCCGCAAGATTGCGCTCGTCGTGCGCCGCGACAACCGCATTGTCGATTTCACCATCGAGCCGATCGAGCTGGCTTGATGCTCAATTCCTCAGCGGCCGAGATTCGCGGCACGATGACCACCTCCGCGCGATAGACTTCCCACATGAAATCACTCGGTTCCAGGCCGAAAGGCCCGCGACAGGAGCGCATCCAGGCGTCGCCGCGCTGGGCAGGCGATGGATTCCGCAATGTGCATCCCGTGATCCCCGGTTTGAAGGATCCGGACACGCCGATGCCGACAGTGAAGGATTTCTTCTGCGAGGACGGGCGCCGGGTGCCGACAGCTCCGCTGCCTTCCACAAGCCCGCTCGAGACGTGGCGGAGCAAGCCGCAGAGCGGCCTTCGCGTGACGTGGCTCGGCCACTCGACGGTGTTGATCGAGATCGATGGGGTGCGCGTGCTCACCGATCCGGTGTGGGGGCCGCGCGCCTCGCCCTTCGCGCTCGTGGGCCCGAAGCGCTTCCAGCCCGTTCCCGTGACGTTGCGGGAAATGCCGCCGGTGGACGTCGTGATCATCTCCCACGACCACTACGACCACCTCGACTATCCGACGATCCGGGCGCTTGCGAAAACGGATGTGCCGTTCGTGACCTCGCTCGGAGTCGGCGCGCATCTCGAGGCGTGGGGCGTGCAGCCGGAGCGCATCACCGAGCTCGACTGGTGGGAATCGCACGAGCTTCCCCGCGGCGTGCGGGTGACCGCGGCGCCGTCGCAGCATTTCTCGGGCCGCACGTTCGGATCCCGAAACACGACGCTGTGGTCGTCCTTGGTCCTGCGATCGGACAAGCACGCCATCTTCTTCAGCGGCGACACGGGCCTCACCACCGAGTACGCAGATATTCGCGCGCGGCTGGGTCCCTTCGACCTCGTCATGCTCGAGATCGGCGCCTTCCATCCGTCGTGGGGTGACATGCACCTCGGCCCCGAGAACGCGCTCAAGGCGCACGCGCTGCTGGGCGGCGCCACGTTCCTTCCCGTGCACTGGGCGACCTTCAGCCTCGCGATGCA
>WNFL01077714.1_pt1 | contig 15723 bp, 12 predicted proteins | sample 5400361 | NCBI WGS metagenome assembly WNFL01 (sample SAMN13153351, study PRJNA577476) | soil metagenome | isolation source: 40 cm soil on Douglas fir-dominated hillslope | place: USA:California | collected 2013-09-17
TGGGCGACAGTGTCACCGCCATCGATGGCACGACCAACGAGACGACGAACATCGCGGTCGGCACCAGGCCCCGCGGCATCGCCGTGAACGCGATCACGAACCGCGTGTACGTCGCCAATATCTGGACCGGCACCGTCTCGGTCATCGACGGGTCCGCCAACACGGTGATCGCGACGATACCGGTCGGCGAGCTGCCGTATTCGGTCGCGGTCAACCCGTTGACGAACAAGGTGTACGTGGCGAACGCGACCGAACAGGTCACGCAACCCGGGACGGTGACCGTCATCGACGGGGCCACGCACGAGACCACCAGCATCGCCGCCGGCATTCAACCGGCTTTCGTCGCCGTCAACACGACGACCAACAGGATCTACGTCCTCGGCGCCCAGGCCAATGGCGACGTCACGGTGATCAACGGCGCCACCGGCGACACGACGCACGTTGCGATCCCGTACGGTCCCTGGGGCTTCGCGTTGCTGAACTCTGTGGCGATCAACGAGGTGACGAATCGCATCTACGTCACCGACGGCATGTCCTCGAACCTGCTCGTCATCGACGGCGCGACAAACGAGGTCTCGCTCCGGCCGGTTGGCGCCTATCCGAGCTTCGTCACCGTGAATCCCGCGAACAACCGTGTGTACGTCTCGAACAGCGGCGATGCCACGGTGGACGTCCTCGACGAGAACTGACGCGGGCGGACCGGGCAGCTGACGACCTCGCGGCCCGGCCGGAGGCGCGCCGATAACCGGACGGCCGCCGGCGTGCCTCCGTGTAGCGCCGCCCGTGCGGCCCGGTAGTTCTTACCTGCACCCGGGGGCGCGTAAGCATCCGGCAGGGCGGATTGCCCCGCGAACTTTCGAGAAACCGATTCTTCTCTCGACGGCACGACCGTTGCTCCCCGCCGGGTGACCCTCGTGCAACTCCCGGATCCCCGTCGTCTCGAGACGTTCGTCGACTCGCACCGGACACTGGCGCTGACGTCGATCGTCGCCCTGTGCCTGGCATCGTGGACCACGACGGGGGCGGCGCTTGGCTACGTATACGGCGCGGTCCGCTCGCTGCCCGGTCCCACCGCCATCCGCGCCGCGGCGTCGATGGCGCACGCCACCACCGTCACCGATGCGCAGGGGCGCCACGCATTCACGATCTTCGAGGAGCAGCGGCTCCAGGTTCCGCTCTCGCGCGTGTCACCGAACCTGACGCGCGCGATGATCGCGGTCGAAGACCGGCGCTTTTACGACCACGGCGGCGTCGATCCGATCCGCCTGGCGGGCGCGCTGCTGCACGACCTGGCGCGCAATCGCGTCGAGCAGGGCGGGAGCACCATCACGCAGCAGCTCGCGCGGCTCAGCTTCCTGACGCCGGACAAGACCATCCGCCGGAAGCTGCAGGAGCTCGTGCTCGCCGGCCGCCTCGAACGCACGTTCAGCAAGGATCAGATCCTCGAGCTGTACCTGAACAAGGCGTACTTCGGCGACGGCCTCTACGGAGTCGAAGCCGCATCGCTCGGTTACTTCGGCAAGCACGCGTCCGACCTGGACGTCGCGGAGGCGGCGCTGATCGCGGGCCTCGTGAAATCGCCCTCCGCCTACGCGCCAACGGTCAACGCCACGCGTGCGCTCGCGAGGCGCGCGACGGTGCTCGACGTGATGCGCGACGCCGGCGTCATCGACGAGCCCACATATCGCTCCGCGCTTCGATCGCCGCTGCGCCTCGACGACGCGCTGCGGCGCGAGGAAGCGTACGGGCAGTACTTCAAGGAGGAAGTCCGGAAACAGCTCGTCGACCTGTTCGGATGGGAGCGCGTCTACCGCGCCGGCCTGCGTGTCGAGACCACGCTCGACGTCGACATGCAACATGCCGCGGAAGCGGAGGTGACGCGCGCGATCGCGGACATCGAACGGCGGCAGAACCGCCCTGCATCGGCGCGCACCGCGGACACCGCGTTGCAGGCGGCGCTGAGGTGCGCGCGATGGTCGGAGGGCGCGACTTCCGCGCCAGTCCGTTCAACCGGGTGACGCAATCGAAACGGCAGCCTGGCTCCGCGTTCAAGCCGGTCGTCTACGCCGCCGCTCTCGAACAGGGCTATTCACCGGCAACGATCATCAGCGGGTTGAATGCGCCGGCGACGCTGTCCGAGGCGACGTGGCTGCCGGACGACGAACATGTGACGGACGAAGCGATGACGATGCGCGCGGCGCTTCGCGTGTCGAGCAATCGCGCCGCGGTGCGCATGCTGCAGACCATCGGCGTCCCTGCGGCGGTCGATTACGCGGCGCGCCTCGGCCTGGGCCGCATGCCGCGCGTGCCGTCGCTCGCGCTCGGCACGGGAGAGGTCACGCTCCTCTCGTTGACCTCCGCGTTCGGGGCGTTTGCCGACGGCGGCCAGCTCGCGCGTCCGGCGCTGATTCGCCGCGTGACGTCGAGCGACGGGCAGGTACTGTACGAGTCGCCAGCGGCATCGACGCGCGCCGTGAGCCCGGCGACGGCGTTCCTGGTCACGTCGATGCTCGAGGACGTGATCGACGCCGGCACCGCGGCCCAGGCGCGTGAGCTCGGGTTCCACCTCCCCGCGGCCGGCAAGACCGGCACGACCAACGACTACCGCGATGCGTGGTTCGTCGGCTACACGCCACGGCTCGTCACCGGTGTGTGGGTGGGATACGACCAGCCGCGCACCATCATCCGCGGCGGCTACGCCGCGCAGCTCGCCGTTCCGCTCTGGGCGCGCTTCATGACTGCGGCCACGCGCGGCGACAAGCCCGAATGGTTCCGGCCGCCGCCAGGCGTGATCCCCGTCGATATCGACGCCGCCAGCGGACGGCTGGCCACGAGCGAATGCCGGCGCGCACCCGACGCCGCCGTGCGCGTCGAATACTTCGCGCAGGGAACGGAGCCGATTGACCTCTGCCCGATCCATCGCTCGGGCCTGCTGCGCGCGCTCGTCGTCCCTTCGCCGGCCTCGCCGGACGTGCTGCCGCGTGGAATCGCGATCGCGCAGGAACCGTCGACGACGCCGCTCCAGCAGCAGGCGGCGCAGGCCGATCCCCATGGGCAGGCCGCGGACATCCGCGCCGAGGAACCGCCCGCGAAGAGGAAGCGCGGCTTCTGGTCGCGCGTCCTGGGCATCGGGAAGAGCGCGGATCGTAGATGAACCCACGCCTGGGTATCGCCATCCTGCTCGTCGCCGCCCTCCCGACGCTGGCGCGCGCGCAATCGCCGGTTCAGGCCGGCGCGTGGACGATCTCGCCCTTGCTGGGCGTCGCATTCGACCCCGACGGCGACGCCTCGCTCTCGCTTGCGGGCGCCCTCGACTATTACCTGACACCGCAGTTCGCGCTCGAGGGCGAGCTCGGGCATGTCTTCGATACGGCGCCTGACAATCCGGACGTCGACGCATCGCTGACGACGGCCCACGCGGGCATCCTGTACATCCTCGATTTCGCCGTCCGGCCGTACGTGGCTGCCGGGATCGGGGCCGGCCACTACTCGGTCGAAGTGCGGCCGGAGCGAGAGTCCTTCGAGACGACGGAGCTCGGCTTCAACCTTGGCGCGGGACTGATCTACCCGTTGGACGACCGTCTGGCGGTGCGTGGCGACTTCAGGTATTTCAAGCACATCGACAACGTGCCCTCGTCCTGGCGCTTCTCCGGCGGTGTCACGCTGTTGCTCTCGCAGTAGCGGCCCCGATCAATTCCCGCTCGCGAGCCGTGCGCCCGACCCGAGGCGCTACACTCTCCGCTGTGAAGGACAACGAAACCCTCGAACGGCCCTGGTGGCTGTTGCCGGTCGGGCGCGTCCACGCGTGGTGGTGGCTGCTGGCGGGCATCGCGCTGGTCGGCGCCGACTACATCATCGGGCCCGAGTCACAGTTCCCGGTGCTCTACGTGATTCCCGTCAGCCTGGCCGCATGGTATTCAGGCCGCTGGCCTGCTGTCGCGCTGGCGATCGCCGTGCCGCTCTTTCACGTCGGGTTCCTCGTGATCGCGATGCGGGGAACGGAGAGCGCGATGCTGCTGGCCACGATGACCGTCGCGCGCGGCGCGGTTATCCTCGTCATGGCCCTCTGGATCGCGCGCCTCGCGGAGCACGAGCGCCAGCTGCTGCGGTACGTCGTGAGGCTGGAAGGGCTCCTGCGGATCTGCTCGGTGTGCAAGAGCATCCGCAACGAAAAGGGGGCCTGGGAACCGCTCGAGGCCTTCATCTCCGAGCGGTCCGACGCCGACTTCACGCACGGCCTCTGCCCGAGGTGCGTGGAGCGGCTTTAGCTCTTTTCCCCCTGGTCCAGGAGAGCTTCGCAATTGTTGCGCCCATCGCCGACGACGCCGCCGCGCTCTTCTACCGGCGCCTCTTCGAGCTCGACCCGTCGCTCGAGCGCATGTTCCGCGGCGACATGCACTGCGGGATCACTTCGAAGCCGCGCTCGCGCTCATCATCCGGAACCTCGACGAGATGGAGGCGCTCGCCGAATCGCTTCTTGAATCCGAGTGGCGCGCGGCGATTGCCGCGATCGTCGTGCCGATGCTGCAGGGCGCGGCCGTCCACACCGCGGTCGTGGCCGAACAGATCGCCGCCGAAGGCTCGGGGCAGTCGCAGACGAACTGAAAAGGAAACGGCCGCGGATGCGGCAGTGCTATGGGGTGGGTAGATTGTCTTCCACGATTGTCACCTGCACGCTCGTGGATGTCTCGTGTCCCGCCGCATCCCGCGCGATGGCCGTGATCGTGTGGACGCCGTCCAGTTGACGCGTCGCCCAGCCCCACTGATACGGCTGCGCCGTGATCGGGCCGCTGGCGGCGGCACCGTCAACCAGGAATTCCACGCTCGTGACGCCGACGTCGTCGGTCACGGCGGCGCTGAGCGTCACCGTGCTGCTCACCATCGAGCCGTTCACGGGATTGGTCAGCACCAGCGTCGGCGCCGCGGTGTCGTTCGCCACCGTGACGACCGCGCTCGCCGTCGTCGCGTGTCCCGCGGCATCGCGCGCGACCGCGCTGACGGTGTGCAGTCCGTTCGAGACGCCGGCGGTGTTCCAGGATGCTTCGTAGGGTGAGTTGGAGGCGGGTAATCCACTGAGGACGCCGTCAACCAGGAACTGAACGCTCACCACACCGATGTCGTCGGACGCCGTGGCAGCTAGGAGCATTGTTCCGGTAACCGTCGGCGCGCCCACAGGGTTCGTCAGCATCACCGACGGCGGTCCACTGTCGTTGGCCACGGTCACCGATAGGCTCGCCAGCGTCTCGTGACCGGCGGCATCGCGCGCGAGCGCCCAGATAGTGTGCGATCCGTTGGCCACGGTCGCCGAGTTCCACAACCACTCGTACGGCGCGGCCGTCACGGCCGGGCCGACGATGGTGCCGTCGGCCAGGAACTCGACGCTCACCACGCCGACATCATCCGACGCCGTCGCCACGAGCGGCACTGTGCCACTCACGTGACCCTCGGGGGGACTGACCAGCGCCAGGGTCGGCGGCGCCTGATCGTTGACCACGTCCACCACGACGCTGGTCGAGGTCTCGTGTCCGGCTGCGTCGCGAGCAACGGCCATCACCGTGTGCGGACCGTTGGCCGCACCCTCGGTGTCCCACGACCAGTGGTATGGCGGTCCCATGTCCGGCGCGCCGGCGACGACGCCGTCCACGAGGAACTGGACGCTCGTCACGCCAACGTTGTCACTCGCCGTCGCCACGAGCGCCATCGAGCCGGCCACCGAGTCGCCGTTGATCGGACTCAGGAACGCCACCGTCGGCGGAGCACTGTCGTTCGACACCACGACGGCGACGCTCGTGGTCGTCTCGTGGCCCGCGGAGTCGCGTGCGACGGCGCTTACCGTGTGGCTGCCGTTCGACGCACCAGCCGTGTTCCACAGCGTTTCGTAGGGAGCTTCGATGTCTTCGCTCCCGACGAGCGCGCCGTCCACCTTGAACTGCACGCCGGTCACGCCGATGTCGTCGCTTGCGGCCGCCAGCACGCTGACGAGACCGCCAAGGGTCGCGCCTTCGACGGGTGTCGTCAACGCAACGGTCGGCGCCTGCAGGTCGTTCCGGACGGTGACCTCGACGCTTGCCGTCGTCTCGTGTCCGGCCACGTCACGCGCGACGACGCTCACCACGTGCGCGCCGTTGGCGGCCGTCGTCGTGTTCCAGAAGCGGCCGGCAGGCGTCTCGACCCCTGCGGCGGCGCCGTCCACGAGGAACCTCACGCTGGAGACGCCGATGTCGTCGCTGACCGAGGCGGTGAGCGACACCGTTCCGCTCAGCGTCGCGCCGGCCGCCGGGCTGGTGACCGCCGCCGTCGGCGCCCCGGTGTCGTTGGCGACCGTGACGTTGGCGACGGTCGTGGCTTCGTTGCCGGATCGATCGCGTGCGATCGCGGTCAGCACGTGGCTGCCGTTGGATGCCGCCGTCGTCGTCCACATCTGCTCGAACGGCGCGGCGGCGATTTCCGAGCCGAGCGGGTTGCCATCGAGCAGGAACCTGACGCCGGCCACTCCCACGTTGTCAGAGGCGGACGCGGAAATCAGGACGTTCCCGAACAGCGTGCCGCCGGTTGGAGAGCTGAGCGACACGGTCGGCGAAACGGTGTCGGCCGCGCCGCGCACCGCGTCTGGAAGACTGAGCCGTCCCTTCCCCATGCCGCCCGCGGTCATCGGCTGCGCCTTGCCGAGCAGATCGGCGACCTTGCCGGGATCCACGGCGGGGTCCACCCGCAGCAGCAGCGAGGCGGCGCCTGCGGCCAGCGGCGCGCTGAACGACGTGCCCCAGCCCGCGGCGAAGTGGGCGCCCGGATACGTCGTGATGACGGCTTCGCCCGGCGCGCCAAGGCTGACGAGCGCGTCGCCGTAGTTGCTGAACGTGCTCCGTGTCGGCGGCGTGGTGCTGCTGGTCGAGCCGACACCAACGACGTTGCGCAGGCCGCCCGGGTACACGACGGTTTCCTGGCCAAGGTTGCCCGCGGACGCGACGCAGATCACGCCATGACCCGTCGCGTAGTTGATGGCGCGGGTGATCTCGGGAGAGGGCGTCGTCGCGCTAATAAATCGCGCGCACGACATCGAACACCGTGGAGGTGCCGTCCGCGTTGAATGCCTTGAGCGGCATGATCTGCGCCGTCGGCGCCACAAGGTGGACGAGACCCGCCACCATCGTGCCGTGACCAAACGCGTGCGGCAGCAGCGACGGATCGAGAGCCGCGGCCGTGGCCTGATCGAGGATCGCGACGACCGATCCGTTGATCGTCACCGCGTGGCCGTCGAGAATCGACACCACGGATCCGTCGAGAATCGACACGACCGAGCCATCGATGTCGGTCCACTCGGACGCAATCCCCGCGGTCTCATGGATGAAGTCGTAACCCGGCACGAGCGAGCCGGCGAGCGCCGGGGGATTGGGATCGACACCCGTGTCGATGACCGCCACGACGCCCGCGCCCGTGCCGACAGCCGTGTGGCTGGCCGCAAGACCGATCGCGGTCGCCGCCGGCTGGTCGACGTAGCGCGCCCACACCTGGTTGTCGAAGTAGGTGGTCAGCGAGGTGTCGGAAACACCGTCCAGGATCGAGACGACCGAACCGTTGAGCGAGAGCGCGACTTCCGGCGTCGAGATGATCGCGTTCGGCTCGAACGTCACGATATCGGGATCGCCGCCGATGTCGGTCACCTGGTTCTGCGTGTTCTGCGTGGTACCGCTGGTCGTTCGGTTCGTCAGCGGCGCGACTGGTGAGCCTTCGCTCACGACAAAAAGGTCGTGACCCTCGAGCTGACGAACGACGATGAGGTTGTGACGCGCGGCGATCTCGTTGACGAGCGCCGCCGGCGCGTGAAGCAGGAACTCGCCGTTGGTTGTGGTCTGCGCGCGCACGTCAACCGTCGTGAGCGCAAACAGCAAGCTCAGCGCACCAAGTACGGACCTGATGAGTCGTCGCGTCAGCGTCTGACGACAGCTATTCGACACACATGCACTCCACGCGCGTAGCAAGACCAACTTGTTATCGGGGAAGTCGGGTGGAAAGGTTAACCCAACCGTGCCCGGATTGTTACAAGAATATACGGTTGGGCTAACGCGTTCTAGTGCTCCCCATGCGGGTGCGCGTGGAGCGACGGCGCTCGGAAAGTCCGTCGCCAGCTTGACTTAGCGAGACTTCCAGACGTTTGCCCGCATCCGGAAGCGGTACGCGGAGCAGGAGGTTGCGAGAAGGGACGCCTTCCAACTGAAACTCGCCAAAGCGATTGCTGATGGTACTGGCCACCAGAGTAGTACGGTCCAGCAGCCAGACAGGCAGGTTGGCAGTGTTGGCGTCGGGGTTGTTGCGGGCGGCAATCTGGCCGACCAGGCTGACGCGGCCGGACTCCGATTGTTGCTCCACCTGGACGTCCAGGTAGTACCCACCCGCCTCGTACAAGAGGTGCCGGGTTGCGTCGGTTTGCGCTTCGGAGCGCATGCCCGCGGGGAGCGGAGCGAGTGCGCTGTCGTGGACCAGGCGGCCGACGAGTCGCGCGAAGCCGGTCTTTTCCGGCCGATGGAGAGAGTAGAGGGCCCGGGCGTATCGCATGGCGCGATCGGGCGGCTCGTACTGGGCCTCACTGCGCGCCGCGTCCGACACACCGCGCAGCACGCGAACGGTTCGCTCGCAGCGCGGACAGCCCGACGACAGATGCGCCTCCATGGCGGCGCGCACCCGCTCGTCCGCAACCCCGCGCGAAAAATCGGCCCAATCCCAAATGGTGAAGTGCTTCATGTCTATTGACCCGCCCCTGGTGGTTGTCCCTCTAGTGATCTGAGGGTTCCGTGCCGGTTCAAAAATATAGGCGGCTTTACGACGCATCGACGTTGCCGATCAGCGCAAATGGGGCCCAATAGAAGGGGTGGGGATAACGTTCCCGTAATTCGCGCATTGCCTGCTGGGCTGCCCGCGCCTTACCCCAGCCGTCACGAAGGCGGGAGTAGAACGCCTTCATGAACACGCTCGTGCTGTTGTCGTTGACGTCCCACAACGTGAGCAGTACCGCGCGCGCGCCAGCGTACAGCAGGCCCCGCACGAGTCCAAGCTGTTCGTCCCCGCCCGCAACGACGCTGAGGCCGGTGCTGCAGCCGCTCAGCGTGACGAGCTCGGCGGGCAGCTGCAACTCGTACAGCTCGTACGCGCAGAGCTGGCCGTCGCCGAGCCGGATCGACGAGAACAACGGGTTGTCACGCCGGAAGAGCCCGTGCGTGGCGATGTGGACGAACCGGCTCGCCGAGCCGTGCTGCCGCAGCTCCGCGGCCGTTGCCGCGCCGCCCAGCAGCACGCGCGTGTTCGGCAGCACTTCCGCGACCGACTCCACCTCGTCGGCGATGAAGGGCGTCGCCAGATCGGGGACGCCCATGATCAGCGCGCCGCCGCCGGCGCGCGGCTGCTTCGCCCAGCACAACCGATAGACGCTCGCGCTCGGCGCAAACGACAGCGAGAAGTCGTCGATCAGATAGCGCTCGCCGTCGAACAGCGCGTGAAAGGGGAGGAAATGCAGGAGGTCGTGCGGCACGATGACGAGATGGCGCGCGTGCAGGCGGTCGCGCACCGGCGCGATCAGCACGTCGTACAGCTCGCGCAGGTGCATCAGCGTCGCGCCATGCAACTGCTCGCCGACGGCCCCGACGAATTCGGGCCGCACCTGCGCGATGGGGCCGAGCGGCACGATGTCGAGATCGCCCTGGCTGAGGAGGCAGACGTAGAGCTGCCCACGCGCCTGGTAGTACTCGAGCAGCACCGCGTCGGCGCCGAGGCTTTCGCGAATCTCGTCGACGCCAAAGGTGGCGCCGCTCTGCAGCGCGGAGAATTCCTCGTCGGTGCGGCGGATCTCGTCGAGCGACCGCTCGAGCTGCTTTTCGAGCGCGCGCGCGCGGCGGCGCAGCACGTCCCCGCGGCGCGTCGCGCCCTTCTGCCGGTTGGCCTGTTCGGCGTCGATCTGGCGGTAGTGCCAGTTGAGCGACTGGCGGAGGTCGCGCACGGCGCTGGTCGTCTCGCCGTCGGCGCGCGGCGAGAGCGACGCGGCGCGGAACGCAATCAGGTCGGCCAGGCTCCGTGACTTCGCGTGCTCGATGTATCCGAACGCCGCGTCCATCTGGCGGTGCGTCGGCGTGCTCGTGACCGATGCGGCGACGAGGCTCTCGTACACCGCCTGCTTGTCCTCGAAGAACGCGATCTTGAGGTTGTCGCCGTGCAGGCGGCTTCGCAGCCGCTCGAGCGAGTGGTACGCGTGGCGGAAGCCGTCGAGCGCGGCGTCGCGGTCGCCCTGCGCCTCGCGGATCAGGCCGAGCAGGAACTGCGACTGGTAGGCCAGCATCGGCGCGTCGGCCGCGGCCGGCTGCTCGACGACCGCGCGGCACGCCTCCTCGGCGGCGTGCAGGCGGCCGGCCTGCAGGTCGAGCCGCGCGAGCAGCAGTTCGCAGGCCGCGGCCCGCACCGGCACCGAGGCGCGGGCGAAGAGACGCCGCGCGTTCGCCGCGAGCTCGCGCGACGGATGGGGCTGGCCGTCGCGGTAGAGCACGAGCGCCTCGTAGAAGTCGACGAGCGCCAGCCAGACGTCGTTGCGCTCGTGCGCGAAGAGCCGGCGGGCACGGGCGAAGAGCGTGCGCGAGCGGCGAATCCCGCCGCGGCGGCTGGCCGCCAGCGCGAGGTTCGTCATCGCCTTCCCCTCTTCGTACAGCATGCGCAGCCGGGCGAACCGGCCGAGCGCGCGGTCCGCCAGGTCGGCGGCTTCCTCGTTGAGGTTCAGCTCGAGATAGATCTCGGACCGATCGAGGTCGCACAGCCCGCTGTGATAGCCGTCCCCGACGCGCTCGCTCTCGTCGTACGCGACGCGGTACAGATCGAGCGCCCGCGTGTATTCGCCGCGCAGGTAGTACAGGTACGCGATGTTGTAGTCGGCCTGCAGCACGAGCAGCGGCATGCCGTGGCGTTCGCAGTACGCGCGCGCCGCGCGATAGGTGGTCAGCGCGCGCTCGAAGTCGTTCAGGTTGATGTGCGCCAGCGCGAGGTTGCTCAGGACGGCCGCGACGTCCTGCGGTTCGCCCTTCTTCGCCAGCTCCTCGTGCGCGCGTTCGTACAGCGGAAGCGCCTTCTCCCACTGGTCCTGGCGCGAAAAGATGTTGGCGACGTTGCTGTCGAGGCGCGCGAGGCCGAGCGCGACGCCGTGCCGCTCGAACAGCGTGCGCGCCTGCCGCGCCGACGCGTGCGCCTCGGTGTACCTGCCGAGAAAATTGAGGCTCTGGATGGACCCGTTGAGCGTCCGCGCGACGTCGATGTCGCGCCCCGCGCGCCGGAACAGCTTCGCCGCGGCGTCGTAGTGCTTGAGCGCGGCGCCGTGCTCGCCGCGGATGAAGCGGACGTGCCCCTGCGCCCTGATGCTCTGCGCCCGCGGCAGGTCGTCGTCGAGCGCGTCGGCAATCAGCCGCGCGGCCAGCGCCAGGCGATCGGCCTGCTCCAGGTCGACGCGCGCGAGCCGCACGACGCGCCCGTACAGCTCGTCGACCACCGCGGGGTCGATCAGCTCGCGATGCCGCCGGACGAAGCTCGCGCGCGCTCGCGGCGCGTGGACGCCGGCAAGATGATCGATCAGCGCGTCGCGCGTCTGCCCGTAGCCTGCCACGTTAGAAGCCCCGATCTTCGAGCATCCGCTGGAGACGCTTGAGGCACCGGCCCCGGATGAAGCCGATCGAGCCGACCGCGAGACCCAGCTGCCGCGCGACGTCGCGGTACGGCAGCTGAGGCTCGTGGAAGAACAGCAGCGTGATCATCTCCCGGCAGCGCGGTGACAGCTCCGCGACCGCTTCACGCATGACCTGTTCCCGCTGCACCTGTTCGACCAGGTCCGGCGACGGATCCGTCTCGAGCCGCTCCTCCTCCGCCGGCGTCAGCTCCTCCTCCGCGCGCCGACGCGTCTTCCGCTTCCACTGAAACGCCTGGTGCGCCGTCACCGTGATGAGCCAGCTGCGGAACGACGCGCGCTTGCGGAGGCGCGGCAGCTCGGAGAGCAGCTCCACGCAGACCGACTGGAAGATGTCGGCGGCGTCCTCGGGAGTCGCGCCGTACTTAATCGGGATCGAATAGATCAGGTTCCGGTATTTGTCGATGAGCGTAGCGGATGAGACGTGCGTCGCTCCACGTGCGGTCCGGACCGCGAAGCTGACGCGAAAAGCGTGGCTTGCTTGCCTCATCGCGTCCCACCGGCTGGCCTCCCGCGCCAGAACAGCTCGTCGACGTTCCAGAGCGCGTGGTGATCGAAGATCGTCGGCCGCAGATTGCCCAACCCCTTCGTGGTGCCGGCGAGCACGCTCGGACTGACAAGGCTGATGACAGGCAGATTCTCCGCGACGAGCTCCTGGACGCGGTCGTACAGACGCTTGCGGGCCTGGACGTTGCGCTCCGTCAGCTGCCGCCGCATCAACGTGTCGATCTCGGCTTCCCATGGTGTCGCCGGGGACGCCTGCTCCGGGTTCCACAGGTGGGTCCCGCCGCTCGACAGCCAGACGTTCATCTCGCTCGAGGGATCGCCGTCGCTGGCGCCGAGCGCGAGGACGCACGCGTCGTAGTCGTGCGTCGCCAGGAGGCGCTGGAGGAGCGTGCGCAGCTCCAGCGTCACGACGCCCACCCGGATGCCGATCTGCTTCAGGTCCTCCTGGACGATCGTCGCAATCTGCATCCGCTCGGTGTTGCCGGTGTTGGTGACGATCGTGAAGTCGACGGCCTGCCCGTCCTTGTCCACCAGCGCGCCGGCGGCGTTCAACGAGAACCCCGCGCTCCGGAGCCGCTCCCGCGCGCGATCCAGCGACCGCGGCGGCCTCGGGAGCGACCGGTTGACCCACAGCTTGTTGCCCGGCGGCACGTGTCCCCACAGCGGCGTCGCGCGTCCGCGATAGACGAGGCGGACGATCGCGTCGCGATCGATCGCCAGCGACACGGCCTGCCTGAACGCCAGCTGCCGGAACCACGCGCGCCGGCGCGCCACGTCCGGCGCGTCGTTCGGCGCGACGGTGTTCTGGTTGAAGAACAGGAACGTGTAGTCGAGCCCGGGGCCGGCGTCGAGCAGATCGTAGTTGCGCCTGCCCCGGTCGCGCATCAGGACCTCGAAGTTGGTCGCGCTCAGGCGCGTGGTCACGTCGGCGTCACCCGCCTGGAACCGCAGCGCCTGCGCGTCTTCGCTCGGCACGAAGACGAACACGAGCCGGTCGAGATAGGGCAGACGGGTGCCCGCGCGATCCGTCTTCCAGTAGAACGGGTTCCGCTCGAGCGTGAGCCGCTGGCCCGGCACGTATTCCCTCAGCCGAAACGGGCCCAGTCCCGCGAGCGCGTCCGCCGCCGTGCCGACCGCCCACATCCGCGCAAGGCGGCCTTCGGCGTACGGCGTCTCCAGCAGGTGGCGCGGCAGCATCGCCACGCTGTCGAACAGCCGCTCGCCAATCGCGTACGGCTCGGCCAGGTCCACTTGAACGGTGTACTGGTCGATCTTGCGGACGGTGATCGGCTTGTCGCCGACGATCAGGAGGTCGCGCTGCGGCGCGCCGACCTTTTCGTCGAGGTACACCTTGAACGAGAACACCACGTCGTCGGCGTCGAACGGCTGCCCGTCGGAAAACTGCACGCCGTGGCGCAGCGAGAGCGTGAACCGCCGCCCGTCCGGCGACACCGTCCACGACCGCGCGAGCGCGGGCTGCGGCTGCTGCGTCTCGCGATCGACGTGAATCAGATCCGCCGTCGTCCGCGCGAGAATCTCCTTCGACGGCGCGTCGACGGCGACGACGGGATTGAGCGTGCGGGGCTCGGCGCGCTCGATCACCACCAGCTGGCCGCCTGGACGGCCGACATCCGCGCGGGAGACCAGCCACTCGGTGGCGGTCGCCTGCTGCGACGCGACGTGCGTGCCGGCCGCAAAGACGACGCTCAGCGCGAGAGTCAGTGCGGCAAGTCGTCTCGTCATCAATCCTCGAACGCGAACGTCACCGCGCGCGGCCATGCTCATCCGGGCAGGGCGGCGATCCGCTCGTGCAACGCATCTGCGAGGAGGTAATACAGCAGGAAGACCGCGAGCAGAGCCCCTCCTGGCAGAAACATCCACCAGTACGACGACAATACATCGTACCGTTGAAGGACCGCCAACATATTTCCCCAACTCGGTACCGGTTCCCCCACGCCGAGCCCGAAGAACGACAGCGTCGCTTCAGCCAGGATGTACTGCGGAGCCAGCAGGGCGGCCTGCGTGAGGGCGATGCCTGACGCCTGCGGCAGCACGTGGCGCCGCAGCACGTGGAGATCCGACCCGCCGAGTGCGCGCGCCGCCACGACGTAGTCAAGCGTCCTGCCGCTGAGCACCACCCCGCGGATCAATCGCGCCGGCCGGGCCCATCCGACCACCGCGACGATCGCCAGGATCATGAGGAACGCCTCCTGGGGCTCGATGCGGAGCGGCAGCGCCATCCGCACCGCGAAGAGGAGATAGAACCACGGCACCGCGAGGAACAGTTCAGCGGCGCGCATGACTATCGTGTCCACCCACCCGCCGAAAAAGCCGGCGAGCCCGCCCAGGACGAGGCCGAGCGCGACCGAGAGCGCCGCGCCGAGCGGACCCGCAAACAACGAGATCTGCGCGCCGTAGAGCAATCGCGACAGCTGATCCCGACCGAAGCCGTCGCTGCCGAGCAGCAAGAGCATTGCCGGCTCGTCGACGCCGAAAAGGTGACGGTCGCTCTGGAACAATCGGCCAACTCGATACGGCGCCCCTCTTACGAAAAACCGGAGCGGATACGAACGCCCGTCCTCATAGACGAACGGACGCAGATGGATGGTTCCCGACATGTCCACCCAGTGGAGTCCGGTCGGCGGGACGAAGGCGAGATCGCGCGACTGCGTGGACGGATCGTATGGCGCAAGAAACCCGGCGAAGACCGCTGCAAGGTAGACGACGACGAGCGCGAAAAGGGCGACCTGGTAGTTCCGACCCGCGCGCTGCGGCCGGGATGTCATGCCCGCTCAGGGCGAACGCGCGGATCGGCGAGGTACAGCAGCCCATCGGCGACCAGGTTGCCCGCGACGAGCAGGACGGTCGAGCAGCTCACCGCGGCGACGACGACGTGCAGGTCTCGGGCGGCCACGGCGTCGAGCAGCAGGGGACCGAGGCCGGGCCAGCTCATGATCGTCTCGATCACGAGCGAGGCGCTCAGCAGCCCCGCGACCGAGAGCCCGAACAGCGAGATGAGCGGATTGGCAGCCGTGCGCAGGGCATGCCGCACGAGCAGCCGCGGCTCCGGGACGCCACTGGCCCGCGCCGCCAGGATGAACCGCGCGCGCACGACCTCGCCGACGCTGGCGCGGACGTGCCGCACGAGGATGGGCAGGCTGACGAGCGTCAGCGCGGTGACCGGCAGGACCAGGTGCACCAGGACATCCCGCACCTTCTGCCAGCGCCCGAGCTCGTCGAAGTCGAGCGACGTCATGCCGCCGGTCGGAAGGTAGCCGGTTCGCACCGCGAACAGGAGGAGGGCGAGGCCGAGGAGCAGTTCCGGGATGCCGAGCAGCGTGGTCGTGGCGCCAGCGGCCAGGCGGTCGAGCCAGGCTCCCCTCCGCGCCGCGGACCACGTGCCGAGGGGGAGCGCGATCAGCCAGGAGAGGAGGGTGGCGGGGACGGTCAGGAGCAGCGTGTTGCGGATTCGGGGCCAGGGGAGCGGCCCGACGGGCCCGTTGTAGGCG
>WNFL01317463.1_pt1 | contig 15717 bp, 12 predicted proteins | sample 5400361 | NCBI WGS metagenome assembly WNFL01 (sample SAMN13153351, study PRJNA577476) | soil metagenome | isolation source: 40 cm soil on Douglas fir-dominated hillslope | place: USA:California | collected 2013-09-17
ACGGCGACCCCGGAGATCGCGCAGGAAGCCCACGCGTTCATCCGCGCCCGGCTCGCCGACCGCTTCGGCGCGAACGCCGGCCAGATCCGAATTCAGTACGGCGGCTCGGTGAAGCCCGAGAACGCGGCCGAGCTGCTCGCGCAGCCCGACATCGACGGGGCTCTCGTCGGCGGCGCGAGTCTTGACCCAGAGAGCTTCTCTGCCATCATCCGCTCGCGCGCGCGCAGCGCGGAGGTGGCTCGATGACGATTCTCGTCACGCTGGTCTACTACCTCGTCTGCCTCCTGCTGATCGTGCTCGTGCTCCTGCAACACGGAAAGGGCGCGGACATCGGCGTGTCGCTCGGCGCGGGCGCGAGCAACACGGTCTTCGGCGCGCGCGGCGCGGGGAACTTCCTCACCAAGCTCACGACCGGCTCCGCGATCCTGTTCATGATCCTGGCCTTCAGCCTCGCGCGCTGCACGTCGGACACCACGTCGAGCGACCTCCTCTCCACACCGCCCGGCCCGGCAGCCGAGAAACCCGAGAGCGCCGCGCCGCCGACGCCGAGCCCGGAGTCCGCGGCACCGCCGAGCGAGCCCGGCGCCCCGCCCTCCGGCTTCGAAGCGGTCGAGCCGCCGAAGCCCTCCGCAGCGCCGCCGGCCCCCGCGCCGGCCAAGCCGCCGAGTTGAAAGGGCGCGCAGGCGCTCCTATAAAGTTCCCGCCGCTGCCCAGGTGGTGAAATTGGTAGACACGCCAGGTTGAGGGCCTGGTCCCAGCAATGGGGTGCTGGTTCGAGTCCAGTCCTGGGCACCAGCGGATACTCGAGTCCCCGGACGTCGAGTGACTCTCGAGATACTCCACTCTGCGTCGGGCGCGTGGCCCTGGTCCCGTGCGGGATGCGTCGCGGAGCCAGGCCCCTGCCTGTCCCTCCGCTCCCCGCGGGGGCGATCTCTTCCGCAAACGGCGTCGTGTTTCGGCGATCGCAGGGCCAGCGGCGATCGCGCCAACATCGCTGCGAGTGGCGCACGGCACGCTTCATGCAGTCGGCGATTCGGGGTGAACGGCGATTGCAAAAATGTAAGGGAAGAGGCTGCCGTTGAACGAGCTCCCGTTGAGCGTGTTCCGACACGCCATCAAGACCAGGCATCACTCGAATGCCGCCCTGATCAGGCGCGAGCGGGTGAGGGAGCAGTTTGGCGCGAAGGCGGAGTGGGTATGGGAAGGAGAGGTGCTCGTCTTTCAGCTCCTCGACTTCTCTCCGCCGCTGTTCTGCTACGCCTGGAGTGAGGAATCGTCGGTGACCTGTGTGCTCAACGAGCCGCCTGTGGACTCGCCGCGGGGGGCGGTGCGCGCATCGATTGCACTATTTGTCGTTCCGGAACCCGAAGATCGTAGAATCGAGCCGGAAGAGCCGCGCCCGCTCTGATCGCTTCGAGATCGCTTCCACACGGCCTCGAGGGCGCGCTCTGCGCAGCCGCCAGACGCGCGATGTCCCGATTGCGCGGTCCTGCCCCGCCCATTAGCCTCCGCGACCCTTGGGGGCCACATTGCGCCTTGCCGGCATAGCGATCGTCGCAGGCGCGTTGGCTTTCGCCATATCCGCGCATGCGGAGCCGGCTCCCGAGCTCGCCCAGGCGATGGAAGTGACTCGCGCGAAGTTCCCGAAGCTCGTGCACTTCGCGCCGGGCGATCACTTTCTCGCGGCAGTGGACGACGCGGAGCTCGAGAAGCTGAAGCTGCGCGTCGCTTCGGGGCCCTGGGACGATTCGGTCGAGGACGCGGTCTGGGTCGTACTCGAGGGGTTCTCGCGCGAGCAGGGACCCGCGGCGTCTTTCGGGCGCAACCTCATGGGCGAGTTCGCCGGCCTGGCCGCGACCAGCGGCAACCCCGCGACACTGGAAGGTGTAGGCCACGTGCTCGAGCGCTTCCTCGCGGACGAGAGTCACCCGTTCTCGATCCTCGCGCAGGGACTGCTCGCGGAGAAGATCCGCTGTGGCGCCGCGTCGCAGGGCCTCGACGACCTGGTTGCGCGCATCACCAAAGAGGTGAACCCCGACCGCGAGTTCGATTTCGGCGGGACCGACGGCACGGTCGCCGATCGCCGCGCGTCGTCGCCGTGGGTTACTTCGGCAGCGTGCTCGTCTCGAGCGACGGCGGCGAGACCTGGGATACGCCCGCCACCGGCACCGACGAGCCCTTGTTCGCCGTCGCGTTCGGGCCGAACGACGAGGTCTGGGCGGGCGGGCGCGCGGGCGTGATGCTGCATTCCAAGGATGCGGGCCGCAGCTGGCTGCGCCGGTCGACTCCGTTCAGCCGCCACGTGTTCGGCCTGTTCGCGAGCGCGCCGGACACGGTGCTCGCGGTCGGTGACTTCGGCTTGCAGCTGCGGACCGAGGACGGCGGCGTGCGCTGGGTGTGCATTCCGCGCGAGCAGGACGTGATCCTCGGGCGACTGGTGCGCGCGGGCCCGGACGCGGTCGGCGTCGGCGAGTTCGGCACGATCGAGCGCCTGCGCGCCGGGCTCCCGCCCGGCAAGCGCGGGACTCTCTCCGGGGTGCCGATCGACACCTACGTATACGGCGCCTGGTTCGACGCGGAGGGGAACACGGGCGTGGCGGTCGGTCTGGCCGGAACGATCCTGCGCTCGACGGACTCGGGGGCGAGCTGGGCGCCGGTAAAGACGGCTCTCACGCAGGACCTCTTCGGCGTGGGCGGCTGGGACCGGCACGTCGTCGTCGCCGGAGAAGGCGGGCTGCTCGCGATCTCGACCGACGGCGGACTCACTTTCGAGCCGGCCAAGTCACCTCCCCTGCCCGTGCCACTCACCGACGTGGACTTCGGCGACGAGCGGCGCGCATACGCCGTCGGTCCGCGCGGCCTGGTGCTGCGCTCGACGGACGGCGGCGCGAGCTTCGCGCTGGTGCATCCGGGGAAGGGACCATGACCGGGGCGGAACGCTTCGCGCGCTTCTTCGCGCGGCGGAAGAACTGGTTCGCGCTGGTGATCGCGGTCATCACCGCGTTCTTCGCGATCCAGATGCGGCATCTCGAGATCTACACGCAGTTCCTCGATCTCCTGCCGCGCAATCACCCGTTCATCCGCAACTACGAGGCATATCGCGACATCTACGGCAACGCGAACACCGTGGTGGCCGCGGTGGTCGTGCGCGACGGCGACATCTACCGGCCGGAGATCCTGCGCGCGATCCAGAAGCTCACGAGCGAGCTCGACTCGTCGGTCGTCTCGGCGGAAGTGAACGCACACCCGGCGAGTTACTACGTGACACCTCACGGTGTCATCGGAACCGCGGTGCATGCGCTGGTCGCGTTCGCCGATCGCCTGTTCCACCCGAACAGCGCGTTCGAGACCGAGACCGGAGTCGACCACAACCTGGTCACGAGCCTCACCGACCGCACTGCTCGAGACTCGCGCGTCCAGCTCGACGGCACGCTGACCTCGAACCAGCTGGTGGAGGAGATCCCGGAGGGCGCGGCGGCGCTCGCCGACTTGCGCGAGCGCGTGCGCCGCAATCCGTCGGTCTTCGGCGTGCTCGTGTCTCCGGACGAGAAGGCCGCGCTGGTGCGCGCCAGCTTCGTCGAGACGCGCCTCGACTACGGCGCGCTCTTCAAGCACATGCAGCAGGCGAAGCGCGGCGTCGAGGCCGAGTTCCCGGTCGACGTCTACATCACCGGCCAGCCGCTGCTGTTCGGCTGGGCGTACGCGTTCGCGACCGAGATCCTGCTGGTGTTCGCCTCGACCCTCGCGGTCTCGGTGCTGCTGTTGTGGGCCTACTTCCGGCGCTTCTACGGCGTGTTCCTGCCGATGTCGGGCGCCGCCGTGAACGTGATCTGGGGCCTCGGCTTCGCCGCGTGGCTCGGCTTCAACCTCGACCCGCTGGTGCTCGTGGTACCGATGCTGATCACCGCGCGCGCGATCAGTCACTCGGTGCAGTTCGTCGAGCGCTTCTACGAGGAGTACGAAGCCCTCGGCGACAAGGACGAAGCCTGCATCCGCTCCATGGCGGAGCTGCTGCTGCCCGGCACGCTCGCGATCCTGACCGACGTCTTCGGCTTGCTGACGATCGGGCTCGCGACGATCCCGCTCATGTCGAAGCTGGGTCTTCTGTGCGCGTTCTGGGCCACCTCGATCCTGGTCACCGAGATGCTGCTGAACCGGTTGCTCATCCTGTATCTCCCCGCGCCGACCGAGCGCCTGCACCGCATCTCGCCGCTCACCGCGCGCGTGCTCGCGCTCGCGTCGCGGGTGGTGGTGTCGCGGCGGGGCGCCTGGCTCGTCACGGCCGCCTTCGCGGTCCAGACGGCGGTGTGCTTCTTCCTCGCGCTCGAGGTCCCGGTCGGGGACAACCGGGCGGGGACGCCGATCCTCTACCCCGACTCGGAGTTCAACGTCGCCGCGCACGAGATCGCGAGCCGCTTCTACGGGCTCGACGATCTGCTCGTGGTCGCGACGTCGAACGCGCCCGGCCGCGTCTACGCGCCCGACTCGTTCAAGTTCGTCGAGTCATTGCAGCGCGCGCTCGAGGCGGACGAGAACGCGGGCGGAAGTCTCTCGCTCGTCGACCTGCAGAAACAGACGAGCCGGTTGTTCCACAACGGCGATCCGCGCTGGGCGATGTGGATGCAGACGACGTCGGAGATCGCGGGTATCTCGTATCTGATGGAGACGAGCGTGCCGGCGCCGGGCATCCTCGATCCGTACCGCTCGCGCGACAGCTTGTCGCTGGCGGTCCGCGTGTTCTACCGCGACCACCGCGCCGACACGGTGACCCAGGCGATCGAGCGGCTGGAGGAATTCGCGAAGGACGTCCGACTCGACGGCGGCCTGGCGGTTCGGCTCGTGCCGGCCGAGCAACCCTGGTGGCGAAAGGCGCGCTGGGTCGACGCGCTGCTCGGGCCGCTCCGACCCAGCTTGGAAGTGACCACCCAGGGGGCCGGGAAGACGCGCACCGTGCTGCCGGTTCCGCGCGGCGCGACTCACGTGGACGGGCCCAACGGTCTCGCCGCCGAGATTCGCCGCGGGTCCGGCTTCCGCGCGCCCTACGAGCTGTGGATCAAGGCCGGTGACGAGTGGAAGCTGCAGCCGAGCGGCACCTGGCTGCACGACGGCGTCGAGCTGCGCTACGCCGCGGGCAGCATCGGGGTGCTCGCCGCCGCGAACCAGGAAATCGAGGTGAGTCACGGTCTGTCGCTGGTGATCGTCTTCGCCGCGACCTTCGGCGTGCTGTTGTTGTCGTATCGCTCGGTGATCCTGTCGCTGATCACGCTGGCCTCGCTGGCGAGCGGCTCGCTGGCCGCGCTCGCGCTGCAGTCGGTGCTGCAGATCGGCATCGACGTGAACACGCTGCCGGTGCAGGCGATCGGCGTCGGGCTCGGCGTCGACTACGCGATCTATCTCGTCGACCGCATCATCCGCGAGCGCACGCGCCTGCCGACCCGCGAAGCCGCGATCCAGCACGCGATCAAGACCACCGGCATGGCGATCACGTTCACCGCCTCGACCCTGGTGGTCGGGATCGCGTTCTGGATCCCGATCTCGAGCCTGCGCTTCTCGGCGGAGATGAGCCTGCTGCTGTCGGTGCTGATGATCGTCGACGCGCTCGGCGCGATCCTGCTCGTGCCCGCGCTGATCCACCTGCTGCCGAAGTGGATGCTCGGCCGATTGGCGTGACTCAGAGCGGCTCGAGCTTCTGGTATCCGCCGCGCCAGTAGACGAGTGGCTCCAGCTCGGCGTCGATGGCCGCCGCCTCCACGGATCCGACGTAGACGATGTGATCGCCCGCGTCGACCACGTCCCGCACCTTGCAGTCCAGGCTCGCCAGCGCGTCGGGGATGAGCGGGCAGCCGGTCGCACCGGTCTTGCAGACGAGCCCGTCGAAGCGGATCGCCTCGCGCTTCTTGTCCGCGAACAGGTTCGAGAGCGCACTCTGCTCGCGGGCCAGGATGTTCACCGTGAACGCGCGCGAGGCGTGAATCAGCTTGTTCGTGTTCGAGGCCTTGTCCGCGCAGACGAGCACGAGCGGCGGATCCAAGCTCACCGACGAGAACGCGGATACGGTCATGCCCAGGCGCTCGCCCGCGTGCGCCGAGGTCACGATCGCGACGCCGCTCGGCCAGCTGCCCAGGGTGTGCCGGAAGGTGTCTCGGTCGACGCTCACGACGCGCGACTCACTGCACCGCGACCCGGGCGACTTCGCTGAACTTGATCCGGCCGGAGCTGGCGGTGAAGCCGCCGACCGGCTGCTTCCCGTAGGCGGTCTCGACCGCGCCGTGCGGCGAGGAGAGCTCCGTCCCGTAGAAGAGCACGGCGACCAAGGGCGCGCTGCCGGTCTGCGCCGGCGCGCGCAGCTTCCAGGTCGCTCTCACCGTCGAGAACTTCCCGGCGGCCACATCGGTCTTGATGTCCGTGACGTTCACATAGCTGATTCCCGGCGGCAGCGCGGGATTCCGCCCGTCGGTGAACTTGGTCTGCGGGTTGCCGTCGGGCCCGATCACCCGCGGCTTCTCGAGCACGAGCCAGCCGCGCGCGGGTGCCGGCGAGGCTTGCCAGCGCTGATTCGAGTCGACCAGCGCGATGCCGAGCACCGGCGCCGAGCCGCCGTACACCTCGACCGTGACTTCGACCTCCTGCCCGGCCTTCACGCTCGAGGGCGCGCCGAGTTTCACCGTGGTGGCGGAGTCGATCTTCTGGATCCCGGCGATCAGCGCGTCGCGCTCCGCGGGCGTGAGCTTCGCGTACGGCGAGTCCGCGACCGCGCTCTTGATCTTGGCGAGGTGCTTGTTGGCGGCGACCTCCGCCGACGCCCGCGTCGGCGAAACACCCTGGAACTGATCCTCCGACACCGAAGAGTGACAGCCCGCGCAGAACGGCGCGACGTCCGTCACGTAGTCGGGCGTTCCGCCGGGATACGCGGCGGCGGGGGAAGCGAGCACGGCGCAGGCGAGCGCCAGCGAGAACGCGGCAAATCTCTTCACGGCTCAGAACTCCTCGTGGCAGTTGCGACACGCGGCGACGAGCGGCTCACGCGCCAGGAACGCGAGCTCGGCCGTGCGCCCGGTCGGATGGGCTTCGTGGCACTGTACACAGTTCAGCGCGAAGTTGGGCAGGTTGTGGACTTCGATGCTGTGGAACGCGTCGGCGCGCTTCCGCGAGTACTTCGCGTGACACTGCGCGCAGTCCTCCCGCCACAGCGGGTGCGCCATCGCATCGGGCTCGGCGAAGCGTCCGAGCACGTACTGCGCCGCGTCGCGCGCGGCGAGCAGCTTCACGCGGACCCGGTTCGGGAAGCTCGCGCCGCGGTGACAGGTGATGCAGCGGAACTCGCGATCGCGCGCGAGATGCGCCGAGGCGAGGTTCACGGCCGGGATCGCCGCGAAGTCGCGGGCCTTCGCGGCGTGCAGCGGCGTGTCTGCGGCGAGGTGACAGCTCGTGCAGAAGGCGTCGTTCGCCTCGAGCGCATCCGTCGCGAGCCAGCCGAGCGGCGCGCTCGCGGCGACCGCGACCAGTCCTATCCAAACGCTGCGGCGCACTCGCCGCGCATGCTACCCGGCTAGCGCCCGCGCTGCACGAGCACGAGCGCGAGGTCGGAGACGTTGGTGTCCGTCGGTCCAGTGACGTACAGATCGCCGAGCGCGGCGAGCAGCCGGTGCGAGTCGCTGCGCGCGAGGTGGCCGCGGACGTCGAGGCCGAGCGCGGCGGCGCGCGCGAGCGACGTCGCATCGCCGAACGCGCCGGCCGCCTGTGTCGCACCGTCGCTGCCGTCGGTGCCGGCACAGAGCGCCGTGAAGTCGCGCTCGCCGGCGAGCGCGAGCACCAGGCGCAGCGCCAGCTCCTGCGCCCGCCCGCCGCGCCCCGCACCGCGCACCACGACCGTCGGCTCCCCGCCCGCGATCAACAGCTCGGTGCCGTCCGTGCGCGCGCGCCGCGCCGCGTCGGCGAGTGAGCGCGCCACGGCGTCGACCTCGCCGTGAAGCAGGTCGGGCAGGACGCGCGGGCGCAGCCCGCGTGTCTCGGCCGCGCGCTCCGCCGCGCGCAGCGCGACGTCGAGCGACGCGACCACGCGCAGCGACGCGCGCTCGAGCGCGGCATCGCCTGGCTTCAGCGTCTCGGGCAGCTCGCCGGCGCAGCCGCGTTCGAGGCGCGCGCGCGCCGCGCCCGGGATCTCGGCCAGCAGTGCATGCGCGCGCAGGACCTCGAGCGCGTCCGCGAAGCGCGTCGGGTCCGCGCTGACCGGGCCGGAGCCGAGGTCTTCGAGCGCGTCGCCGCGGACGTCGGAGACCGCGAAGCCGTGGATCGGCCGGCCGCGGGCGGCGCGGGCGAGCCCGCCGCCCTTCAGCGCGGAGAGGTGACGCCGAACGGTGTTGAGCTCGTGGATCCCCGCGGCGCTGCGCAGCAGGAGCTCGGTCGTGCGCCGCTTGTCCGCCAGCGAGAGCCCGGGCGCGGGCGCGCACCAGAGCGCGGAGGCGCCACCGGACAGCAGTACGAGCAGCTGCTCGTCCGCGCCGAGTGACCCCGCGAGCGCGAGCGCCTCGCGCGCCGCCGCTTCACCGCGCGCGTCGGGCAGCGGATGCGCCGCTTCGCGAACCGCCAGGCGCCCGAGCGGCCGCGCGTGCTCGTCCTTCGTGGTGACCGCGCCGCGGGCGATGCGCGGGCCGAGCACGCGCTGCGCGGACTCGGCCATGGCGGCGGCGGCCTTCCCGGCCGCGAGCAGCACGAACGGCCCCGGGCCCGGATCCTCTCGCGCGAGTGCGCGCTCCAGCGCCCGGCCCGCGTGCACGGCGTCGAGCGCCGCGCGGTGCAGCTCGGCGAGCCGCGCGCGCGCGCTCACTCCGCGCGCAGCGGCTCGAGCACGATCTCGATGCGCCGGTTGCGCTGGCGCCCCGCGGCGTCGGCGTTGCTCGCGATCGGCCGGTGCTCTCCGTAGCCCGTCGCCGCGAGCTGCTTTTCCGACACGCCCGCGGCGGCGAGGAACTTCGCGACCGTGACCGCGCGCGCGACCGAGAGGTCCCAATTCGACGCGAAGCGCGCGGTGTGAATCGGCACGTCGTCGGTGTAGCCCTCGACGTGGATCTCGCGGTCGGTGACCGCCTTGATCCCCGTGGCCACCTTCGTGAGCACCTTGCGGCCCTCGGGCTTGATCTCGGCGCTGCCGGAATCGAACAGGATCTGGTCGACCGCGCGCACCTGCAGGCGCCCGCGCAGCTCCTCGATCTCCACCTGTCCGCTCTTCAGCTCGGCCTTCAGTGACTCGACGAGTCCGTTGTAGGTGCCGGACATGCGCGCGATTTCGTCTTCTTTGATCGCGCGCGCCGTGCGCTCCGCCTCGAGCGCCTCGCGCAGCGCACCGAGCCCCGCGCGCTCCGACTCGATCTGCTTCAGGAGCTCCGCGCGCTCGGCGTCGAGCGCGCTCTTCTCGAGCAGAAGCTTCTCGCGCCCTTTGCTCGCGTCCAGCATGCCGCGCTTGCAAGACACGAGATCCGAGGCGAGCGCCCGCTGGCGCGCCACCTCCGCGTTGTACCTACCCGGAGCCACGCACGCCGTTGCGACGAGCGCCGCGCACGCGAGCCAGCTCGCGCGCCTCAAGTCAGAACGTCCCGCCCGAATGCGATCCGCGCCACCTGCTCGATCCTCTCCACCGGCTCGATCTTCAAGTTCGAGATCCGATCCGCCGGAATCTCGACCAAGTCCTTCTCGTTGGCAGCGGGGATCAACACGTGCGTCACCCCCGCGCGCCGCGCCGCGAGGATCTTCTCCTTGATCCCGCCCACGGGCAAGACCTTGCCGCGCAGCGTGATCTCACCGGTCATCGCCAGGTCGGGGGGAACCGGCTTGTCGAGCAACAGGCTGAGGAGCGCCGTCACGATCGCGATGCCCGCGCTCGGGCCGTCCTTCGGGATCGCCCCGGCGGGGATGTGGATGTGGATGTCGCTCTCGGCGAAGAGCTTCGGATCGAGGCCGAGCTGGCGCGCGTACGTACGGACGAGCGAGACCGCGGTCATCGCCGACTCGCGCATCACGTCGCGGATCGAGCCGGTGATCTTGAGCTCGCCCTTCCCTTTCATGCGCGTGGCTTCGATGAACAGGATCTCGCCGCCCGCTTCCGTGACTGCCAGGCCGACGGAGACGCCGGGGATCTGCACGCGGCCGGCGACCTCGGGCTCGAAGTGCGCGGGGCCGATCAGCGCGTGGAGATCGCCCGCGTCGATCTTCGCGATCTTGCCGTCGCCCTCGACCGCGCGGCGCGCGAGCTTGCGCGCGATCTTGCCCAACTCGCGTTCGAGATTGCGCAGGCCCGCCTCGCGCGTGTAGTTGCGAATCACCGCGCTGATCGCCTCGTCGGTGATCTCGGGCGCGCGGTCCTTCAGCCCGTGCTCCGCGAGCTGCCGCGGCAGCAGGTGGCGGCGCGCGATCTCGAGCTTGTCCTCTTCGGTGTAACCCGGGAGCTCGATGATCTCCATGCGGTCGCGCAGCGCCGGCGGGATGTTCTCGAGCAGGTTCGCGGTCGCGATGAAGAGCACCTTCGACAGGTCGAAGGGAACTTCGAGATAGTGATCGCTGAAGCTCGAGTTCTGCTCCGGGTCGAGCACCTCGAGCATCGCCGACGAGGGGTCGCCGCGGAAGTCGGCGCCGAGCTTGTCGATCTCGTCGAGGATGAACACCGGGTTGTTCGTGCCGACACGGCGCAGCGTCTGCAGGATCCGCCCCGGCAGCGAGCCCACGTAGGTGCGCCGGTGACCGCGGATCTCCGCCTCGTCGCGCACGCCGCCGAGTGACAGGCGCGCGTACTTTCTGCCCACCGCGCGCGCGATCGAACGCCCGAGGGAGGTCTTGCCCGTGCCCGGCGGGCCGACGAAGCACAAGATCGGCCCGCGCAGGTCGCGCTTCAGCTTCAGCACGGCGATGAACTCGAGGATGCGCTCCTTCACCTTCTCGATGTCGTAGTGATCCTCGTTCAGGATGTCGCGCGCGTTCGCGATCTCGAGCGAGTCCTCCGTGCTCTTGGACCACGGCAGATCGGCGATCCACTCCAGGTAGGTGCGGATCGTGCCCGCTTCCATCGCCCCCGGCGGCTGCGCGGCGAGACGCTGCAGCTCGCGCTCCGCGACCTGCATCACGTTCTCGGGCACCTTCGCTTCCTCGATCCGGCGCCGCAGCTCGTCGACCTGATCGCTCGGTGACTCGTACTCGCCGAGCTGGCGGCGAATCGCGCGCGCCTGCTCGCGCAGGACGTACTCGCGCTGACTGCGCGTGAGCTCCTCTTGGACCTGCGAGCGAATCTCCTGCTCGAGCGAGCGGACTTCCTGCTCGCGCGCCAGGTGCTCGGACAGGCGCTCGAGGCGCTTTTGCACGTCGAGTGTCTCGAGCAGGCGCTGCCGCTCCTCGACCGACAGGCCGAGATTCGACGCGACCACGTCGGCGAGCGCCGACGAGTCGGTGAGCTGCGCGACCATCGCGCGCACCGGCTCGGAGACGTTCGCCGAGCCTTCGGCGATGACGGCGAACTGGCGGCTCACGTTGCGGTGCAGCGCCTCGAGCTCGAGGCCGCCCGCCATCGTCTCCGGCAGCGGCTTGATGCGCGCGCGCAGGTACGGCGTGGTGGTGGTCCAGTTCTCGATCTCGACGCGGCGCACGCCCTGCACCCAGAGCCGCTGCGCGCCGTCGTCGCTCTTGGCCATGCGCAGCACCCGAACCGCGGTCCCGACGCGATACAGGTCGTCGGGGCCCGGCTCGGTCTTCTCCGGGTCGCGCGCGGCGACGGTGACGATCAGGCGGTCGTTCGCGAGCGCCTCGTCGACCAGCCGCTTGGCGCGTTCGGTGGTCGCGACCATCGGCGCGACCAGCGTCGGAAACAGCACGGTGTTGCGCAGCGGCAGCACCGGCAGGACTTCCGGCAGCGGCTCGTCCGCCACCGGCACGCCCGCGCGCTCCGGCGCGACCTCGGGTTCTTCGCCGCGAAGCTCTTCGCTGGTCACGATGGGTTCACCGGTATCACGCGTGCCGTGTTTTCCTTTCTCGGGAGCTCGATCGTCAACATGCCGTCCTCGAGGCGCGCAGTCACTCGGTCCGGATCGTACTGGGCGCGCAGGCGCAACACGCGCTCGAACGGCCCTTGGGCGATTTCGATCAACAGATGCCTCTGGCCGCTGCCGCCGCGGGTGAGGGTCCGGCGGCCGGTGATCTGCAGATACTCGCCGTCGACCACGACGCGCGCGTCGTCGCTGGCGACGCCCGCGAGCTCGACGCGCACCACGATGGCGCGCTCGGTCTCGCACACGTCGAGCGCCGGGCGAAACGCGTCCACGCCGCTCGGCAGGCGCACCGCGCCCGCGAGCGCACGCTCGAACGCGCGGTCCATCTGCTCCTCGAGCTCCACGAGCTCGCGCGCGATCTTCCCGCGTTGAACGTGCATCAGCGCTGACTCACTTCTCCTCTGTGAAGTCGGCGTCGACGACCTGGCCGCCGTCCGCGGGGCCGCCATTCGCGGCGCCGCCGGGCTGCGGTCCCGCGGCCTTGCCGGCCTCGGCCTTGTAGAGCGCTTCCGACACGGCGTGAAGCGCCTTCTGCAGCTCCTCGCCGCGCGAGGTCAGCTCGGCGGTGGAGGAGTTCTGGTTCTGGAGCGTGGCCTTCGAGGACGCGATCGCGGCCTCGAGCGCGTTCAACGCTGCGACCGGGATCTTCTCCTTGTGCTCGCGCACCTGTTTCTCGGCCTCGTAGACCATGCTGTCGAGCGCGTTGTGCGCGTCGATGCGCGCGCGCCGCTCCTTGTCCTCGGACGCGTGGCTCTCGGCGTCTTTCACCATCTGCTCGATCGCGGCCTTGTCGAGGCCGCTCGAGCCCTCGATGCGGATCGACTGCAGCTTCGAGGTCGCCTTGTCCTTCGCCGCGACCGAGAGGATGCCGTTCGCGTCGATGTCGAAGGTGACTTCGACCTGCGGCAAGCCGCGCGGCGCCGGGGGGATCCCGTCGAGGATGAAGCGGCCGAGCGTGCGGTTGTCGCCAGCCATCTCGCGCTCGCCCTGCAGCACGTGGATCTCGACCTGCGGCTGATTGTCCGACGCGGTGGAGAACACCTGGCTGCGCTTGGTCGGGATCGTGGTGTTGCGCTCGACCAGCTTGGTCATGACGCCGCCGAAGGTCTCGATGCCGAGAGACAGCGGAGTCACGTCCAGCAGCAGGACGTCCTTCACCTCGCCGGTGAGCACGCCGGCCTGGATCGCCGCGCCGACCGCGACCACCTCGTCGGGATTCACGCCGCGGTGCGGCTCCTTCCCGAAGAAGCTCTTCACGAGCTCCTGAACCTTCGGGATGCGGATCGAGCCGCCGACCAGCACGACCTCGTCGATGTCACCCGGCGAGACACCCGCGTCCTTGCACGCCTTGCGCACCGGCTCGAGCGTGCGCTGGATCAAGTCGTCGATCAGCTGCTCGAACTTCGCGCGCGACAGCCGCAGGTTCAGGTGCTTCGGCCCCGACGCGTCCGCCGTGATGTACGGCAGGTTGATCTCGGTCTCGGTGACGGTCGAGAGCTCGATCTTCGCCTTCTCCGCGGCTTCCTTCAGGCGCTGCATCGCCATCGGATCCTTGATGAGATCGACGCCCTGGTCCTTCTTGAACTCCTCGACGAGGTAGCGCATGACGCGGTCGTCGAAGTCGTCGCCGCCGAGGTGGGTGTCTCCGTTGGTCGACAGCACCTCGACCGTGTTGTCGCCGACCTCGAGCACGCTGATGTCGAACGTGCCGCCGCCGAGGTCGTACACGGCGATCTTCTCGTCCTTCTTCTTGTCGAGCGAGTACGCGAGCGAGGCCGCGGTCGGCTCGTTCACGAGGCGCAGAACCTCGAGCCCGGCGATCGTGCCGGCGTCCTTGGTCGCCTGGCGCTGCGCATCGTTGAAGTAGGCCGGCACGGTGATCACGGCCTGAGTCACCGGCTGGCCGAGATAGGCCTCCGCGGCGCCCTTCAGCTTCTGCAGGATCATCGCGGAGATCTCGGGCGGCGAGTACGTCTTCCCGCCGGCCTCGACCGTGACGAGCTCGTTCTTGCCGGGCACGACCTTGTACGGCACGAGCTTCAGCTCGTTCGTGACTTCGCTCATGCGCCGGCCCATGAAGCGCTTGATCGAGTAGATCGTGTTCAAGGGGTTCGTGATCGCCTGGCGCCGCGCGATCTGTCCGACGAGCCGCTGACCGTCCTTGGTGAACGCGACGACCGACGGGGTGGTTCGCCCGCCCTCCTCGTTGGCGATCACTTTGGGCTCGCCGCCTTCCATCACGGCCACGACCGAATTCGTCGTGCCGAGGTCGATGCCAATCACGCGTCCCATGTTGCTCTCTCCCACTCTGCTCCGATGTGGAGTTGGTAGTAAAATGCGAAGTGGAATCGGGCTCTTGCGAGCTCAGTTCCGAAACGCGGCGCAACGTAGAGGCACGCGTTTCGCTGTCAAGCCACATCCAGGAAGGGCTTCGGCCGGACGCGCACCACGAAGACGCGATCCTCGTCGAGGAAGCGATCGCTCCACAAGCTGCGCCCGAAGACGCGCAGGCGGATGCGGTTGTCGCCCTCGCGCAGCCCCACGATCTCGCCGGCCGCTCCGTTCTTGCCGATCGTCAGCGACTCGGTGACGTCGAGGCCGTTCAGCTGGCACTCGAAGGTCTCCACCGCGACCCGATCGCGATCGGGAAATTCGATCAGCACGTCGACCGCGCCCACCGGCACCTCGAGCGCCTCCCACGGGGTCTGGATGCGCATCAGCGGCGGGCCCATGTAGGCGAAGCGGACGAGCTCCGCCCGGTAGAGCCAGGCGGCCCCGAGCAGTACCGCGGTCACGGCGAATAGGCTTCCCAGGCGCTTCATCTACGAGTTGAGACTTTCTCTCGGCTCATGCAGGTACGCGAAGTTGCCGATCTCCGATGCGCAACCAGCGCCGTCGACGGTGCCGTGCAAGTGCTGGCGACGCTGCGCTGATGCGCGTAAACTCCGCCGGAATTTCTTAGGTTTTTTCGCAGGCTTCGCCAGCGAGGGGGCAGGCCGGGGGTCGAATTCGAGTGCTTCTCCGTCATGGCATGCGCGCCCTTCAGATCGCGCTCGGCATCGCCTGCCTGGCGGTTGTGTACACGGCGGTCGCGCCGATACTGAGCGTCGCTGCCATTGCGTCGGCGCGGGTTCCTCCGATCGAGCCACCTCCGCAGCGTGCCACGACCGCGGCGCTGTACGACGTGATCGCGACCCGGAATCTGTTCAAGACGCGGGCGGCGGCCGTCGGCCCGACGACCGAGGATTTGAAGGAGAGCGAGCTCCACCTGAAGCTGTGCGGGACCTTCACTTCCTCGAAGCCTGAGCGCTCCGTCGCGTGCATCGACGATCAGACGGCGCAGAAGCGCCGCGCGTACCGCGTGAACGAGGAAATCGCCGACGGCGTGAAGCTGATCTCGGTCGAGCGGCGGCGCGCGGTGATCGAGAATCGCGGCGCGCGCGAGCAGATCAGCATGGAGGAGACGCAGTCGGTCGGCGCGATCCTCCCGGGCAGCGCGCCGCAGCCGGCGGCCGCGGCGGTTCCGCGCCCGGCGCAGAAGCTCAGCGACCGGCTGAAGGAGCTGAAGGAGCAGCAGCGCCTGAACGACGTCGTACGCCCCAAGCTGCAAGACGTGCTCAACAGCGCCCAGCTCTCGCCGGTCTACGACGAGTCCGGGCAGTTCGGCGGCGTGAAGCTCAGCAACATC
>WNFL01332828.1_pt3 | contig 15713 bp, 10 predicted proteins | sample 5400361 | NCBI WGS metagenome assembly WNFL01 (sample SAMN13153351, study PRJNA577476) | soil metagenome | isolation source: 40 cm soil on Douglas fir-dominated hillslope | place: USA:California | collected 2013-09-17
AAATTCCGTTGCACGCGCCGTCCCCACGCGCGCACAAATGAGAAGTTCAGGATTCCGCCGATCGCCGAGCTGGCCACCGGTATCATTCGTCCGACCCATTTCTCGGCCGTCTCCTCGCCAAGTTTCACTGCCAGCCGCTGTGCAATGCGCGGCGCCAATTTCTCAAACATCTGCTTCTCGACCAAGTCTTTTCCGTAGTCCACACCGGTCGCCGTAGCGACGGCCAGCCATAGCTCCAGCCGCTCGTCCTGCCCGCGCGTTTCGAATCCGTAGAGTAGGCAAAGCCGCTGAATCAACCGCAGAGTAATCGCCGTCAGGATGCTCGCGTCCGGCAGAAGGGTCATCATGCCGCCAAGCCCGAATCCTGCGCCTTCGGCCAGCGCCAGCCGGGCCGCATCCCCAATCAGCTTTTGCGCAATGGCATCCAGTTGTTCCAGCGGTACGTCGTGCATGCGACTGAAATTGGGCACCCATAACGCGTGCTTATCGGCAAGCTGCCGCCGGAAGTCCTCAGGGTTAACTTCCACGGACCGCAGTCCACGCCGCACGCCAAAGCGGAGCACCCGGTTTAAGCCGCGCCCCACCGCCGATCCCTTCTGCATTTTGCGAAATTCGGAGATCACCCCTCCCATCGTAAGACGGTTAGAGCCGTCCAAGCAATACCGGCGTTGTATCCGTGACGCGCAACTTGCATCTAATATCCGGTTTTCTTACGGTGTTGCCCGGCACGTAGCATCCAGGGCAGGGTACTACTTGACGCCGGGACGCTTTTCTGTAAACTGCCCTTTCGCCATGGCCACAATGGCACAATTTGTTCCCACGGAAGTGCCGCTGGACATTGATGTCCCGCAGCGGGAAGCCGCGTTTTTCTACGGTCTCTTTCTTCGCGGCCATTCCGCCGAGCAGCTCCGCCGCGACATCGAAGTGCCGCCCGCGGTGCTTGCTAAATGGCATCGCGAAGCGGAACGCGAGCCTGGGCTGCGCGACATTTTTTCCCGCATGGTTGAATACCGCCGTCATGTCCTCGCTATCTTTGATACGCTGGTCGGCTGGGATGGGCAACAGCAGCGCGTTCAATAGTTCAAGACAGTTTGACAGCAAATCTTACTAAGCCACTTCTAACAGAACGAGCTGCACCGTGGGACAAGTCAAAACCCGTCAGGCAACCCTATTTGACATTCCGGGTTCTAACTTCTGCCGGAGACACAAGTGTCACATAATGCAGGGGATTCGCTGATTGACGGGAACTTTCCCCCAAGTTACAATCTCGTGTCCTAGACGTTGAGGTGTCTACATGTTGCGGGTAGCCCGTACCACGGTCTTTTCGATCGTTTCTTTTGCCGTCATCGCTCCCGCGCTTCCCGCGCAAGACGCCCGCGATCCCAACGCAGCTCCCACCGCGCAAAAGCTTGACAAGGAACAGAGGAAAAAACTTCGCAAAACCCTCAAGGAACTGGACACGCCCTACAAGCAGTGGCTCAACGAAGACGTCGTTTACATTATCTCTCCCGAAGAGCGGCAAGCTTTCCTGCAACTTGATACCAATGAAGAGCGCGAGCAGTTCATCGAACAGTTTTGGCTTCGTCGCAGTAGCAATCCCGATCTTCCCGACAACGACTTCAAAGAAGAGCACTACCGCCGCATAGCCTACGCCAACGAGCATTTCGCGTCCGGCATTCCCGGCTGGAAAACCGATCGCGGCCGCATGTACATCATGTGGGGCCCCGCTGACGAGGTCGAATCCCATCCGACTGGTGGCACTTACGATCGCCCAATGGAAGAAGGCGGCGGCTCAACGTCAACGTACCCTTGGGAGACTTGGCGTTATCGTTACATGGAAGGAATCGGCGAAAATGTGATCTGGGAATTCGTCGACCCGAGCGGTTCTGGCGAGTATCGCCTCACCATGGATCCGTCAGAGAAGGACGCCCTATTGCACGTCCCCGGCGCGGGCTTGAGCTTGATGGAATCGATGGGCATGGCTTCCAAGACCGATCGTTTCACTCGCTCTGACGGCACTAATCTTCCGCGTTCCATGGGTGGCGAACCATCCAGCATGAATGAGTTCAACCGCCTCGAGCAGTACTCCAAGGCGTTCCGCCCGCCCGCCGTCAAATACAAGGATCTCGAAGCTTTGGTCACCGCGCGAATCGTGCGCGACCAGGTTCACTTCACTTACCGTACCGATTACCTGAAGGTGACTAACGACACGGTCCTCGTCCCCGTAACCGTGCAGATTCCCAACAACCAGCTCTCCTTCGAGAGCAAGGACGGTGTTCATTCCGCGACCATGAATATTTTTGGCCGCGTGAGCACGCTCACCGGCCGCGTCGTGCAAACGTTTGAAGATCCCGTCAGCCGCGATTTTCCGGAGAGTTTGTTCCAGAAGTCGCTCAAGCTCCAGTCTATCTACCAGAAGGCTGTCCCGCTGCGCCCTGGTCTATACCGGCTCGATATCGTTATTAAGGACGTGAAGAGCGGCAACGTCGGCGTCATCAACACGCGGCTGCAAGTTCCGAAGTATGACGACGACACGCTGGAAGCTAGCTCGCTGATTCTTGCCGACCAGCTCGAACACGTCCCGGCGAAGCAGATCGGCACTGGTCAATTCGTGCTCGGCTCCTCGAAAGTTCGGCCGAAACTGGATGGCGAGTTCCCTTCCAACATAAAGCTTGGCATTTACATGCAGGTGTACAACCTGAGGCCGGACGAGAAGACACACAAGTCCAACGCCACCTTTCAATACACGGTAAAGAAGGGCAATGAGCAGGTGATGCAGTTCAAGGAAACCTCGGAAGAGATGAAGCAGACCGGCGAGCAGGTAACCATCGAGCGTTTGCTCCCGCTGGTCACATTAGCGCCCGGGAAGTATTCGCTCGAAGTTTTAGCTACGGATACACTCTCGAATAAGACCGTTTCCAAGACGGCGGACTTCACCGTAAAGGCCCCTCTGGAAACAAAGAGCGCCGCTAACGCAGCGCCCGGGAGGTAGTACCACGTGAAACAGGAACGCCTCCGAACCTGGGGGGCCTTCATCCTGATGCTGATGTGCTTCTCCGCTGGAGCAAGTACGTCGGTTGCACAAGGAAAAGCTGCCGCCGGCAAGCTCTCTGGAGTTGTGCGTGACTCCGCTGGCACGCCGCAAATGGGCGCGACCGTGGAGATTGTTCCCGAGGCCGCCGTCAAAGCCGCTTCGCTCGGCCTGCTAACCAACACACAAGGAATTTTTCACGGCGACCGCTTGTCGCCAGGTTTTTACACTGTTCGCGTGACCCTCGCAGGCTTCCTGCCCACAATTCAGCAGCACGTGCGTATCAGCGCCCACCTGACAACTGTCGTCCGCGTTGAGCTCGAGTCGATGTTCGCTTCTCTCGATCAACTTCGCCGCCAGCCCTCCACCGCCAGGGTCGAAAGCGATGACTGGAAGTGGGTGCTCCGTTCCGCGTCTGTGACCCGCCCGGTGTTGCAGTGGAATGAAGACGAGTCTACAACCGCATCGAACAGCGCTTTGAGTGTCGAAGTCGCGCACCCTCGTGCTCGCCTGGATTTCACCGACGGCTCTCGCCGCCCAGGCTCCGCATCGAATCTACCTGCGGCTCCCGCCACTGCGTTTGCTTATGACCAAAAACTGGGTGGCCCGAGCCGGTTGCTGCTTGCCGGCCAGGTGAATTATGAAAGCCAAGTCGATGGCGGCGGCATTGCCACTGTCTGGCTGCCCACCGGCTCACTCGAAGCCGGTCCGCATAGCGCACTCGTTCTGCGCGAATCCCGGCTTGGTCCCGGCGGCCCGACTTTCCGCGGCGTTCGCTTCGAGCAGGCTGGCGCCCTTGCATTCGGTGATCGCGCAGTGCTCCGTTATGGCGCGGAGTACGTGCTTGTCGGCATGGTCAAGTCCGCCACGTCCCTTCGGCCGCGTCTCGAACTCGATGCCCGCGTCAGCGATGCTTGGCGCACAGCCCTCATCTTTGCGGAAGAACCCGGCGCCGCTACTCCTCTCGAAGCCGACGAGCGCGAAGTTGGAAGCGAACTCGCTGCCGCTCTCAACGAACTTGACTCCTTCCCCACAATGCTGTGGCGCGGTGGGCGTCCGGTGCTGGAAGGCGGCTGGCACGAGGAAATTGCCGCGGAACGCAATCTGGGCTCCAGCGGCAAGCTCCAAGTTGCGGCATTCCACGATGACAATCGTCACGTAGCGGTTTTTGGCCGCGGCAACGGCCTTCCTGCCGCCGATTACTTCCAGGATTATTTCTCAAATGGGTTTGCCTACGATGGCGGCGCTTCGGGCAATTGGGGCATGCGCCTCGCTATCCGCGAAAAGCTCTCGGACGCAATCGAGCTTACTGCCGTCTATGCCTACGCAGGCGCGCTGAGCCCATCGGCTGTCGTCGACGTGCCGACGCGCGACATGCTGCGCAACACTATGCATAATTCCATTGGCGCGAACATTTCCACCAAGTTGCCCCGCATGGGCACCAAGGTAAATGCTGGCTATAAGTGGGTCAGCGGAGAAACCGTATCGCGTCTAGACGCCTACGGCGAAACGCTCTTTCAAATGAATCCCTTTCTCCATGTGGGTGTGCGTCAGGCCCTGCCTAAATTTGCCCCGGGCCATTGGGAAGCCATCGCCAATTGCGACAACCTCTTCGCCCAAGGGTATGTCTCGGTGAATACCCAGGATGGTCGTGCGGTCCTGGTTCCCGCCTTCCGCACGTTCCGGGGTGGATTGAGCGTGCAGTTTTGAGGTCTTTAAGGTTCGGAAAGCTGTAGGTGTCCTTCCATAAAGTGGATACTAACGGCCTAGCCCTCCCGCCAATCGCCTAACCTTAAGAAGGCATTGCAGTTCCCGGTGCCAACCGTCTTCTCGATGTGGACATCGGTTTGCACCTTATAATCTCGACAGGTCGGAGTGTACTCCGCCGTACCATGAAGCAGAATCTTCGGGTGAGTCTCGGAGCGGTCGTACTAGCGCTTGCCACGCTGGCCGCGATGATCTTTGCGTGGCTGAATTTCGTCCAGCGCGAGACTTTTGATACCCCGGACGATGGGGTAGCTTGGCTGGATACCAGCAGCGGCGCCCAAGCCTGGAAGCTGGCCCCCAACTCGCCCGCGGCCCAAGCCGGTATCCGCCCGGGCGACCTCCTGATCGCCATCAACAACGTCCCGGTCACCTCTCAGGTACAAGTCACCCGCCGCCTGTGGCATGCCGGCCTCTGGACCCAGGTGCGTTACAAGCTGTCTCGCGACGGCCGCGAGTTTGAGACACCGATAGTCACGGTCCCGGCGGAAAAGCCCGCGTCCATCGAAAATTACGGCCGTTTCGTCGGCCTCCTGTACCTCTTCATCGGGATGTTCATCTTCGTGCGCCGTTGGAATGCCCCGCGCGCCGTCCATTTTTACGTCTTCTGCTTGGTCTCGTTCATCTTCTATTCCTTCCAGTACAGCAACAAGCTGGATGCCTTCGACTACGAGGTCTATTGGGCCAGCATTGTCGCCAGGGTGCTCGCGCCGGCTCTCCTACTGCACTTTGCTCTGGTTTTTCCAGAGCGCGCCGAAGGCCGCGTTCGCTCGCTCTCCAAGTTGACCCTGGTCTATGGTCCTGGCGCCGCGTTACTGTTTTTCCACGTCTGCACCGCTTTTAATATGCTCGGCTTTGTGCCCTGGCTCGGCTCCCGCCTTCTGCTCGACAAGATCGAGCTAAGCTACCTAGGCATCTATTTCCTCGCTGCTGGCCTTGTTTTCTACAAAAATTTCCGTGAAGCGCCTCCCGGCGTACTCCGCCAGCAGTTGAAGTGGCTGACCGGCGGAACCTTGGCAGGGAGCCTTCCTTTCGCGCTCTTTTACATCGCGCCATATGTCATGGACGCCTCGACTCGCTGGTGGATGCGCACCTCGGTCCTGAGCCTGGTGCTGATCCCGCTATGCTTCGGCTACGCCATCATCCGCTATCGCCTGATGGACGTGGACATCATCTTCAAGCGCGGGTTGGCCTACACTGCCTGGTCGCGCTAATCGCCGATATCTTTCACGCGCAGACGTCCGGCCCAGCCGGCGGCATGATCGCCATCGTAATCGCCGCGTTTCTCTTTCAACCTTTCCGCGAATGGATTCAAGCCCGTCTCGATCGCTTCTTCTACCGCGACCGTCTGGATTACCGCCGCACGCTCATTGAGTTCGGTCGCACGCTCACCAATGAAGTGCGCTTCGATCCCATGCTCGGCTCGGTAATGGACCGCCTCTCCCAGACCCTGCTCGTCGACCGCATCGCCATCTTCATGGAAGATCCGATGCACCCCGGACAGATGCGTCTCGCTCGTTCCATGGGCGTGCGCCTCTCCGAGCCTATGGATCTTAGTTTCCTCGAGCCGGCCCGGCCCGAGTTCGCCCGTGGGGCGCTCTTTTTTGAGTCGCCCCGCGCGGCGAGAGACGTCTCCGATTCCGTCCGCCAGACGCTCGAGCAGTTGGATTTGAACTATTTTGTGCCCTGCCGAATTCGCGAGCACACCGTCGCGGTCTTGGGTCTCGGCAAAACGGTCGACGGTGATTTCCTCTCCAGCGACGACGTCGAGTTGGTGCAAACCATCGCCGGCTACGTCGCGGTAGCTCTGGACAATGCACAGCTCTACTCCTCACTCGAGCAAAAAGCCCTGGAAATCGCGCGCCTCAAGGATTTCAGCGAGAACATCGTGGAATCCCTCAACGTGGGTGTGCTCGCCGTGGATCTCGGCGGCATGGTCGAGTCCTGGAACACGCGCATGGAGCAGCTCTTTGGCGTGAAGCGCCAGGATGCTGTGGGCCACCAGTTGCGCGCCCTACTTCCCGAAGAGCTTGCCGCGGAAATCGCCGCGCGCCGCGAAGAAGAGCAGATCACCGGCATTTACAAACAGCGGCTGCATCACCAGGGAAAATTCCTCACCCTCAAGAAAATTCCTCACCCTCAATGTCTCTATTACGCCGCTGGTCAGCAAATCCGGCGAGCGCATCGGCCGTCTCTTGCTCTTTGACGACGTGACGCAGCGCGAGCGCATGGAAGAGCAGATGACGCAGACGGAGAAGCTCACCTCCCTCGGCCTCCTCGCCGCAGGTGTCGCGCATGAAGTCAATACGCCGCTCGCCGTCATCTCTAACTACATTCAAATGCTTGCCAAGCAAATGCCGGAAGATGACCCGCGGCACAACATCATCGACAAAATTGTTAAACAAACTTTCCGCGCCAGCGAAATCGTAAATAATCTTCTGAACTTTTCGCGCACCGGCGCCGCCGAGTTAGCCGATATCGATGTGAATCGCGTGGTCGAAGAAACTCTCTCCCTCGTCGCGCATCCGCTCAAGACTTCCCAAATCCACATCGTCAAGCAATTGGGCGAGTCGCTTCCTCCCGTGCGCGGCTCCGCCAACAAGCTACAGCAAGTTTTCCTTAATCTTTTTCTGAATGCTCGCGACGCGATGCCCGCCGGCGGCATGCTTGAGATCCGCACCGCTGCCCACAACGGCAGCGTGGAAATCGAAGTCGCAGACACAGGAGCAGGCATCCCTCGCGAGCACATTCATCGCATTTTCGATCCGTTCTTTACCACCAAATCCAACGGCCGGGGCACAGGTCTGGGTTTGTCCGTCAGCTACGGTATAATCAAGGAGCATGCAGGAAAAATCGATGTACGCTCGACCCCAGGAAAAGGCACATCCTTCCACGTTGAATTCCCCGCGCTCAGGAAAGCAGTCCATGCATAAGGGCTCGATCCTGGTGATCGACGACGAATCTGAAATACGCGAAGGCCTTGAGCTGCTGCTCACCAGCGAAGGATATGGTGTCACCAGCGCCGGAACCGGCGAGTCCGGTTTAGCCCGGCTTGAAGAGCGTCCTTTTGACTTGTTGCTTCTCGACGTCAGCCTTCCAGACCGCAACGGTCTCGATCTTCTGAAAGAAGTCCGCCGCCGCGATCCAGGTCTTTCCGTCGTGCTCATCACCGCCTACGGCTCCATCGATATGGCGCGCGCCGCATTCAAAAGCGGCGCCCTGGATTACATTACCAAGCCCTGGTCCAACGACGAGCTCCTCGCGCAAGTCGCGCAAGCCGTGGAATCCCACCGGTTACGCGAAGAGAACGTGCAACTCAAGCGCGCCCTCAAGCAGCGCTTCAGTTTCCCCAGCATTATCGGCAAGAGCGAAAAGATGCTCACGCTGCTCGATCTCGTCACGCAAGTCGCGCCGTCGCGCTCCACCGTGCTGATCAGCGGCGAAAGCGGCACCGGCAAGGAGCTCATCGCCAAGGCCATTCATTCCGCCTCCACGCGCGCGGATAAAGCGTTTGTGCCCGTCAACACTGGCTCGATTCCTGTCGATCTCTTGGAATCGCAGCTTTTCGGTCACGTAAAGGGCGCCTTCACCAGCGCGGTCGCCTCGAAAAAAGGCCTCTTCGAGGTCGCCGATCAAGGCACTATCTTCTTCGACGAAATCGCCACCATCAGTCCGGAAACGCAAGCCAAGCTTCTCCGCGTAATTCAGGAGCGCGAATTCATGCGCCTCGGTGGCACAGAGCAAATTAAAGTCGACGTGCGCATCGTCGCCGCTTCCAACGTGGAGCTTCTTACCCTTGTTCGCGAAGGCCGCTTCCGCGAAGATCTCTATCACCGCCTAAATGTCATTCACTTGGTATTGCCGCCGTTGCGCGACCGCCGCGAGGATGTTCCTTCGCTCCTTGCGCATTTCCTTATCCGCTACTGCCAGGAAAACAACAAGCCCCTGCGCAATTTCACGCCTGCCGCATTGAAGCTTTTGATGGACTACGATTGGCCCGGCAATGTGCGCGAGCTTGAAAATGTGGTCGAGCGCGCCGTTGTCCTGTCCACACAAGAGCGCGTCGACGTCGATCTGCTTCCCGAAAATATTCGCAGCAAAGAAATCGTCCGCGGCGTGCGCCTGCAGCTTTCCGAATTCCTTCCGCCGCTGCCGGGCGAGCCGGGTTCGCGCTCTGGCGCCGACCATCCAAATCCTTCCTTATTCCAGATCATGGATGAGATTGAGCGCCGCATCATCATCGATATGCTTGAGCGTACCGCTTGGAACCAGACCGAAGCTGCCGAGCGTTTCATGATCCCGCTCTCCACGCTCAATCAAAAAATCAAGCGCCTTGGCATTGATGTCCGCCGCCGCGGTCGCGCCGACGAAACCTTTACCGCCGCCATGGGCAAATAACTTTTCATCTTGCATCTCCGATAACCTCTAGGCACAGTACCTTGCTATGCTTTTGCGCCTCCCTAACGTCCCGGCGCGCCTCGCCGCTGTTTTCCTCGCTTTCACTCTAGCCGCGACGCTCGCGTACCTGAGTATCCGCAACGCCCGCGCGGTTTACGACGCAAGCCTGGGCACGCGCCGGGGCTACGAAAGCGCTACCCGCTTGGAGCCACAGAACGCCGACAATTGGTACCTCCTCGGTCGCTACTGGCAGTACACGCTCGATGAGCCAAGCGCTCCGCTCGCCATTCAGAATTATCGTCACGCGCTATTGCTGAATCCCCGCTCCGCTGACTTTTGGCTGGATCTCGCCACAGCCTACGAGGCGGAAGGCGATCTTCAAAATGCGCGCGATGCGTTTCTCCAGGCTAAGCGTGTGTATCCGCTCTCCGCTGCGGTCTCCTGGCGCTACGGAAATTTTCTTCTGCGGCAGGACGAAGTCCCGCAAGCCTTCGCAGAAATTCGCCGCGCCGCTTACGCCGATCCCAAACGCAGCGCCGAAGCCTTCTCACGCTGCTGGCGCGTTGATCCCGATATCAACGCTATCCTCAACACCGTTCTTCCTCCCGACCGCGACGGCTACCTCGATGTCATTCGCGAACTCGGCACCCAGAGCCAACTTGCTGCCGCACTGACCGTGTGGCAGCGTCTGGTTTCCCTCCATCCAACATTGAAGCTATCGGATGCGATTCCATTCTCCGAGCTCCTCATCCAAAACCATCAGATCAGTGTCGCGCGCGGTGTCTGGAACGATGCCGTACGCCTCTCCAACACACCGCAAAATATCGATGCTCCCGGATCGGCTCTTTGGGACGGTGGATTTGAAACCAACGTGCGTGGTGGCGCCTTCGCCTGGGTTTTTGGCGCCCCGTCCGGCGGCGTACAAATTAGCGTTGATTCGCGGCAGAAACATTCCGGCAAGTATTCTCTGCGGCTTACCTTTGACGGTCGCCACAACGTAAATTTTGCGGACGTCTGCAACAACGTAGAGGTGCGTCCAGAAACGAACTACCATCTCTCCGCCTGGGTGCGCACACAAGCGCTGACAACGGATCAAGGCGTTCGGCTGCTCCTCAAGTCATATTCCGATCTCAACTCATACTCCGATGCGCACGTGGCAGGCTCCGCCGTGACTCCCGACGTGCAAGGCACCCAGCCTTGGACCTACCTCGAAAGTCCCTGGACTTCGGGCATAGACGTTCGCTACGCGCGCGTTTGCGTTGTCCGCTACACCAGCGCCAAGTTCGATAGCCAAATCCACGGCAGCGCCTGGGTAGATGACGTCGCCCTCATTCCGGAAGCGCCAGGAAATCGCCGGCCATGACGTTCCTGCGCATTGGAATATGTGCGCTCGTTGCCTTCGGCATTCTTTCTCACGGTGGGGTCGAAGACTGGGCGCGCGCCGTTCTGGAAATCGGAGCTGGACTCTTGTTTGTAGCCTGGGCTGCGCAGATGTATTTCACGGACCGGGAAATTGTCATTTCTCCCCTTCTTCCCCCGCTCCTCGCCCTTTGCCTGGTCGCTCTCGGGCAGCTCGTTTTTCACGGCACCGCCTCAACGTACGACACTCGGCTTGAACTTCAACTCATGCTCGCATTCGCTATCATTTTGTTCCTTGCCGCCCAGGCTTTCCGCTCAGCAGATGACTGGCGCGGTTTTGTCTGGTTTGTGATGTTCTTCGGGTTCGTTGTCGCCATTTTCGGCATTCTTCAGCACCTCACCTTTAACGGCAAACTCTATTGGTTTCGCGAAATGCGTTACGGCGGCATTCCCTTCGGCCCTTACGTGAATCGCAACCATTTCGCGGGATTTGCGGAATTGGTCATTCCCGTCGCTCTGGTTCCCCTGGTCCTTGGCAAAGTTCGCCGCGAGCGGTGGCTCGCCGTCGGCCTTTTTGCATTGCTTCCGATCGTCGCTCTGTTTCTCTCCGCTTCCCGCGGCGGCTTTGTCAGTTTTGCAGCCGAAATCGCCGTCCTGGCTCTTCTGATGATGTTGCGTCGCGCTGGAGGCCCTCACGTTTTGGCGGGCGGCGTGGTCTTGCTCCTTGCCTTCATGCTTGTGTCTTGGCTGGGAGTGCGCCAGATACTCGAGCGTTTTTCTTCCATGCAATCTCTCGAAGTCACAGCCGGCAAACGCGCCTCCATGCGTCACGACGCTTGGCATATTTTTCGCGATCATCCCTGGACCGGCACCGGCCTGGGCACGCTCCCCATCGTATTCCCCGCGTACGAGAGCCTCTATGACGGCAGAGTGGTCAATCACGCGCACAACGACTACCTCGAGATGTTGGCGGACACCGGTCTAGCGGGCGCCTTTTGCTGCGCCTGGTTCCTGGGTGTGTTGTTCTTCCGTTCTCTCAAGCAGTTGCTGGTCACCGACAAATCTTTCTCCGCGGCGCTGCATCTCTCCGGACTTGTCGCATGTTGCGGGTTCCTGGTGCACAGCCTCGTGGATTTCAATCTGCACATGCCCGGGAATGCCCTGCTTTTCCTGCTCATGGCCCACCTCGCCACGGCCGAAATTCCCCGGAGTCCCTCGCAGCGGCACCCTCGGTCCAGCACCGCCGTACACATGAAATCCCTGATTGATAAGAGCTTAACCGCTGTATAATCTCAAACCGGGGGTTATCTATTCGATGCAGCCAGCCAGACTGGGTGCGTGGGTGTGGTATCTCGTCTCCACTGCACTGCTAGCGGCCCTGGTGGCGCTACCCAGCAGCGCGCAGACCGTCGTCGAGACATCTCAACAGACCAATGATCGCATTCGTGCGCTCTCTGCCGCTTCTCGCGCTCTTCCTCCTCACGATTACGTGATCGGCAATGGAGACTTACTCGCCGTTCAAGTGTTCGATGTACAGGAGCTCAATCGCGAAGTCCGCGTCAGCCAGACCGGCACAATCGGCATTCCCTTGGTCCCGGTCCGAATACACGTCTCGGGACTAACCGAAACTCAGGCGCAGCTTAAAATTGCCGAGGTGCTTGAGGCCAATGGTTTGGTTTCGCACCCGGACGTCAGTGTTACCGTGAAAGAGCACAAGAGCAAACCCATCACGATTGTCGGTGCCGTCCCGCATCCGATGGTCTATCAGGCAGACCGTCAGGTCACCTTGATTGAGGTTCTTGCAGAGGCTGGCGGCATATCCAACGATGCAGGCAATACCGTCATCATCTCTCGGCTTGAGGCCGATCCCGTTTCCGAAGCCGAGCCCCCGGCCATCAATTCGAGTGACGCCGCCCCCACGCCGCTACCGGAAATCGCTCCAAATCCCGCACCCGATGCTCCCAGGACTCCCGCAGGACCAACTCATTCGCCTTCTCCGGATGACACCGGTCGCGCCGCGGCAGGCACATCCTCAAGCGCTACCTCACCAAAGAGCATCGATCCCCCTGATCCTTTGCCTCCCGCAATCGCGAACACGATCACCGTCAATCTGGGGCGGATCCTGGAGACTGGCGACACGTCGAGCAACATTGTCCTGCAACCCGGCGATGTAGTCACCGTGCCCCATGCCGGCATCGTCTACGCGCTTGGCGCGGTCTCACGCCCCGGCGGGTTCGTCATTGCCAATGATCGCGGCCAGCTCACCACTCTCAAGCTGCTTTCTCTCGCCGGCGGTCTTGAGCGTACCGCAAAATCCGATCACGCCGTCATCGTCCGCCGCGATGCCAATGGCGAACAGCACCAAGTAGACGTGAATCTGGCCAAGGTTTTGAAGTTTCAGGCGGAAGATGTTCGCTTACAACCCAGCGATATCCTCTACGTCCCCAAGAGCGCCACCAAGCAGGCGCTTATCAAGGCCGCCGAATTGGGCACTGTCATCGGTACGAGCCTCGTTATCTACCGCCTCGTTAATTGAGCCATGGCTGACGACCACAAACTCGTACACCGCGAAAACGGCTCCAACGGCGCCGTAGAACTCATCCCGGCTTCCTCGCGTTTGCCGGCTTGGGATCTTTCTCCGCGCGAGCCTCATCTTTACGATTACCTCCTCATTCTTCGCAAGCACCAGTGGCTAATCCTTTCCTTCATGCTTGCGGTCGTGAGCATCACCGCCATCGGCACGTTTCGCATGCAACCGGTCTATGTCGCCACCTCCCGAATCGAAATCGATCGCGAAAATTCCAATATTCTTCCGTTCCAGGGCACCGACGACTACATGGTGGATCTCGAAAACTACATCGAGACCCAATCAAAAATTCTCACCAGCGAAACTCTCGCGCTCCAAACGATCCGCAGCGGCATCCTCTCGGGACAGACAGATTTTGCCAGCGACCCTTCTGCCTCCGATGCTTTTGCCACAGGCAGCTTGGCCAACCTGAAGCCTCCTCCAGAGTTGGGCGCCTTCCTCGGCAGCTTGAGCGTCAAGCGCGTGCCCAACAGCCGTTTGCTGGACATTAGCTTTGAATCCACGAGCCCGCTTCTAGCTGCGCAGATCGTCAACGCGCACATTAAAAATTTCATCGAGCAGAATTTCCAGAGCCGCTATGAAGCCACCACGCGCGCTTCCACCTGGCTCACCGATCAGCTCAACGAGTTGAAGATCCGCGTCGAGAAAGCCGAAGACGCCCGCATCGCCTACGAGCGTCAGAATCAAATCTGGGCTCTTGATGACAAGCAAAACGTCACCACCCAGCGTTTTGGCGATCTCAACCGGCAACTGACCGACGCGCAGAGCGAGCGCATGCGCAAGCAGTCCTTGTTCGATTTTGCCAAGGCCGGCGACGTCGACTCCGTTCCGCAGATTCGCGACAACATTGCCGTCCAGGATCTCGCTCGCAAACACTCCGATATCAATAACCAATACACGGACGCCTTAAATCAGTACGGCCCCAACTTTCCCAAGGTGCAGCGCCTTCAGGCCCAGCTCAAGGAGCTCGAAGCTGCCGCCGATAAAGAGAAAAAGGCCGTCCTTGCTCGCTTGGAAAGTGAGTACCGCGAAGCACGCCAGCGCGAAGAGCTCCTCACGCAGGCGCTCAATCAACAGAAAACCGAAGTCAATCAGATGTCCGAGCGCATGGTGCAATACAGCATTCTCAAACGCGAAGCCGAAGCCAACAAAGCTCTGTACGACGGCCTGCTCACCAAATTAAAAGAAGCCGGCATCTCCGCCGGTTTGCGCTCTTCCAATATTCGCGTGGTTGATCCCGCTATGGTTCCCACCTATCCCGCGCGCCCCGCAAAAACTCGCAACATCGCCCTGTCCTTTGTAATCGGCTTGGTCGGCGGCATTGGCTTGGCGCTGCTTCGCGAGTACATGGATAACACCGTTAAAAGCCCCGACGATATCGAAGCCCTCGTCCACTTGCCTTCCCTCGCCGTGGTTCCCGCCTTTACCGAATCGAACGGTGACCGCCCGCGTTCCAAATTGCTCAAGGGCGCTTCCAGCAACGGTCACGAAAAGCGCATCGAGCTTGTTGCCCAGCATCTTCCCAAGTCGCAAATGTCCGAAGCGTTCCGCGCCCTCCGCACCGCTCTCCTTCTTTCCCAGGCCGATCATCCGCCCCAAGTCATCCTCGTGACTAGCGCCTTACCGCGCGAAGGTAAAACCACCGCCGCCGCCAATCTCGCCGTCACCCTCGCCCAGCTTGGCGATCGCACCTTGCTCATCGACGCCGATCTGCGCAAGCCCGGCATCGGCCGTCTCCTAAGCCTCGGCAGCGGAAAATACGCCGGCCTCAGCTCCTACCTCGCCGGAGTTTCCAGTCTCGATCTCGTCACCATTCAGCATCCTGCCATCCCCAATCTATCGGCCATTCCGACCGGCCCGCTCCCGCCCAATCCTGCCGACTTGCTCTCCTCGCAAAAGCTGACCGAGGCCATCGCGGAGCTTCGCACCAAGTTCAAGTTCATTGTCATCGATTCGCCTCCCATCATGGCCGCCACGGACGCCGTCATCCTCTCCGTAAAAGCCGATGGTGTTCTCCTCGTCGTGCGCAGCGGCGAAACTCCCAAGGAAGCCTTCACGCGCACCCGCGACCTGCTTCTATTCCTATCGGTATTATCCTTATTCGCAGGGCTACGGCCCGCAGGAGCACTCGGAAACCCCGCCTTCCGATGAAGGTTTCGATGCCCGTCACAAAGTCGCCGTTCACGATCACGACGACGATCAGGAACTCTGAGGAGGACAATTGCGCTTTTTGATCACCGGCGGTGCCGGTTTTATCGGATCCCATTTGGCTGAACGCCTTCTTCAACGCGGCGACGCCGTCGTTCTGCTCGACAATCTGTCCACCGGCAGCATGGAAAATATCCGCCACCTGAAATCCTCCGAGCGCCTGTCCTATCACCTGGACAATATCGAAAATCGCCAGCTCCTTGCAGAGCTCGTCGACGACGCCGATGTCATCGTCCATCTCGCCGCAGCGGTCGGCGTCAAGCTCATCGTCCAGAGCCCCGTGCGTACCATCGAGACCAACGTCAATGGCACACAGCTTGTCTTAGAGACCGCCTGCAAAAAGCGCAAGCTCGTCCTCACCGCTTC
>WNFL01241617.1_pt1 | contig 15704 bp, 13 predicted proteins | sample 5400361 | NCBI WGS metagenome assembly WNFL01 (sample SAMN13153351, study PRJNA577476) | soil metagenome | isolation source: 40 cm soil on Douglas fir-dominated hillslope | place: USA:California | collected 2013-09-17
TCGATCGTCGCGCTCACCGATCGGATGACGCACTACCCGCGCCAGCTCTCCGGGGGGCAGGAGCAGCGCGTCGCCATCGCGCGCGCGATCGCGACGGACCCGAAGCTCCTCGTCGCCGACGAGCCGACGGGTGACCTGGATGCGAAGAGCGGAGAGGAAATCCTGATCCTCCTCGAGCGCCTGAACCAGGAGTTCGGCAAGACCATCGTCATGGTGACGCACGACCCGAAGGCCGCCGCCCGCGCGCACCGACTCATCCATCTCGACAAGGGCGTCCTGAAGGAGGACGTGCGGGCCGCCGCGGGCTCGCGCGAGGTGGGCACGGCGGCGGCGGTGGCCGCCGCGGCGGGGAACTGAACGCCGCCGCGCGATGAAGCTGGTTCCGCTCATCCTGAAGAACGTCTTCCGCAAGAAGACGCGGACGCTGCTGACGGTCGCGTCGATCGTCCTGCCGCTTCTCGTCATCTGCTTGATGGGGACGTTCCTCCGCGCTCTCGACCGCCCCGACCGGCGCGCACGCGCGGCATGTTCCGGCTCGTCACGCGGCACAAGGTCTCGGTCACGGACTTCTCCTGGTTCGGCGGTCTCTACCGTGACAAGTCGGCGAAGAACATCTTCGCGCGCTTCGCCGTAGAGCCGGAGACCTTCCTGAAGGTCTTCGACGACGCACAGATCGTGGCGGGCTCGAAGGAGGACTGGCTCGCGGACCGTACGGGCGCCCTCGTCGGCAGGAACATCGCGGAGAAGTTCGGCTGGAAGCTCGGCGACAAGATCCCGCTCGTCGGCGACATCTTCCCGATCAACGTGGAACTGACGATCCGAGGGATCTACTACCTTCCCAATGGGACGTCCGCCACCTGCTTCTTCAGCCGCAGGTATCTCGAGGAGGCAGTGCCGTTCTTCAAGGGGAACGCCGGCACGTTCTGGATCAAGGCGAAGGACGCCGAGGCGGCCGAGCGGATCCCGCGCACGGTAGACGCCATGTTCGAGAACTCTCCTTCTCCGACGAAGACCGAGACCGAGAAGCAGTTCCAGAACTTCTTCGTCCAGATGATGGGGAACGTGAAGCTCCTCCTCGGCGCCATCGCGACCGTCATCGTCGCGGTGATCGTCCTTATCGCGGCGAACACGATGGCGATGACGGCGCGCGAGCGCGTCACCGAGATCGCGGTCCTCCGCACGCTCGGCTTCCAGAGGCGGACGATCCTCTCCCTCATCCTCGGCGAGAGCCTCGTCATCGCGCTCTTCGGCGGCTTCCTCGGCGTCGGCCTCTTCGTCCTGCTGGAGCCGGGGATGAAGCGGAACCTCTCGCTCGGGCCTATGGCCTCGCTCGCCGCCTCGCTCCAGATCTACCCGAGCATCCTCGCGCTCGGGTTCGGGATCGCGGTCGGGGTGGGAGTCCTCGCCGGCATCTTCCCCGCCATCCGCTCCGCGCAGCGCTCGATCGTGGAGGGGCTCAGAGCGACATGAAGCTGTTTCCTTTGATCCTGAAGAACGTCTTCCGCAAGAAGACGCGCTCCCTCCTGACGATCGCCTCGATCCTCCTCCCGCTCTTCGTCATCTGCATCATGGGCACGATGCTGAAGACGCTCGACGCGGATCCCTCGCACGGGCACGGGATGTACCGGCTCATCGTCCGGCACAAGGTGTCGCTCTCGAACTGGCTCCCCGAGGCCTACGAGTCGAAGCTGAGGCAGATGCCAGGCGTCGTGGAGGTCGTGAAGTCGCAATGGTTCGGCGGGAAGTACGTCGACTACTCGCCGAGGAACATCTTCTCGCGCTTCGCGATCGGAAATCCCGAGGCGCTCCTGAAGGTCTTCGACGAGGTGAAGATCGCCGAGGGCTCCGAGGCGGAGTGGCTCGCGGACCGCAACAGCGTCCTCGTCGGCGCGCACCTGATGAAGAAGTACGGCTGGAAGCTGGGACAGAAGGTGCCGCTCCAGGGCGACATCTTCCCGGTGCATATCGAGCCGACCATCCGCGCCGTCTACGCCGGCCCGGACGAGACCGGCCTCTACATGCACTACAAGATGCTCGAGGAGGCTCTTCCGAGCGCGAAGGGCTGGGTCGGCTGGTATTGGATCAAGGCCGACTCGCCGCAGGCGGTCGAGCGCCTGCCGAAGCAGATCGACGCGCTCTTCGAGAACAGCGACCGCCCGACGCGGAGCGAGACGGAGAAGGCGTTCCAGAACTCCTTCGTCTCGATGCTGGGCAACGTGCGGGCCTTCCTGACGTTCCTCTGCATCCTGATCGTGGGCGTCATCCTCCTCATCGCCGCGAACACCATGGCGATGTCCGCGCGCGAGCGCGTCACCGAGATCGCGGTCTTCCGCACGCTCGGCTTCGGCAAGCCGACGATTCTCGGGATGATCGTCGCCGAGGCCGTCGTCCTGTCGCTCTTCGGCGGGGCGTTTGGAGTCGCGCTCTACGTCGCGATCTTTCCCGGCTTCCGGCAGATGGTCCTGAACTCCCCGATGGGCTTCTACGCTGCAGGTATGAAGCTCTTCCCCGGCGTGGTCGCGATCGCGTTCGGCGTCACGGTCCTCGTCGGCATCCTCGCTGGGCTCGTCCCCGCGGTCCGCTCCGCGCAACGCTCGATCCCCGACGGCCTCCGGCAGGTCGGCTAGGAGACTCGATGCTCGGCATCCCGCTCAAATACAACATCCGCAACCTCTTCGTCCGGAAGATCACGACGTCGCTCACCGTCCTCGGGATCGCGCTCGTCGTGGCCGTGTTCCTCTCGGTGATGGCTCTCGGCGAGGGGCTGACGCGCGTCTTCAAGTCGTCCGGCTCGGAGAAGAACGTCCTCGTGCTCCGCCAGAACTCGCAGTCGGAGCTGCAGTCGGGCGTCGCGCGCGAGCAGGTGCCGCTGATCGCCACGCTCCCCGGCATCGAGAAGGACGCGGACGGCAAGCCTCTCGCCTCCACGGAGCTCGTCGTCGTCCTGAACCTCGAGAAGATCGCCGGCGGCTCCTCGAACGTGACGATCCGCGGGGTCTCGGAGAAGGCGATGAAGCTGCGTCCGGCGATGCGCCTCGTCGAGGGGCGGATGTTCAAGCCGGGCGTCTCGGAGGTGATCGTCTCGCGGAGCGTCGGGAACCGCTTCAAGGACTGCAAGCTCGGGGACACGATCAAGTTCGGCTCGTTCCGGTGGACGGTCGTCGGCGTCTTCGACGCGGACGGCACCGCGCCCGACAGCGAGATCTGGACCGACGTCGAGAGCATGCAGGGCGACTTCAAGCGGAACGGCTACTCCTCCGTCCTCGTCAGCACGACCGACCGCGCCGGGCGCGACGCGTTCCTCGCGGGGCTCGCGGGCGACGCGCGCCTCGCGCTCGAGGGGAAGAACGAGAGGAAGTACTACGACGACCAGACGTCGACAGCCGCCCCGATCAAGTTCCTCGGCCTCTTCGTCGGCGTCGTCATGGCGATCGGCGCCTGCTTCGGCGCCATGAACACGATGTACGCCGCCGTGACCGCGCGGACGCGGGAGATCGCGACGCTGCGCGCGCTCGGCTTCTCCCGGCCCGCGGTTCTGATCTCGTTCGTCATCGAGTCGGTCGTCCTCGCGCTCCTCGGAGGCCTCCTCGGGTGCCTGCTCGGCCTCCTCACCGTGAAGCTCGCGCTCTCGGGGGTCACGGGCACGACGAACTTCGCGACGTTCTCCGAGGTCGTCTTCGCGTTCCGCCTGACGCCACAGCTCCTGATCACCGGCATCGTCTTCTCGGTCTTCATGGGCTTCTTCGGCGGCCTCCTGCCCGCGAGCCGCGCGGCGTTCACGAAGATCACTACCGCGTTGAGGCAAGTGGGGTAGTTGCCCTTCTTCCAGGATCCGCCCGCGCTCGGAAACCAGTACCGTGCGGACCGCGTCCTCCGCGCCTTCCTCGCGCGGAAGCTCCCGCCCGCCGTCCTCGCGCGCGCGGAGCGAGACCTCGACGAGATGGGCGCGCTCGCGGGCGGCCCGCTCCACGACAGGCAGCTCCGGGAGCGGCGAATCGAGCCTTCTCTCACGAGCTGGGATGCCTGGGGCAGGCGTGTCGACACGATCGCGCTGACGCCGCTCTGGCGGGAGGTCGGCCGGATCGCAGCGGAGAAGGGCCTCGTCGCGCTCGCGTACGAGCGGCCGTACGGCGCCTGCTCGCGCCTCGTCCAGATGGCGCTCGCGTACCTCCTCGAGCCGTCCTCCGACGTCTTCGCCTGCCCGCTCGCGATGAGCGACGGAGCCGCGCGGACGCTGTCGGTCTCCGGCAACGCAGAGCTCGCCGCACGCGCGCTCCCGCGTCTGACGAGCCGGGATCCCGCGGCCGCGTGGACATCGGGGCAGTGGATGACGGAGCGGACCGGCGGCTCGGACGTCGGCCTCTCGGAGACCATGGCGCGCCGGGACGGGGACACCTGGCGCCTCTACGGAACGAAATGGTTCACGTCGGCGACGACGTCGGAGATGGCGCTGACGCTCGCGCGGCCCGAGGGCGGCCCGCCCGGCGGCTCGGGCCTCGCGCTCTTCTACGTCGAGACGCGCCTCCCCGACGGCACGCCGAACGGCATCCTGATCCACCGGCTGAAGGACAAGCTCGGCACGCGCGCGGTGCCCACGGCCGAGCTGACGCTCGACGGCGCGGCTGCCGCGCCCGTCAAGGGTCTCTCGGACGGCGTGAAGGCGATCGCGCCGATGCTCCAGGTGACACGCATCTGGAACGCCATCGGGGCCGTCTCCGGCATGCGGCGCGCGCTCGCGCTCGCGTGCGACTACGCGAAGAAGCGCGTCGCGTTCGGCGCGCCGCTCGCGAAAAAGCCGCTTCACCTCGAGACGCTCGCGGACCTCGAGGCCGTCTTCGAAGGGGCGTTCGCGCTCGCGTTCCGCGTCGTCGAGCTCCTCGGGCGGGAGGAGGAATCGGACCTCCTCCGCCTCGCGACGCCGATCGCGAAGCTGACGACCGGCAAGCAGGCGGTCGCGGTCGCGAGCGAGGCTCTCGAGGCGTTCGGGGGCGCAGGGTACGTGGAGGACACGGGCCTCCCGCGCCTCCTCCGCGACGCGCAGGTGCTGCCGATCTGGGAAGGGACGACGAACGTCCTCTCGCTCGACGTCCTCCGAGCGGCGCGGGGATGCGGCCTCGCGCCGCTCGTCCACGAGGTCGACCGCGCGACCGCCGACGCGGGAAACGAGCGGCTCTCGCACGCGGCCGAGACCGCGCGAGCCGCGATCCGCCACGCGGACGCGTGGCTCTCCCGCATGTCGGGGGACGAGCTCGAGGCGGGCGCGCGGCGCCTCGCGCTCACGGCCGGCCTGTCGCTCGAGCTCGCGCTTCTCGTCGAGCAGGCGGCGTGGTCGCTCGCGCGCGGAGACGGGCGCCCGGCGCTCGCGGCGGCGCGCTTCGCCCGGCGCGGCGTCGACCTGATCGACGACGGCTCGCCGCTTGGAGAGGCGGCCGAGCTCCTCGAGCTCGCGTGAAGGCCGCCGCTCTCTCCGCGCCGCGCGTCGCGGCGCTCGCCGCCTTCGTGATCCTCTGCGCCACGACGGACGAACGCTCCTTCGGCGTCATGCCCGACGGCAAGGAGATGCTCTCCGCCTCGGCGGCGATCGCGCGCTTCTTCGAGATCGGCGTCTCGCGCGACTTCGTGAACGCGGTCCCGCGGCGAGCGGGCGACGCGGTCTCGCGGTACGGATTCGGCCAGTCCGCCGCCGACGCGCTTCCGATGGAGGGCGCGCGACTCCTTCACGCCGCCTCGCCGTCCGCCCGCTCGACGACGCTCTTCGTCCTGGCGCGCGTCCTCCTCCTCGCGCTCGCCGCGGGGTCCCTCGCGGCCGCTGCCGAGGCGCTCGGCGCGCCCGCGGCGCTCGCCGCGCTGGCCGGGATCGGCCTGGTCCTCGCGACGCCCGCCTGGGGATACGCCGGCAGCGACCTCCCAGAGGCGCTCCAGCTCGCGAGCGTCTCGCTCCTCGTCGCGGCGGCCGCGATTCTTCGCACACAGCACGCGCGAGCGGCGCCGGCCGCGACCCCCCGCTGGGAGGCGGTCGCGGGCCTCGCCGCAGGCGTCGCGCTCCTCGCCAAGTCGCTCCTCCTCGCCGTCGCCGTGCCTCTCCTGCTCGCGGCGGTGCTGACCCGACCGGACGAGGCCCCGAAGCAGAGGCGGGGGCGCGGGCCGCGCCCGGCTGCGGCGCCTCCCCGCCTCCGCGTCCTGGCGTTCTTCGCGCCTCTCGCGATCGTCTGGGCCGTGCTCGAGCTGGCGCGCTTCGGGACTCTCTTCGGCGGCTATCCCGGCGAGACGTTCACGTACCCGCCGCTCGCGGGTCTTCTCCGCCTGACACTCCTCCCGAACAAGGGGCTGCTCCTCTACGCGCCCTCCGTGGCGCTCGCCCCGCTCGGCCTCGTCCTCCTCGCGCGCCGCGACCGCGCGCTCGCGCTGGCGCTGGCCGCGTCGGCGGGGGCCGTCTTCGCGTCGGCGGCCGCGTGGTGGGCGTGGGACGGGCAGGCCGGCTGGGGTCCGCGCCTCCTCGTCCCCGCGTTGCCGATGCTCATGCTCCTCGCGGCGCTCGCGGCCGCCTGGGGCTCCGCTGCCGTCCGCCTCGTCGCCGCGGCGACGGCGGGGGCCGGCGTCCTCGTCAACGCGCTCGGCGCGCTCGTGCCGTTCCCCCAGGTCTACGCTCTCGTCTCGACGGCGCCGCCGCGGCCGATCTCCGCCGCCCGGGCGGAGGGGACGCAGTACGAGATCGAGCGGACGGCCGACGGGACGCTCCTGGCGACGGCGCCGCACCACCTCTCGCTCACGCCGTCGTGGTCGCCGTTGCGCGTCCACTACCGCCTGCTCGTCGAGAAGCTGAAGGGCGGGGACATCGGCGCGCGCCTGGCGTCGAGCGGGCTCTCCGGCTTCGACCCGCCGCTCTCGCCGCGGATCCCCCAGGCTCCGAGTCCCGCGCTCCGCGCCGCGCTCACGCCTTTCGCCTGGCCGTTCCTCTCGCGCGCGCTCGTCGCGCCGCTCGCGGGGACCGCCGACCCGGCGCGCGACGCGCTGCGCGACCAGGCGGTCCGCGCGGTCGACGTCGGCCGCTACGCCCGCGCGCTCGCCTCCGCGCGGGAGCTCCTCTCCACCGATCGGAGCGACGAGGCCGACATCGCGCTCGCGGCGGAGGCCGCGCTCCGCCTCGGCCGGCGCGCCGACGCGGAGGCGCTCCTCGCATCGGCGCCCCGGTCCTGCCATCCCTGGATCCTCTTCGTGCGGCGCGAGGGCGGGCGCGGCGACTTCGCGTGCGTTCCCGAGGCCGAGCGCGCCGGCTTCGCCGCCGGAGTCGACGCGGCCCTCGCGCAGGGCGCGACGCTCACCGCCTGGGCACGGGCGGGGCGGCAGGGCTCATAGAATCCGCAGCCATGGACTGGCTGCTGAAGACCGAGCCCGAGGCGTATTCCTTCGACGACCTGACTCGGGAGAAGAAGACCGTCTGGGACGGCGTCGCGAATCCGGTCGCGCTGAAGCACCTCGCCTCGATGAAGAAGGGCGAGCGACTCGTCGTCTACCACACCGGCAAGGAACGCGCGGCGGTCGGCCTCGCCACGGTCGCCTCGGCGCCGCGGCCCGATCCGAGGGACGCGAAGCTGACCGTGGTGGAGATCGCCGCAGGCAAGCGCCTCGCCGCGCCGGTCAGCCTCGGCGCGATCAAGGCCTCCCCGCTCTTCGCCTCGTCGCCGCTCGTCAGGATGGGCCGGCTCTCCGTCGTCCCGCTCACGCCCGAGCAGCACGACTTCCTCGCCGGAAGACGCGAGTAGCGTTGCGCTCCGCGCCGGCGCCGCGCGACCTGCGCGAGCTGATCGCCCTCCTCCGGAGGGAGCGCGAGCTCGTCGAGGTCGACGTCGAGGTCGACCCACGCCTCGAGATCGCGGAGATCCACCGCCGCGTCGTGGAGCGCGGCGGCCCGGCGCTCCTCTTCCGGCACCCGAAGGGCTCGGACTTCCCGCTCGTGACGAACCTCTTCGGGACCGAGAGGCGCGTCGAGCTGGCGTTCGGCTCGCGCCCCCTGGAGTTCGTGAGGCGCGCGGTCCGAGCCGCGGAGGAGCTCGTTCCGCCCACGCCGCGCCGTCTGCTCGCGCACCGCGGCCTCCTCCGCGAGGCGCTCCGCGTCGGGATCAGGAAGGCCACGCGCGCTCCCGTCCTCGAGGTCGTCGAGAACACTCCGGACGCGACGCGCCTGCCGGCGCTCCAGCAGTGGCCGGAGGACGGCGGCGCGTTCCACACGCTGCCCCTCGTCTACACCGAGCGCCCCGGCCATCCTTCGGAGTCGAACCTCGGCATCTACCGGATGCAGGTCTTCTCGCCGCGCGAGCTCGGGATGCACTGGCAGATCGGGAAGGGCGGCGGCTTTCACTACCACGAGGCCGAAGCGCGCGGCGAGGCGCTCCCCGTCACGGTCTTCCTCGGCGGGCCGCCGGCGCTCCTCCTCGCGGCCGTCGCGCCGCTCCCCGAGCGCGTCTCCGAGCTCCTCCTCGCGTCGCTCCTCCTCGGCGAGAAGCTCCCGATGGCGGAGGCGCCCGGCGCGCCGCACCGCCTCGTCGCGAGCGCGGAGGCGGCTCTCGTCGGGAGCGTGCCGCCGCGCCTCCGGCGTCCCGAGGGACCGTTCGGCGACCACTACGGCTACTACTCGCTCGCGCACGACTATCCGGTCTTCCGGCTCGAGCGCGTCTTCCGCCGCCGCGACGCGATCGTCCCGGCGACCGTCGTCGGCAGGCCGCGGCAGGAGGACTTCTTCCTCGGCGAATACCTCCAGCGTCTCCTCTCGCCGCTCTTCCCCGTCGCCATGCCGGGCGTCGTCGATCTCTGGAGCTATGGCGACACCGGCTTCCACTCGCTCGCCGCGGCCACCGTGCGCGACCGCTACGCGCGCGAGGCCATGGCGTCCGCGTTCCGCATCCTCGGCGAGGGGCAGCTCTCGCTGACGAAGACGCTCCTCGTGACGGACGCGCGCATCGACCTGACCGACTTCCCCGCCGTCCTTCAGCACGTCCTCGCGCGCTGCCGCTTCGAGAGCGACCTCTTCGTCTTCGCGAACGTCTCGATGGACACGCTCGACTACACGGGCCCGAAGCCGAACGAAGGCTCGAAGGCGGTCCTCCTCGGCCTCGGCGAGCCGGTGCGCGAGCTGCCACGCGTGTTCGCCGGGCCGCTCCCCGCGGGCGTGCGGAACGCGGCCGTCTTCTGCCCCGGCGCGCTCGTCGTCGACGGGCCGGCGTTCGGCGAGGACCGCGCCTTCGTGTCCGCCCTCGCGCGGGACCCCGCGCTCGCCGGCTGGCCGCTCGTCGTCCTCGCGGACGAGGCGGGCGCTACGGCCCGAGACGCGCGCTCCTTCCTCTGGCACGTCTTCACGCGCTTCGAGCCCGCCGCGGACCTCCACGCGAAGAAGGAGATCGTCCGGAACCACGTGGCATTCCAGGCGCCAGTCGTGCTCGACGCGCGCCTGAAGCCGTGGATCCCGAGGATCGTCGAGCCCGATCCCGACACGGTCGCGCTCGTCGACCGGCGCTTCGGCGAATACTTCTAGGTTCAGCTCGCGGGCGTCTGGGGACCGTGCGGATGTCCGCCGTGTCCGCGGCCCCCGCGGCGGCGACGCCGGCGCCGGCCGCCGCCCGCCTTCGCGTCCGCGCCCGGAGGCGCCTGAGCCGGTGCCTGCGGTCTCGCCTCGGGGCGCTCGACGGACGCGGGCGCTCCGGCAGCGGCCTCGGGAGCCGGCGCGCGCATCTCACCCCGCTGCTGCAGGCGCTGCGGCCGCCTGTCGCCCCGCTGCCGGCGCGCCTGCTGCTGCGGGCGCTTCTCCCCGCGCGCCTGTCTCTCCTGGCCCGGCCGTTCGCCGGCCCGCTTCCTCTTCTCGGCGCGGCGCTGCTCCTCGATCTGGCGGAGCCGCTTCGCCTCCCGCGCGCGCCGCTCCTCCTCGGCGCCCTTCGCCGCGAGGAGCTCCTCGTTCTTCTTCCGCCACTCCGACTCGATCTCGTCCGCCTCGACGCGCTCGTCCTCCGTGAGGAGCTGGCGCAGCGTGACGGAGATCTCCGCGTGCGCCGCCTGCGAGCGGATCAGGTCGACGATGCGGGCGCGCACGGGGGCGTGCGGGCTCTCGACGACCGCGGGGAGGCGGGCGGCGTCGGACAGGACCATGCGCGTGAAGGAGACCCGCTTCGTCTGGCCCGTCCCCCTGTGCTTCAAGAGGAGGCAGAAAAGATCCGCCTCGTGCTCCAGGACGTGGTCGGTCCGCTCGAAGTCGGGGAGCGCCTCCTCGGCGAGCGCGGTCAGGAGGTCGAGGTGCTTCTCTCCGATCTCCTGCGTCTGCTCGAGCGAGACGACGCGGTCTCGGAACATCTTCGTCTGGGCCATCGAACGTTCGAGTCTACCAATCGAAGGCGGGAGGTCGCCTCTCGCGGAAGGCGCGGATTCCCTCGGCGCGATCGGGGAGCGCCATGACGAGCTCGAAGGCCGCGCGCTCACGCGCCAGGAGCGCCCGCGGCGAGGCGGACGGCGCGAGGAGCTCCGCGACGAGACTCACGGCCGAGGCGCTCCTTCCCGCCGGCCCCGCGAAACGCGGCAGGACCGAGGCGGCGTCCACGACGGGCCCGTTCGAGAGGAGCACGCGCGCGCGCGCATAGCCGACCCGCGCCACGAGCGCCGAGAGGAGCGAGTTCCTCAGATCGAGGCGCGCGTCTTCGGCGAATTCGGCCGAGTGGGCGAGGAGCGCCAGCTCGGCGAGCGGGCTCGTCAGAATACCCACGAAGCGCACGAGGACGAGGGCCTCCGAGCGGGCCGCGGCGAGGAGGAGCGGCAGTCGCGGGACGGGGGAAGGTCCGTGCAGCTCGAGCAGGATCGGCCCCGGATGGGAGAGCGCGTCGAGGAGGGCGCCGGGCGAGACCGCCGGCCCGACGACGAGCTCCCTCAACCGTCGGCTCCGGCTGGGGCTGCTCCTCGGGCGAGAAGCGGCCGCGCGTCGCGAGAACGCCCGCCTCGAGGCGCGGCCCGAGACCCTCCGTCACGAAACGCGTCATCGCGCGCGCGAGCGCGGCGGAGTCCTCCGGCGGGACGAGGAGGCCGTTCACGCCGTCCGTCACGACGTCGGCGAGGCCGGGCACGTCGCTCCCGATCACGGGGCGCGCGTGCGCGAAGGCGTCGGCCGCGATGCCGGAGCCGCTCGCCGCGCGGTAGGGGCAGACGACCGCGTCGCAGGCATCGAGCCACAGCGAGCGCTCCTCCTCGGGCAGATACCGCAGCTCGAGCCGGACGCCTTCCTCGGGCGCAAGGCGAGAGAGAGCGCGCGCCGCGCCCCACGGCTCGCCGGCCAGGACGAGGAGGGCGCGCTTCTCCTTCGAGCGCATCGCGCGGAACGCGGCGAGAAGGACGTCCCACCCCTTGTAGGGGCGGAGGATTCCCGTGAAGAGAAAGAGCGGCGCGTCGGGCGGGACGCCGAGGTGGGCACGGGCGCGGGCCCGTTCGGGCAGGACCGCGCGCGCCTCGCACGGATGGACGAGGACATCCACGGGCCGACCCGGCGCCGCGCGCTCCAGCACGGCCTTCGCCCGCGCGTTCGGCGCCGTGAGGCGGTCGGCGCGGCGGTAGACCTCGCGCGCGAGCGTCCGCTTCCAGGCGCTCGCCTCGTGGTCGACGACGTTGTGGCAGAGGAGGAGCTTCACCGCGCGGCTCCTCTTCGCGAGCGTCTTCAGGAAGAGGACGTCGTGCGGCGCCCACCACGCGGTCCACCAGGGAAGGACGACGAGGCGCGGCTCGAGCGCCGCGGTCTCGAGCGCCGCGCGCCGGAAGGAGAGCGGGCGGGCTCCGTCCAGGATCGCGCGCACGTCGAGGTCGTCGGGGAACGGCCCGGCGCCGCGGTCCCGCGCGCCTGGATAGAGGGCGCGCGGGTACATCCGCCGGAATGTCAGGACGAGCGGCGCCGCGCCGAGCACCCCGAGCGCGCGCGCGAGGCGCAGGGTCTGGTCGGCGATGCCGCTCCGCCACGGTGGCACGGGCCCGACGAGCACGATGCCGCCGCGCGCCTCGCCGCCGGTCACGGCGCTCCCGCACGCTCGAGCAGGAAGGCCTTCAGGTATTCCCCCTCCGGGCACTCGAGCGAGACCGGATGGTCCGGCCCGGCCCCCCGTTTCGCGAGCAGGCGCGTGAACACGCGCGCGTCGAGCGCAGCCGCGAAGAGGACTTTTTGGAACAGAGCCGCGTCGACCGGGCCCGAGCACGAGCACGCGAGGAGGAGCCCGCCCGGCGCGAGGAGCGACAGCGCGAGCCGGTTCACGTCCTTGTATCCGCGGCAGGCCCGGTCGACGTCGGACGTCCTCTTCGCGAACGCCGGCGGGTCGGCGACGACGACGTCCCACCTCTCGCCCGCCGCGGCGCGCGCCCGGAGGTCCGCGAAGACGTCCGCCTGGACGAACGAGACGCGAGACAGGTCCTGTCCGTTCCGCTCGTGGTTCTCGCGGGCGAGCGCGAGCGCTTCCCTCGAAGCGTCGACGTGCGTCACCCGCACGGCGCCCCCGGCGAGCGCGGCGACGCCGAACGCGCCGGAGTAGGAGAAGAGGTTCAGGACCGAGCGGCCGCCCGCGAGCTCGCGCACGAGCGCCCGGTTCTCGCGCTGGTCGAGGAAGAAGCCCGTCTTCTGCCCGCCCGCGAGCTCCGCGACGAGGCGGAGCCCGCGCTCCGTGAAGGGCGCGAGCAGCGGGACGGCGGCGCCGTGGAGGAGCTCGTCCGACGTCGGAAGCCCCTCTCCTGCACGCGACGCGAGGTCGTTCTTCTGGAGCACGGCGTCCGGCTCCAGGCGCGCGAGGAGCGGAGGCAGCCAGAGCTCTCTGGCGTGCTCGGTTCCCTCCGTCGTCGCCTGCACGACGAGGACGGCGCCGTACTTGTCGACGACGAGGCCGGGCAGGCCGTCGCCCTCGGCATGGATCACGCGGTAGCCGTCCGTCTCCGGCGGCACCACGAGCGCGCGCAGGGCGAGCGCGTCCGCGACACGCGCGTCGAAGAGCGCGGCGTTCAGCGGACGGTCCTCGAACGTGAGGAAGCGCGCCACGATCGGGGACCGGGGCGACGAAAGCCCCCGCGCCAGGAAGCGCCCGTCGTGGGAGCGCGCCTCCACGGTGCCGTCGGGCGTCCCGCTCGAAGCCGCGACGCTCCCGGAGAAGAGCCACGGGTGGCGCCGGAGCGTCGCGGCCTCCCGCCCCTTCTTCAGCGTCAGCGTCACCGCCATTCGGCGAGCTTACTGAGTGTGCGGTGTAAAGTCCGGCCGCTCTTCCGATGGAGATCGTCCTGGCCCTCCTCTTCGTCCTCGCGACGATCGCGGCGGCGTCCGGATTCTCCGGACGGAAGCTCGAGAGAGCGCGCGCCAGGCGTCTCGAGGAGGAGCTCTTGGCCGCGCGTCGCTACGGCCTCGGGGGCGAGGCGCTCGCCGCGGCCGCGGAGACGGTCGCCTCCACCGCGCCGGCCGAGGCGCCGCCGACTCCGGACCTGGCGGACGCCGCCACGGCGATCTCCCGCGCGCTCGCGTTCGTCCACGACGCGCGCGCGTCGCTCGCGCTCTCGGAATCGCGCGTCGCACGCTCCGCGCCCGAGCGGGCGCGCGCCGCGGCGCGCGAGCACGCGGAGGGCGCCGCTCGCATCGCCGCGGCCGCCGAAGGGCTCGCGGAGCGCTCGTCGCGCCTCGCGCGGCCCATTCCGCCGGAGACGCCGGCCCCCGCTCTGCCCCCGCCGCCCCGCGCCGCGGAGCTCCTGGCGGGGCTCGCGCGCGAGGTCGAGGGACTCGCGGACGCGACGGCGCACGCGAAGGACGAGGCGGGCGCTCTCGCGCGTCAGGCGCTCCGCATCTCGGAGGGCGCGGCGCGCGCCGCCGAGGCGCTCGCCGCCGTCGAGGCGCAGGCGGACTCCGCGGCGCTCCGCTCCGCGGCGCTCTCGTCGCTCGCGAACCGCATGAACCTCCTCGCGATCGACCTCGCCGTGCTCGGCACGCCGGGCCGCGCGGGAGCCGAGTCCGGCGGCGAGCTGCGCGCGCTCTTCGAGGAGGCCCGGCGGCTCGCTCGCGACATCGGCGCGGCGGAGCAGCGCACCGCGGACGCCGCGCGCCACGCTCGCGCGCTCACCGCCGAGCTCGCGGACCTCGCGGAGGACGGGGCGCGGCGCGCCCGTACGAAGCTCCCCGCGCTCGCGGCCGTCGCCGCGCGCGCCGCCTCGCTTCCCGCGCGGCTCGGGGAGGCGCGGGAGCGCTCGCTCGCGCTCGAGCACGGCGCGGAGGAGTCGGCGCGCCGGATCGACGGAGCGGCCGCGAGCCTCGCCGCTCTCTCGTCCGAGCTCACCGAGCGCGGTGCCGCGGCCGAGGACGTCTCCGCGGGGCTGCACGAGATCGTCGAGCGCGTCTCGGAGCTCCAGGTCCTCGCGGAGGCGGCGATCACGGGCCTCGGAGGGGAGCTCCGGGCGATCCTCTCCGAGCGCCCCGGCGACGACACGCGCGTCGCGCAGCAGCTCGAGGGCGCCGAGGCGGCGCTCCGTGCGGCGGCGCAGGTCCTCGGAGCCGCGGGACCTCCGCTCGCGCCTTGACAACCCGGCTCGAATCGCCAAGTCTTCCCGCCAGATGACCGATTACGCGCTGAAGCCGGAGCTCGTGCTGGCGCAGAGCGGCACGGACGACCCGCTCGACTTCGTCCGGCTCGGCATCGCGGCCGCGCGGAAGGACGACTTCGAGCGCGGGCTCATCTTCCTGGCCGAGGCGCACCGCCGGCTCGTCGGCAAGGAGACGGTCAAGGACGCGGCGTTCCCCGCTGCCGCGTTCTCGTATTACGGGCTCTGCCTCGCGCTCCACAAGGGGCGCATCAAGGACGGCGCGGACTTCTGCCAGGTCGCGCTCGACCTCGAGTTCTACAACGCCGAGAACTACGCGAACCTCGCTCGCGTCTGGATCGCGGCGCGCTCGCGCCGCAAGGCGATCGACGCCCTCGACCGGGGCCTCGCCGTCGACCCCCGCAGCCAGGTGCTCCAGCGCCTCCGCGTCTCGCTCGGCGTGAGGAAGAAGCCGGTCATCCCGTTCCTTCACCGCGACAACCCGCTCAACAGAACGCTCGGCCGCATGCGCGGAGGCAAGAAGGAAGGCGGGAAGACGAAACGGGCTTAATCAGGCGCGCTCACCGCGCGCGAAAAGAGCAACACGCCGTCGCGCATCGCTCTTTTCTTTGCGGGGGTTTCTCGATCCCCCCGCGCCCCCCGCTTCGCAATTCGCTCCCGGGTCGCGAATCGCTACGCCTTACCTAACTCTCGCGCAGGAGCTGCACGATCGAGCGGCGTGCGAGGCCGAGAGACAGCGTGAACGTGTTCGGCTGGAGGATGGCTCCGAGCCAGGAGAGCTGCGTGTCCGCCATGGCGAAGCCGAGGAGCCGCCCGAACGCGACCATCAGCGCGCAGCCGAAGAGCGCTCCCAGGAGGCCGTAGGCCGCGGCCTCCGCGAAGAGGAGGCGCATCACCATCCCCCGCGAGAACCCGAGGATGCGCAGGAGGGCCGCCTCGCCTCGCCTCTCGCGCGCGGCCATCGCGATCGTGTTCGAGGTGATGAGGAGGACCGCGAACGCGGTCGCGAGCCCGATCCCTCCGATGAGCGCCTTCACGTTCCCGAGCATCTGGAAAAACGAGAGCTGCCACTGGCGCTCCGTCATCGCGCGCACCGGGAACGTCGAGTTCTCGAACTCCTTGTCGAG
>WNFL01411762.1_pt1 | contig 15701 bp, 15 predicted proteins | sample 5400361 | NCBI WGS metagenome assembly WNFL01 (sample SAMN13153351, study PRJNA577476) | soil metagenome | isolation source: 40 cm soil on Douglas fir-dominated hillslope | place: USA:California | collected 2013-09-17
CAGCTACCAGCGGTGATACGCCGGGTGCCCCGGCTTCACGGCCACGAACGTTCCGCGAGCCGTCGCGCACACTTTTCCGCCCGCGCGAAGCTCGGCGTCGATGACCGCGCGATCGTCCCCAACCTCGACCGGCCGCGCGACGAGCTCGATCGGGCCGTCGGTCGGCGTCGGCCGCAGGAGCTTCACGGCGTACTCGGCGGTGACGGGGCACGGCGGCGTCGCCGCGTTCGCGCGCCGCATGAGGTGATAGGGCGCGGCCCAATTGGAGTGGCAATCGAGCAGTGTCCCCGCGATCCCACCTGAAAGCGCCCCTTCGAACGCCTCGTGGTGCTTCTCGGCGTGCCAGGTCGCGACGACGTCGTCACCGCTGACTCGGCTCTTGATGCGCAGACCCTTCTCGTTACGCGGGCCGCAACCGAAGCACGTGCCATTGGGCGCGAACGTGTCCTGCAGCGAATCGCTCATCACGGAATCAGGCTAATTGGCACAATCGCCGCGTGCGTGGTGCGTGGTGGCGCGAGGGCGTCTTCTACCAGATCTATCCCCGATCGTTCCAGGACTCGAACGGCGACGGGATCGGCGACCTCGCGGGGATCACGTCGCGCCTCGACCACCTGAACGACGGCACGCCCGCCTCCCTCGGCATCGACGCGATCTGGCTCTCGCCCTTCTATCGGTCGCCCATGGCGGACTTCGGGTACGACGTGTCGGACTACCGCGACGTCGACCCGACCTTCGCCATACCTCGGACCAGCACCCGTGGTTCCTTGACGCGCGTTCCTCGCGGACCAACCCGAAGCGCGACTACTACGTCTGGGCCGATCCGCGCCGCGACGGGCCGCCCAACAACTGGCGCGCTGTCTTCAAGCGCGTGGGCAGCGCGTGGACATTGGACAAAGCGACTGGCCAGTACTACTTGCACCACTTCCTGCCGGAGCAGCCGGACCTGAACTGGCGCAACGACAGGGTCCGCGACGAGATCGACGACGTCATGCGCTTCTGGCTCGACCGCGGGGTCGACGGCTTCCGCATCGACGTCGCCTCGGGCCTCATCCGAGACGAACGCCTGCGCGACAACCCACGCCTCCGGCTTCTTGGGCGGCCGCGACCGCGCAACTGGGACCTCGATGAAGTGCACGACATCCATCGTCGCTGGCGCAAGGTGCTCGACTCCTATGACGGCGACCGGATGGCGGTCGGCGAGATCGGCGTGCGGAACCTCCGTCGGCACGTGCGCTACTACGGTGACGACGACGAGCTGCAGCTGTCATTCAACTTCCATTTCCTGGAGCAGCCCTGGTCGGCTGAGCGGTTCCGCGCGGTCGTCGAGGAGTGGGAGCGGCTCCTCCCGAAGCCTTCCTGGCCCGACTACACGCTCTCAAACCACGATCGCTCGCGCGCGGTCTCCCGGTACGGCTCCGAGCGCGCGGGTGTCGCCGCGGTCATGCTCCTCACGCTTCGGGGAACGCCGTTCATCTACTACGGCGAGGAGATCGGGATGACGGACGTGCCGATCCCCTCTGCGCGCGTCGTCGACATCGACGGCCGCGATCCCGAACGCACCCCGATGCAGTGGGACGCGTCGCCGAACGCCGCCTTCACCACCGGGGATCCGTGGCTGCCGCTCGCGGCCGACCATGACAAGCGAAACGTGGCAGCGCAGCGCGACGATCCCGCGTCGCTCTTTTCGCTGTACCGGCGGCTCAACTGGCTGCGAAAGTCATCGCCGGCGCTGCGCCGTGGCTCCTATCGCACCGTCCCGGCGCCGACCGGCGTCTTCGCGTTCGCGCGCGAGGCGGATGGGGAGCGGGTTCTCGTCGCACTCAATTTCACGAAATCGCCGCAGCTGGTGTCGTTCGGAGCAGGCGATGCGCAGATCGCGCTCTCAACAGACCACGAGCGCGACGCGGAGCCCGTTGCCCTCGCGCGCATCGAGCTCAGACCCGACGAAGGGATCGTCCTAGCGCGAGGGTGACTGGCTCACGCGGGCACAAGGACCACGGCGTCGCGGGCCCCGACCGTGACACCACCGCTCACGCGTTTCCTTGTCAGAAGATCGACGCGCTCCCCGTCAGGTAGGCACACCTCGCTGGGAAAGTCTCCGGGATTGACCACGACGTAGAGCTCCTCGTATGGCGCGTTCGCGGGCGCGAGCGGGCCCTTCGATGAGCGCCGATACGCGTAGACCTGCCGTTCGTCGTCCACCACGACATCTTCGAACGCGCCCCACGAAAGCCAGGGTCGCTCTCGCCGCGCGAGGATGAGGGCGCGGTACGTGGCGAGGAGCCGGCCGTCCTGCTTCGCGGGATCCCACTCCATGCAGCGGCGCGAGTCGGGATCGTCCCCGCCCTCCATGCCGATCTCGTCGCCGTAATAGACGAGCGGCGCGCCTGTCGCCGTCAGCAGGAGCACCGCGGCCAGGCGCGCGAGGTCGGCGCTGCCGTTCAGCTCGGTGCGGATGCGCGCCGTGTCGTGGCTCCCGAGAAGATGCATGAGCCCCGGCGTCGCAGAGAGGTCGTACATGTTCCTGATGCCAGCGGTCCGGCCTGCGAAGCGGGTCGGCGTGATCTCGCGGCGCAGGTAGTCGAGCACCGCGTCGCGCCACGGGTAATGCATGACCGAATCGAACTGCGCGCCGTCGAGCCAGCGGATCGCGTCGTGCCAAGCTTCACCAACGATGAACGCGTCAGGCTTCGCCGCCTTCACACGATCGCGGAAGGCGCGCCAGAAACGGTGGTCGACCTCGTTCGCGACGTCGAGACGCCAACCATCGATATCGGCGTCGCGGATCCACTTCTCTCCGATGCCGACGAGGTACTCGCGCAGCTCGGGGTTCGCGGTGTTCAGCTTCGGTGCGGAAGAACCAGTCGCGGTACCTGCTCGCCTCGCCCTTCTCCAGGACGTCCTTGAAGGCGAACCAACGATCGCCCGAGTGGTTGAAGACCCCGTCGAGCAGCACGCGGATGTCGCGATCATGTGCGTCGCGCACGAGCGCCGCGAGCTCCTCATTCGTACCAAGTCCGGGGTCGACGCGCTCGTAGTCCGAGGGGTCGTACTTGTGATTCGAGGGGGCCGCGAAGACCGGCGTGAGATAAAGGCCGCCGACGCCGAGGTCGGTGAGCCAGTCGAGGTTTTGGCGGACGCCTGGCAGGTCGCCACCGAAGAACGACTTCACCGTGGGCGCCTCGCCCCAGGGCCGCTTCCACGCGGGGTCGTTCATCTGGTCGCCGTTGGCGAAGCGGTCGGGGAAAACGAGATAGAACGTCCGCCCGGCGATCCACGGCGGCAGCGCGAAGCGGTCGATGGGAAGGTCGTACGGGTAAAAGAAGTGCCCTGCGTGATGCTTACGCTCGGGGCGTCGCTCCACGAAGCCGTGCTCGTTGAAATAGCGCGTCACGCCCGCGGTGTCCTTGAGCTCGAAGAAATACCGCAGGCGCGAGGTCGGCATCGGAATCACAGCCGACCAGTAGTCGCTCACGCCGTCGGTGGTCTCGCGAGAGAGCGGGAGCGTTCCCTCGACACCCGACGCGTATTTGTCGGCGAAATGGCACAGGACCGTGGCGAGGTCACCGGACTCGGCGAGTAGCCGAACGTAGAAACGGTCACCGGCCAGCGGCTGCACGAACGGCGCACGAGCGCGGTGCTGGATCGCGGCGAGCCTCAGAGGGAGTCCTTCATCAACCGACCTTAGCTTGCCGCGGGACTGTTGTGCGAGTCCTCCGCGCGCGGTGAGTTCTAGGCCGCGCGGAGTCCTGGCTGGTCCAGCAGCCAGCCGGAGGCGGAGCGCACGAGGTACCACGTTCCGACCCAGTGACGCACGGTGCCGTCGCTCCGCGTCTCGATCAGGTCGACGGCCACCGCAGCGGAACCGGGGTTGGCGGTCGTGAGCGACGCCGAGCGCGCGACGATCGAGCTCGTCGCGTCAAAACGTCCCCAGATGTTCGTTTGCGGCGGATAGCTCGCTTTCATGCGATCGCTCCAGAGGCCCGAGGCGGAGACGTAGTCGTGGCCGGAGATCAGCTGGTAGAACGCCACGATCGTGCCGGCGGGATCGCCGCTCACGGTCGCGACCGGAGCGCGCGTCGGCGCGATGGTCGGCGCGGTCGTCGGCTCGGGTGTCGGTTCCACCGTCGGCTCTGGCGCGACGCTCGGGGCGGTGGTCACCACCGTAGGACTGCTGGTGCCGGCGGCCACCGCCGCGGTCGCGGCAGGCGCTGCGGTCGCCACGGCGATCGGCGCCATGGATGTCGGCCGCACGCCGGCGAACACGAGACCTCCCCCGACGAACGCGACGAGCAGCGCAAGAGCGCCGACAAGCGCCGCCGGCGATCGCCGCCGCGACCGGACGACGCGAACGCGAGAGGTCGCGGGAGGCGCGTGCGGCAGGCTTGCAGCCGATGCCGCGCGGCGTCCGATGTCGCCCAACTGGGCGCGGGTCGATGCCGCGAGCAGCGCGATGGCAGCCATGAGCGGAGCCGCGGACGGCCGACGGATTCTCGGGGCGGAGACGCGCGGCAGCGCCGCAAGAAATGGCGCAGGCGATGGCCACCGCAACCGAACCGCCCGCAGGTGCGCAGGCGCGCGCGGAGCGGGCGGCGTGATCGCGAGCAATGCCGCGCGAAGGTCCGCGGCGCGGCGCACTCGACGAGCCGGATCGCGCGCGAGCGCTCGCATCACGAGGGCGTTGAGGGCTGGTGTGATCGGGACCAGGCGTGACGGCGGGCGCGGGTCGACGCGCAGACGGCGCGAAACGATCTCGGATGGCGTCCTGCCACCGGTGGGCCGCGCCCCGGTCAGCATCTCGTACAGGATCACGCCGAGCGCGTAGACATCCGCCCGCTCGTCGACGATGTCTCCACTCATCTGCTCGGGCGCGAGGTACTGAGGCGTGCCGAGCAGTTCTCCGGTCCGCGTGATCGCGGCTGCGGCCGCGAGGCGCGCGATCCCAAAGTCGGCGATCTTGGGTCGCCCCTCGCCGTCCAGCAGCACGTTGTCGGGCTTCAGATCTCGGTGCAGCACCCCGCGGACGTGAGCGGCTTCCAGACCATCGGCGATCGCGGCCGCGATCTGAGCGGCGACGTACTGATCGAGGTGCCCGCGCGCGCGCATGAGGTCCCACAACGTCCCGCCGCCCACGAGCTCCATGACGATGTAGGGACCGTCCGCGCTCGCCCCGTAATCGAGTACTCGGACGATGCTGGGATGCTCGATCGCGCCCATTGCCTCGGCCTCGCGATGGAACCGCTCGAGAAATTCAGGGTCGGTCGCGAACGCGGGCCGCATGAGCTTTACGGCGACATCGCGGTCAAGCGTGCGGTCGTGCGCGCGGAAGACCTCGGCCATGCCGCCGCCTCCGATGCGGTCCGAGAGCTCGTAGCGGCCGCCGACGAGGCGCACGACGAGGTTCCCGTGCAAGCAGGTTGCCGACCTGCGGATACTTCGCATCGTGGGGATTGCAACAGCACAGGCCCAGACGACGGGCAGGCCGGTCGGCACGTTGCCGATCTTCCAGATCTTCCAGCTCTCGATCTACTGGTTCGGCATCAACGCGATCTGGGGCGGCCTCAACAACGTGATCCTCCAACGGAGGATGGGCGATCTCGTCGGAAAGGAAAACGCGGGCACGGGTCTCGCGGTCCTGACCTTGCTCGGCGCGATCGTCGCGATCCTCGTGCAACCGACGATCGGAACGATCTCGGACTACACGATCACCCGTTGGGGACGGCGCAAGCCGTACATCGTCATCGGCGCGGTGCTTGACGTCGTATTTCTCGCCGGAGTCGCGACCTCGAACACGTACGTCTCCGTCGTCGTGTTCATCGTCCTCCTCCAGATCTCATCCAACTTCGCTCAGGGACCCTTCCAGGGGTACGTGCCCGACCTCGTCCCCGCTCCGCAGGTGGGACTCGCGAGCGGGCTCATGGGCGTGATGATCGTGCTCGGGCGCATCGGCGGAGTCGCGATCGGGTCGATCGGTCTCTTCACCGGGAGTTTCGTACTCGCGACGATCGGCCTCGGCCTGCTGGAGCTCGCGACCGCGCTCGTCACCGTCATCACGGTCGACGAGGGCCGCGCCGCGCCATCCCGCGAAGGACGGTCGTGGCTTCAGGTTGCCACGAGCGCGTGGGGATTCGACATCCTGAAAGAGAAAAGCTTCGTGTGGCTTCTCGGCTCGCGGCTCTTCGTCCTCATGGCAACCGTGACGCTCACCGATCTCATCTTCTTCTACATGAGCCGATCGATCGGGCTTGGCGACGCCGAGATCGGTATCTGGATCAACGTCGCGACCGCGCTCATCGCGGTGACGACGGCCCTGACGACGTTCCCGGCGGCGCGGCTATCGGATCGCCTGGGCCGCAAGACCCTCGTCTATTTCACGTGTGCGTTGGGCTCGGCCGGCATGCTCGGCGTCGCGCTCGCGCCGAACATCGTCGTCGCGATCCTGTTCGTCGTCCCGGTCGGCGTCGCGGCCGGCGCTTTTCTCGCGGTGGACTGGGCTCTGATGACCGACATCGTCCCGAAGGCGACCAGCGGCCGGTACATGGGCATCTCGAACGTGGTCACCGGCGCCGCGGGCCCGATCGCCATCGCGATCGGTGGGATCGCCATGGACCGCGTCGGGGCGTTCGACTTTTCGCTGGGACCGCGTGTCGCGTTCCTCTTCGCGCTCGTGTACTACGCGCTCGGCGCGCTCCTCCTACGGCCCGTCGACGAGCGCCGTCGCGAGCAGTAAGAGGAGCGCGCCTCTGGTCTAACGGTTGAGTCTCGCGAGCAACTCGTCGAACCGGTCGTAGGTCTCGCGCAGGCCGCCCTCCATGCCGCTCGCGACCATGCCGTCTCGGTCTTCCTTGGAGCTGAAGACGGATCGCGTCGTCAGCAACGTCCGGCCGTCGGGCAGGTCGCTGAACGTCGCGGTCTCGACCGAGATGTGGCCGGCCATGGGCTCGAACTCGAAAGTCTGGACGATCTTTTCGCCGGGAATGATCTCCCGGTACTCACCGCGGAACCCGTAAGTCCCGTTCGGTCCCGTCGCGACGAATCGCCACTTTCCACCGGGTCGGACCTCCATCTTGTCCACGGTGGTCGTATCTCTTCGGGGTCCCCACCACTGCGGGATGAGCTTCGGGTCCGTCATCGCCTTGTAGACGACGTCGCGGGGCGCGTCGAACTCGCGGGTTATGTGGATCTCGAGATCCGTTGGAAGCGTGACCTTCGTCGTGGCGCTACTTGTTGTTGCCATGTCTCTTGTCCCCCTTTTCTTTCTCGCGGATGATGTTTTCGAGGCGATCGAATCGTTCCTCGACGATTCGTCGATAGCGCTCCAGCCACGCGTCGAGCTCCTTGAACGGCTCCGCTCGAAGGCTGTAGATCCGCTGCTGTGCGACCGCACGCACCTCGACGAGCCCGGCGTCGCTCAGCACGCGGAGGTGCTTCGAGACCTGGGGCTGCCGGAGGCCGAGCTGCGCGACGATCTCCCCCACTGCGCGGGGCTTTCGACGAAGCAGCTCGACGATCTGAAGGCGGTTCGGCTCGGCGAGGGCGCTCAACGTGGACTGCATGGGTGATATATACCCCTACAGGCATATGCCTGTCAAGGCATGTTGGCTATTGCACGACGATGAGCCAGAACACTCCCTGATCTTCCATCCAGACCGTGCCGTCGATCACCGGGCGCAGGTTCAGTCGATACGTCCCGCGCGTCATGGGAGCTCGCACCTTGAACCGGAACTCTCCGACCTCGCCGGGCGCGACCAGGGGCACCGTCGTGGTGGCGATGCGGTCGTCCCAGAGCCAGTCCGCCGCCATTCCGAGCCGATACGGCGCCTTGTCGTCGCCGTTCAGGCCGAGGTTCGCCTGCCGCCCCCAGATCCCGCGGTTCCACGTCTCGGTGCCGGTGTTCGTGAAGTTGATCCAGAAGTCCGCGACCTGTCCCGGTGACATCACCAGGTAGTCGGACTGAATGAGCCACCGGGAGTGCCAGCCGGATTCGAGAGCGACGCCACTCGCGCCGCGCGCGAGACCGGAGTTCGGATCGATCATCAGTGAGGACGCATCGACGGCGTCGAACGCGCCGGCGGGGATCCGCTTCAGCTCGCTGATGAGCTGATCGCTCCAGCGCGAGTCCACCTGGCCCTGGAAGTAGAAGTTCGATCCGTTGTCAGCGAGGATCAGGCCGTAGCGCTGCATCGCCGTGAGCACGATCCGCGTCTGCGCGCTGTACCCGGCGAAGCTGAAGTCGCTCCGCAAGCGAAAGCGCGCGCCCATCGGCGGGAGTGACGCATCGCGCGCCGCGCCCGCCTGATGACGCGCCGGCCACACGTAGCTGCGATCGGTGCGCTGCGCCGTGAAGCGGATCGCGTGATCGATGACGCCGCTCGCCACCTCGTCGTAGCGGAGGACTCCGGGCCAGATCGGTGACCGGCGGCGTCGGCGCTGGTCCATCCCGCCGGACAGATCGTGTCGCTTGAGATCGAACACCGCGCCCGATCCCGCCGTCGGCCGGCCGGCGTTCCAGGACGCTGCGAAGAGCTCGTACAGGACGCAGGTATCCCTATTGAGCATGAACGCGTGAGCGTCGGACGCGGGCTCGATAGGCGTCGTCGCCGTGAAGGGATAAGGAACGTCGTCGCTCTCGTCGGCGTAGTCGAACGCGAGGCGCGTCGTCGGCGTCGCGTTCGTCGTGATCTGCAGCTGGTAACCGTACGGCCCGCCGAAATCAGGGTGGAGCAGACGCGACGCGCCGCCCATGTTCGCGATCCATGTCGCGCTCTGCGGATGCACCGGCAGGTTCTGGATGCTCGAGTGCCAGACATCGTTGCTCGCGTAAATCGGGCAATTCGGAGCCTCAGGCATGGCCGAGGCGGCCACGGGCGCCGCCTGAGGGACGAGGAGCGCGGCGGCGATCAGGAACGAAATCGGCCTTCCCACGCAGAAATGAACGCACGAGCAGGCGCGATCGTGGCGTCATCTTGACGTCAGAACACGCGTTCCATATCGTCCACAGGTCATGCGAACGGCTGTTCGATTCCCCGCACGTGTCAGCCTCGAGCAGATCCTCGACACACTCGCGCGGGACCCCGAGTTCAAGCAGATGGTCACGCGCTGGGAGCGGATCCCGCCGCGACGCGCTCAGTACGCGGAATTCCCCGCGTGGCTCGACGGCCGCATCTCGGCCACCCTGCGTCGCCGCGGGATCCTCTCCCTCTACTCGCATCAGGCCGACGCGCTCGAGACCACCCATGCCGGGAAACACACGGTGGTGGTCACGCCGACCGCGAGCGGCAAGACGCTCTGCTACGACCTGCCGGTCATCGACGCGATCGCGAAGGATCCGACAGCGCGCGCCCTCTACATCTTCCCCACAAAAGCTCTCGCGCAGGACCAGCTCGCCGAGCTCGAGCGCCTCGCGAAGGACGTCGACATCGACCTCAAGACCTACACGTACGACGGCGACACGCCGCCCGCGGTGCGCGCCGCGATACGGAGCGCGGGTCACGTCGTCATCACGAACCCGGACATGCTCCACACCGGGATCCTCCCCCACCACACGAAGTGGGTGAAGCTCTTCGAGAACCTGCGGTACGTGGTGCTGGACGAGCTGCACACGTACCGCGGCGTGTTCGGCTCGAACGTCGCGAACGTGCTGCGGCGACTGCGCCGCATCTGCGCGTTCTACGGGTCGCACCCGATCTTCATCTGCACGTCGGCGACGATCGCGAATCCCGAAGAGCTCGCGCGCCGCCATGTCGAGGACGACGTCGTGGTCATCGACCGCAACGGGGCGCCGCGCGGCGAGAAGGTGCTCGCCTTCGTGAACCCGCCCGTCGTGAACCAGTCGCTCGGCGTGCGGAAGAGCGCACTCTTCACCGGGCGCGATATCGCGGCGACGCTTCTCGCGTCGGGTGTGCAGACCATCGCGTTCACCCGCTCCCGCGTGTCGACGGAGCTGCTGCTCACCTACCTCCGCGCGCGCTTTCCGCAGCCGCAGTGGCCGCCCGATCTGGTGCGCGGCTATCGCGGCGGATACCTCCCATCCGAACGGCGCGCGATCGAGAAGGGACTCCGCGATGGATCGGTGCGCGGTGTGGTCTCGACGAACGCGCTCGAGCTCGGCATCGACATCGGCGCGCTGCAGGCGGCCGTACTGATCGGTTATCCGGGGACCGTCGCGTCGACGTGGCAGCAGATGGGCCGCGCCGGACGCCGCGAGGAGCTCTCGTGCGCGTTCCTCGTGGCGACGTCGCTGCCGGTGGACCAGTACGTCGTGCAGCACGCCGACTACGTGCTGCAACGCTCGCCCGAAGCGGGACTCGTGAATCCGGACAACCTCCATCTGCTCGTTCAGCACCTCAAATGCGGCGCGTTCGAGATCCCCTTCGATCGAAAGGAGCGCTTCGGTACGGAGGACACGCCGGGGGTCCTCTCCTATCTCGACGAGCAGGGGATCTTGCACGAGGCGGACGGCCGCTATCACTGGTCTGCGCAGTCCTTCCCGGCCGAGGGGATGTCGCTCCGGACCGCGACATCGGACAACGTCGTGGTCGTCGACCAGAGCGACGGAAGACAGCGCGTCATTGGCGAGATCGATCGCTTCGGCGCGCCGCTGACGCTGCACGAGCAGGCGATCTATCTCCACGAGGGACGACAGCTCCAGGTAGAGAAGCTCGACTGGGAGAACGCGAAGGCGTACGTCCGCGAAGTGAAGGTCGACTACTACACGCAGGCCGGCGAGTCCGTGCGCATCCGCGTGCTCGACGAGTTCGCACGGCAGGACTCTGTCCGGTTCGGACGGGCGCATGGCGAAGTGCTGGTCTCGATGATCGCGACGATCTACAAGAAGCTGACGATGTACACGCACGAGAACATCGGCTGGGGCAAGATCCACATTCCCGAGCAGGAGCTCCAGACGACCTCGTTCTGGCTGTCGCTGTCGGAACGCGCCACGGCCGGTTGGCCGAAGGAACGCGTCGAGATCGCCCTCGCCGGGCTCGGCAACCTCCTGCACGGACTCGCGCCGCTCCTCCTCATGTGCGCGCCGCACGACCTTGGACTTGCGGTCGAGGTGCGATCGCCGCACACCGAGCTGCCGACGATCTATCTGTTCGACATGACCCCCGGAGGGATCGGCTTCAGCGAGCGACTGTTCAAATCGACAGACGTACTCCTCGACCGCGCCCGAGAGCACCTCGCGTCCTGTGGATGCGGAACCGGCTGCCCGTCCTGCGTCGGCCCGGCCTACGCCCTTGGCAACGAGGTGCGCGAAGCCGTCGCGGATCTCCTCTCCCTCCGCCGGTGAACGACCTCCGATCCCGGATCGCCCAGATCGTCGAGCGTGATCGTGCTCTTCGTGGGGAGCGTGGCAACGACGTCGGCACGGACCGAAACCCTCTTTACGCGGCGGTGGACCCCCCGGCCTCCGGCCGGTTCCCCACCGGTCGCTCCGCGCCCAGGGGCCCCTACCCCTGGGGGCCCTCGGTCCGTGCCGACGATTCGGGCGCTCGTTTCGAAGTGCGCGAGCAGCGGATCGCAATCGACGATCTCGGGCTCGAGATCGTCGCAAGGGGAGCATGCGATCCGCTTCTCATCGCGCACCTCGGGCTCAAGGGCGCGTCTCCGGACCGATGGCAGGACGTGCTGTTCCTCGATGTTGAGACGACCGGCCTTTCGGGCGGGACGGGCACCTACATCTTTCTCATTGGCGTCGCTCACTTCACCGAGAAGGAGCTGGTTCTCAGGCAGCACATGCTCCTTGACCTGGGGGCGGAGCGTGATTTCATCGAGGGCCTCAAGACCGAGATCGAGCCGTTTCGCGCGTGCGCGTCCTACAACGGCAAGGCGTTCGACCTGCCAATCATCCGCACAAGGTTCGTCATGGCGATACGCAGCGAGCTCACGGTCGACGACTCGCACCTCGATCTCCTGCACCCCGCGCGGCGCCTCTGGCGCGACCGCTTCGGCTCGACGACCCTGAAACAGCTCGAGGAGAGCGTCCTCGACGAAGGCCGCACCGCAGACATCCCGGGGTGGCTCATTCCCGATGCGTACTTCCACTACCTGCGCAAGCGCGATCCAGCGATCATCGCGCCGGTCCTGGAGCACAACGCACGCGATGTGATCTCCCTCGTTCGCATCACCGACCGTGTCGCTCGCGCCGTCACAGCCGCGCGCGCAGGCCGCGCACCCGATCACGCGCCCGCCGCCTTCGCGCTCGCACGCATCTTCGAGCGCACCGGCGAGATCGACGCGGCGTTCGCCTGCTACGAGAGCGCGTATTACGACGGCGACAACGCGCTTCGTGCGAAGCTCGCGCTCGCCTACGCGCGCCACCTCGAGCGGCGGGGCAACGTCGAGCGCGCGCTTCGGATGATGGAGACGCTCGTCGAGCTCGGCCTGGGCTCCGAGCGCTGGCGCGAGCAGGCCGAGAGCCGAATACGGAGACTGTCGAAGAAGAAATGGCGGCAGCTGGCGACCGCAAGCTAGAGATCCGACCGCTCAGCGCGGCGCGCGTCGACGACGTGAAGACCGTGACGAAAGGCACGTTGGGCGCCACGTGTTGGGACCTCTTCCCGCGGTACACGGCCGCACAGAAACGCGCGCTCGGGATCACGGGCGGTCCCGCCGGCACGGGTCAGGATCGACGCCGCGCTCTGCTCGCCAAGCTGGCGCGGCGCCGCAAGAACTCCGCCGGTCTCGTCGCTTATCAGGATGGCGAGCCGATCGGCTTCATCTCGCTCGGGCCGCGCCACGATTTCTCCGTGATCGAGAAATCACGCGCGACACCTCCCGTCGACGACGTGCCGGCCTGGGTCATTCCGTGCATAACGGTGCGGCGCGGCCACCGAGGCCGAGGGCTTGCGGTCGCGATGATCCGAGCGGCGGTGGAGTACGCGGCAAAACGCGGGGCTCCCGCTGTCGAGGCGTATCCGAGGGCGACATCCAAGCGCGTGAACGACGACTTCGCGTTCTTCGGGACAGAGCCGATGTTCCGGAAGGCCGGGTTTCAGCAGGTCCGCGCGGAGCTTCCGAACCCCCCCAAGGGATGGGCGCCCCGGGTGACGATGCGCCGGACGATCAGGAAGCGCGCCGCTCCCGCGGGTCGGCGGCGCGTGGCTGCTTCTCACCGGCCCGGGGGAGCGCCGCGTGCCGGAAGCGAGCGGCCGCGACGATCCCGAGGAACAACAGCGTCAGGAGCGCCTCGACGAACGGCAGCTGGTGGAGTGCTCCGAGCGCGGGCTCGCTGACGATGAGGTCGGCGGCGGTCCAAAGGATGGCGAGCGCGCCGATCCACGTGGCCTGAGGGAACCGGTCCAGGAGCCCGACCACCATCCCGCTACCGAAGAGCACGATGGGGATCGAGAGGCCGAGCCCGAACAGCAGCAACGCGATATTGCCGTGCGCGGCTGCGCCAACGCCGAGGATGTTCTCGAGGCTCATGGCGAAGTCCGCGGCGAGGATCGTGACGATCGCGGCGCGAAGGGTCGCGACCTCGCGGACCCTGGGGCCCCGGCCCCCCTCGGGACGGACGAGCCGGTAGGCGATGACGATCAGCGCGAGACCGCCGACGAGCTGTAGATACTGGATGGTCAGCAGCAGCGTGACGGCGGCTGCGGCGACGACCCGAAGCGCGACCGCAGCGCCGGCGCCGACCACGATGGCCTTGCGGCGCTGCGAGCGGGGCAAGCCACGCGCGACCATGCCTATGACGAGAGCGTTGTCGCCTGACATCGCGAGGTCGATCAGCGTGATCGCGAGGATGGCCTGGAGGGTCTCGGCCATCGTCAGCGGGAGCGGAGCTTGAAAGCGACGAGCGCGATGACGCCGGCGATCCAGAGCAGGGGGATCGCGAGAAGCACGATCGCATCGGTCCCGGCGACCGCCGCCACGTGGTCCGCCCCGATCACGAGCATCGTGTCAGTATACTGACACTCGGTCAGAGATCTGGCTCTTACTGACATCGTGCTAGCGTCCTGTCATCGGGAAATCGGCGTCACGGCCTCCCTTGGCGCTCGCCGTGCGGTCCGCGCGCCAGGGACTGCATCTCACGCAAGCTGAGCTCGCGCGCCGTGTAGGCATCTCGCGCGCGGCGATCGCGGAGCTCGAGGCGGGTCGCATCCAGCAGCCTCGTGCCGCGGTCTTCGCACGCCTGTCCGCGGTTCTCGGCATCCCCGCGGCGCTTCTCCTCGCGGCGACGGGCGTGGGCGAGGCCGAAGCCGCATCGCTCGTTGAGCTCGAAGCCGACGAGCTCGTCGCGATGGCGGCGACGATGGTCCGCATGGCCGAGCGCGACCGGAATTGGCTACGCGACCGGTTCGCGGAGCTCCGCGAGCTCCTGGTCCTGCGGCGGGCGGGCCACGCGAAGGACCGCGTCAAGAGGCGCTGACCCGCTCGGAGCATCATCGGGGCGTGAGCTCCGCGGTCGAGGCCAGCGTCCGGCGGTTCGGGGAGACGGAAGGGCGGCTGCATGCGTTCGTCCACTTCGAAGCTGAGAACTCGATGCTCATGGACGCAGCGCTCATCGCGACAGGCGCGACGGGGGCGCTCATGCGCGTACCGGTCGGCGTAAAGGACATCTTCGACACGGCCGGCGCTCCAGCCGAGCGAGGCAGTGCTCTGTACGCGGGACGCGTCGCGGAGAACGACGCGGAGGTGGTACGGAATCTCCGCGCGGCCGGGGCGATCATCGTCGGAAAGACGGTCACCGCTGAGCTCGCCATGGCCCATCCAGGCCCGACACGAAACCCGTGGGACCTGTCACGCACGCCCGGCGGGTCGTCGATGGGGTCGGCGGCGGCGGTGGCCGCGGGCGTGGTGCCGCTCGCCGTGGGGAGCCAGACGAACGGATCCGTCATCCGGCCGGCGGCATTCTGCGGCGTCGTCGGTTTCAAGCCGAGCTTCGGGCGTCTTTCGCGTGAAGGCATGTTCGTGACCTCGGAGACCCTCGACCAGGTCGGCGGGTTCGCCCGATCGGTCCGCGAAGTCGCTGGCCTTGCGGCAGCGATGGCGGCAGAGCCGATCGGCCGATGGTGGTCCGACGACCGAACCCCTCCAAAGCTCGCCGCGATGCGCACGGGCGAGTGGGAGCACGCCGACGATTCGGCGCAGAAGCGATTTCAGGCGGACGTCGATCGCCTGGCTGCGGCCGGATATCCCATCGCGTGGCCGGCTCCCCCATCCGGACTCGATGACGCCCAGCGGGTGCTGCGCACGATCATGCTCTACGAGGAAGCGCGCGCGATGGAGCGCGATCTGCGCGGGCGCGAGGCGCTGGTGAGCGAGATCGTGCGCTCACACCTTGCCGACGGCGCCGCGATCAAAGACGACCATTACCGCGAAGCAATTCGCGCGCGCGACCGATTGGCCGAAGCCTTCGCGTCCTGGGCCGCGCCGTACGACGCCATCCTCACCCCGGCTACGGTCGGCGAGGCTCCGACCCCCGAGACGACCGGCGATCCGCGCTTCTGCACCAGGTGGTCCCTCCTTGGGGCGCCTGCGATCGCGATCCCAAGCGGATTCGGCCCGAGCCGCTTGCCGCTCGGACTGCAGCTCGTCGCGACACCAGGCGATGACCGGCGGCTCCTCACCGCTGCGGCGTGGTGCGAAGCGACGTTGCCGCCGATTGGACCGCCACCGCTCTAGGCGTGACCTAGAGGTTGAAGTAGCTCAGGGCGGCGAGATTCGCGAGCACGACCGCGATCAGCACC
>WNFL01009859.1_pt3 | contig 15697 bp, 21 predicted proteins | sample 5400361 | NCBI WGS metagenome assembly WNFL01 (sample SAMN13153351, study PRJNA577476) | soil metagenome | isolation source: 40 cm soil on Douglas fir-dominated hillslope | place: USA:California | collected 2013-09-17
CTTCGTTACTATTTAGGGTCCCGATACTCACGCAAAACCAGATAAGGCGCAGCCAGAGTGTATGCCACCAATGTGTTGCAAAATGGAAGTGACGCCGAGCCGCAGCCATAACGGGGCCCACTGGAAAAATGGGACCAACATCAGAAATGAAGACACGTTGGCGTTACGCTAAGTCAGCTCACCCCTCTCAAGCCATGGATAGCAATCAGATAGAGAAATCGAAGGAAGAGTTCGTTTCGCATCAGGATCGCCATGAGCAAGTTGCCCAATACGAGAGCACCCAAATGATTCCTTGCATATGGGAACTTATCCAGTGCGGCCAATACGAGGCCGATGCCGTTAAAGGTGACACAAAATACGAAGAACTGTCGGTAAGCATTGAACCACAATGCGAACTTTGTCCGCTGTCGTGTGTGCTGCACTGGCGGTTTGGGTGACGGTTGGGATGGCTTCTCCGAAATCGCGGACTGAGGCTTCTCGTCTCGACCCAAGGTCGTGGTCGACGCAAGCGGAGATGTGATACTTCCTTGCACAGGAGTCTGGGTGGCCCTCGTTAGCGGGAGGTTGATGACCTCTCTGGTCATCACCGCTGGGGGAACGATCGGCAACTGGTTCGAGTTATCGAGAATGCCTTTTTCTGCATCGTCTAGTTGACGATCGCTGGTGGGTTGCTTGGAGAGCGATTTACCGATAAAGCTCGAGGCAGAGGACATGATATGGGATAGCCGGAACGGTTGGGGGACTGCGGGATAGAGAATGTCGATGGAGCAAGACGACAAGGCATTATAAACTAGAACGAGGTTTCATAAAAGACCGAAGGCGCCAGACGTGTCCTGTCATAGTTTCACTGGAAAACCAATCGAGAAAACACAGGCGGGTCGCGATATTGATTGAAAGGCGAGTGATGTGCGCTGTCTTGAGATTTCCCCGTCGCTCCGGTATATTATCGCAAAGCTCATGGTCTCCCTCGGCATCGACGCGCTCACGGCCGCACGCAGTCTATGGCCGAAGATTGCCACCCAAATGCCACCCAATTGTCGCCCAATGTGCGCGTGCTCACTCAGTATTGAGATGTCTGACTCCATCTGGTGGATTGTGACACACTCGTTCCCGCGAAATCCACGGCTGGCTTGCCACCTAACCCGGCAAGTAATGCATTCACACAGGATGAATACACACAGGACAGGAAACGTCACTCCGTTTACCCAAACCGACCCCGTTCGCGCGCATTCCCAAACCGCCCATGCACTGCCACGGGAACATCGGGTTCGCATCCTCTCGCCGGAACGACATCGTTCGCTTACGCAGCCAATATAATACTGCGGCCATGTCATCGAGTGCTTGTCAGCCTTGACCGCTCAGACTCAGATTGGAAACGGAAACGAATTGGTATGTCATACTCCCCACTCCCGACGACCCAAGGCAATCGGAAGTACATGTCGATCTCTCACTTTGGGCAAATGCGCTCATTATCACAACATTCGGTGTTCCGCAACACGGGACTACGTGTCTATCTGGCGTGCCCACGAAAGGGTGATCGTTATCCCCTCAATCCTCTAGGTCTAGCTTATCGATGAAGTGCGTGCACGTTAACAAGAAGAGGCTGGTAGACACCAAATCGAGAGCAGAGCACTCGCCAATCGATAACACAAAAACGAGAGTACAGTCATGGTATGAACGCGCCGAGTCCCTATTATCCATTCCTAATTTCGAGTCTCTACACCCCAAACCGCACCCTGCGTCCTAATTCGCATCTAACTCAAATCCGGGCCCCTGGCCCCATCGCCGACATCCAAGCTCTTATGGGCTTGCAGGTCGCGCAGCACGGTAGGATCAACTGTTGTGTCAAACTCAATACTTAGTCAATTGGCTCCACGCCCGAGTTCAAGGAGATACCTACCAGGCAATACACTCTTTCGTCTCACATGCGGACCTTGACCAACCGCAGAGCCGTCATGCGTGAACATTCGCTAGGTAAACAAGCATCAAGCGAGCTCAACAAAATAAGTAAGGGGTTTCTCACGTACCGCTTCGGGATCCGCTTCGGGCACAGGATCTATCTCTTCCAGGGCTTGACCAAGCTCACCCTCAAGCTGGACATTGTTGAGCTCCAAGGACAGGTCGATGACGTCGGTGTCGTCGACCGGCAGCGGCAGAGGAGGATAGTCGGCATCTGAGTCACTCGCCGGAAGTTTGCCGTCTGGCGCGTTCTTCTTGGCAGCCTCTCTGATCTTTTGCCAACCTTCGTGACGCTTTACCTGCCGATCATACTCGCTAGTACGTGGCATGAGTAGTAAGTACTCGTACTACCTAGAAACCGCGCAGATTATTATCACTTACGCGATGCGCTCACGCTTGAAATTTTGAACGGCCTCCTCAAATAGCTCGGGATTCATATCCATGAATAACTTGAGTGCGTTATAGATCATTCCGTGTATCGTCCTGCGTGCGCAGTAAATGTCAATGGTCGGAGATTTCCGGCATGTCATGCGCAGTACGTACCGGTTCCAGTGCGACTTCGAATTTTGATAAAGCGCAGGGAAAATAATAGGTAGGATGACGTTGATATTATCGCTCATAAGATTGACAATATACTCATTGTTCCAATAATAGAGGGCTCGCTCGGCCACCTGGAAGTGCTGACTATTGATGCACCGTGCGAGTTGATGGAAAAGTGGGACTTGGCACTTCTGGAACTCGAGAGGGTCGATGACATCCAGAACTTCTTCAACTTCATTCAGGAACATAACCTCCTTGGGCGAGTTGACTTTGGGCCAGTACTTGAGCAAACCGAGCAAGACGTCTTCAGTCAAGGTACAGTCCTTCTCAAGGAACTGAACCACACAGTACGCCAGCTGCGGATGATAAAGCGACAACGACTTGACTTTGTGCAACGGAATAAGCACACGTGTCAAGAATAGCTTGTGCTCGTCTTTGAGCGGAAGTGCAAAGCCATTGATAATCGAGCCAAGGATCTCCAGCAACTCAGCGATTCCGTTATGACGTTCTGTTTCGTAGATAAATTGATAGAACACATTGTTGATCGACCGCCGGATGAAGGCTCGAAGATTTAGGAACTTCCCGTAAATGCGATGGAGGGTTGTTTTCAGGAAGTCGCGCTCCCTCGGATCTTCGCTATCAAAGAGTTCAAGGAGAGCCAAGACAAAGGACTGATCGATGTAGCGCTTCGCGATGTTGGTAATAAAGTCGGGACTCTCGACGAAGCGCAGGAAGAACTCGTAGACGATCTGGAGATGGGGCCAGGCGAGCTCAAGGACAGGTTCGTCTTCTTCCGGGTCAAAAGCGTCGCCAGTCGGATTTACTTGGGGAGGTATCGAACGAAATAGGTTGGTGGCGAACTGAATGGGGTCAGCGTATTGTAGAGTGAATGACGATTCGGCCCACCATGTTGACCACCTCGGGGTATATAGCCTCAGTAATAACTCCTCGTTGGGAGGTAATATATTCCAGCATTTCGTGAAGTGCGGCAGCTTTGATTTGCTTCCCCCGCAGCTCGGAACTAGCGTCATTGAAATCGAAGAGTACGGAGCACTGATGTAGCTTTCGGACGAAGAGTTCTGGCCTGTCGTGGACGGCCACCTCTGTACAGAGCAGATACTATTAGCACTATGCAAGCGGCTGAACCGATTTTACGCACCGGAGAAGGTTGGGAGATGCTCGATCTCAACTCGCTCGGTAACATGGAAGCGACTGCTGCGCTGCTTTCGAGGAGGTTTCCCTGCTATTGGAATGGTGTCTTTTGGTGTAGACCGTAACCGGTTATTGAAGGTGGTGGCGGCACGCGGTGGGGTGGTATTGGCATCGCCCAGCTGGTGGAACGGTCTTGGATGCGGGACGGGATCCGATGGCATCTCTGGGCTGACGACAACGATGGAAGGAGCAGGCCTATCCGGATTTACGAATCTTCTGTCTTGCGTGCTGGGTCCCAGACCTGGACTGCCAGCAGAAATGGTCCTCCCGAGAGAGGATGCAGAGGCGGACGAATTTGCGTTCGCAAGACTGATGAGATGCTGGACGCTGGGACCTGTACCAGACGGGCCTGGTTTTGCGTGGTTTGGGGGCGGTGGTGGAGGACTAGGACCACCTGTACCGTTGCTCGTGTTCTTCGATGACTTTGACGAGTTCGAGTCGGACGACTTGCTCCTCGAGAGCTATGGTACATTAGATACCAAAGAATAAGTTAGCATTAGGTATTATTTGAGGAAAGCGCGCGAGGATAGGCGCATGAGCTGCCACTGATTCGAATGGAATAGGGACCCTTCGAAGGAAATGGACCGACCAGGTTTTTCCTGAGATTCTTCATAACCGAGGTCGACAACTGGAATCCCAACTGGTACCCGTGGGTCTCCCAACGAACGCGGGGCTCAAGGCAACTTGGGTCCTTTGTCCTGTTGAAGCACCACCGTTTCGAGCCCAAACAGAGACAGCCCCTTGGCGACTCTCAGCTCTTCTCGCGTCGAACATGTCCTATTCGCCGCGTACTGCTTCAGTGACGCGTAAGACGAACGAGACGAGGATCCAGGTCGCCCTCAATCTCGACGCCACCCCAGGTTCGGGAATTCAGCAGGAGATCGACATCAAGACGGGGGTAGGCTTCCTCGACCATGTAAGACGCCTTTATTGATCCCATTTTGCTCGTATCAGATTCATAAATGCCCCTGCAGATGCTCCATGCCCTCGCAAAGCATGGTGGATGGTCCTTAACTCTGAAGTGTGAAGGGGATATCTGGATTGACGACCACCATACATCAGATAAGTGAAGGCATTTGGGGCACCTCCTTAACGCCTGATTTCCCCTCCGACACAGGACTGCGCTATTGCCCTTGGAACCACCTTCAAGCAGGCTTTGGGAGAAGTGAGGGGCATCCGAAGATACGGAACAGGGCATGCTCCTCTTGACGAGGCTTGTAAAACTTCTCTCTCCCCCTACCAATACTAATGTTTCTGGTAGGCTTTATCGCGAGCCGTCGTCGATATCTCCGGTCGGCCGTACTGCGTCTCCTCGCTTGACCTGAAGCGAGAGAAGATCGGCGATCTGTCCACGGAAATGCTTCCCCATGTCCTGCACTCCTTTGCTATAAACGCAGGCATTACTATGCATGTCGATGTCCTTCGAGGAGAAAACGATCACCACAAGTAGGTCTCCTGCAGAGTCTCTTCTGCATTGTCTTAACTCCTTCCGCTCAGAGCCGAATCTGCTTTCAAAGCCCTGGCGCTCGCTCTGCGACAAGCAATTGAACGTACAGGGGGAACGGATATCCCAAGCACCAAAGGCGTCCTGTAATTTTCTCTTTCGGTCCACGCCGGATTTTCCCTGGTTTCGCATCTCTGCATATAAATTTGGTTTCATAGCCAGTTGACCTCTCTCGCCCCTGGGCTTTCCAATAAATCCTCGAGACCTGGCGCTATTGTTGTATGGAATAGATATGGAAGAATCTAAAGAGAAGGAATCTCCTTCGATGGACAAAGTGCGCGCCGATCACGCTCGCCACAGTGAACCCGGCGTCTTAAATCCATTTTAGGCGCACTTGCATGTTGGAAATGGAGAAGAATACGAAACTCAAGGGCTCCTTATACCAGCTGCTCAAGAGTTTTACAAGGCAGCTGAGCTGTTCATGGCATGCGGGGACAAGGCGCACGACCTGGTGGAGTAATTCCGGAACATCTCTCAGCCTTGGATGACTTACGCATCATAACGCTGCAGGGAGTCAAAAATACATTGAAAATGCTGTATAACGAGAACAATCGCCGCGGAAAAGCGCTTCAACGGAAGATTCAGCAAATGCGAGATGAAGGAAAGGATCCATCTATCCCCTTTGGGATCAAACGCACGCAAAGTCCCCAGACAATGACTGGGGGACTTCGTGTACCGCGTCATGATTCCCCATCCCGTTCATTTCGGCCCCAAGATTCGGCGATGCTCAATTCCCAAAGAACCCTCGATGATTCGTATATGGTTTTGGGCCGTGTAAGCTATTTCAGAAGGAGTATTGTAGTAGTATGTTCTTACACTATTACAGAATGACCCTCAAGATCCTTTCAATCGTTTCTGGGACGTGCTTGAGGGGATGCTTGATAAACTGTCTCAGCCAGTGGCATTCACCTCTGCTCCATTGGTACCACCAGAGGCACAAGTTGATAACGGGGCAGTCCATGCGCGAGAAGGAAGCTCTGGGGATGAAACGGGGGAAAGAAACGGTCTGGTGCAGCGAGCGAACGACTTGTTCGCGAGTGCCATACACGCAACGAAGCCTTCGGGTAGCTCTCCTATTGAACAAACTCAGATTCTCCACCCAGCAGAGGATGAGGAGTTAGAAGAGTTGCCGAGTGATTGGGGTGAGCGACTGTCCTTCTCTACGTCCCCTAAATCTAATAAAGTGCAGATATGGGCATGGAAGACTCTTTCTTCGTTGTTCCCTCTCCAGCCTCCCCTTCCATGAAGAGGTTACAAACCGAAAATTCGGCGCTAAAGGCGGAGCTGCAATTGATGAAAACCCGAATGACTAATGCTGAACAAGTGATAAGGAACCGTCAAGAGCAGGAGAGGCAACTGAGAGATAGTATATTGATGGTCCGTCGCGAGGTTCGTCTAATTGAAAGCCGCCCGTCATTCTAGAGTGTCTAACTTGAGTTCTCACCCCACTAATAACCTTAGGCTCAACGGGCGATCTCGGGTTCAACTCTAGGCTCCCGGCAATTCTCAGCGCAAACCCTCGATACGATGTTCGCGGGGGTCCTTCCCCAACCATCCGCGCCCAACATCTTGCAAAATTCGAGTCCCATCTCCCAAGAGTCACACTATGTGGCGCGAATCCGTGAGCTTGAAGAGGAAATTCGTTTGAGCCGTATCGAGAATGAGAAAAACGTTTGTAGTTTTCATGCACCCCACCCTCGTCCTTTTCCTAGGGTAACGCAACCATGCTGACCCCACCCGAATAGCGATTGACGATTGCGCGCTTCCGCGAACGGTGGGAGAAGCTCAAGGAGTCCGCCAAACGTAAACGGAGTGCCAGGGCAGCAGCCGAGGCTGGAGCTCGTGCTGGGAGCGGCGCCGTGAATGAAACCATCCAGGAGGAACCTGAGCTTGAGGACGTTGCAGGGTAGTGCCTCTGGGGGAAATGTCGATCTCTCCTTCCGATCGGCCGCGCGCTCGGAGGCGAGTTGGGCAAAGGCGGTCCCCGTGGAAATTTACATGGCATAGCACCGCTGGTCAGGAGGAAGCGCGGACAGTGCAAATGGTGCGTCGGGGGTGTCGTCTCCGGCTGGAGGCGAGGGAGGGAGGTCCGGGGAGAGAGTGGCAAGATATGGAGTTCCCAAGAGTTGTGTCATCTATTTTACGTTTCATATAATGCAAATCTCGAACGCTGTGCTCTTTCTCGTGCCTGCGTGCGCGCCCACTAGTTTGACTCGACCGCCCCTTCCTGTTTCCGCGCTTGGCATGGCGCGCTTGGTTGGTGATGCTCTGAAGAACCTGGAATCTGTGGTAACCAAAAGGAAAGAGCCGGGGGCGGTGAAAGCCTTCCAATCTTTACAGAAAGAACTCCCGGCTGTTGTGAGCTTTCCTGCTTCTGGGACGCCCGTCGTCGGCCAGCTCTAACATCTGACCACGTTTGTTGGTTCATATGACACGTCCTGACGCGTGTAGAAGCATGCCAGGGTCGATGCTCCGAAGACCATCGAGCAATTAGTCGTGCTCCTCTCTGACACGATTCAGCCCTGTTATCAACACCACCTCCTGCCTACTTTGGATGTTGTCGATGCTATTTCCGATGATATCATCCACTCGAGGATTTATCCGAAGGGTAAATCACCGACGAGCTCGAGTGCTCGATGGGAAAGCGTGCTTACGAGAGGTATTCTGGCTGGTCTTTCTGTAGGTCACATCACACCACCGAGATTTCGGAAATCCCACTTATAACTATCACAGGAATATATGGAGCCGATGGAACGACTCGACAAAAGTTGGTTGATCGGTGTATCCGCTCCATCAATGAACTTACCTGAATATCTCAAATAGAAAGCTTTACTGGATTAGCAAATGTTCTTATTCCAACGTTTAGTCCGTTATTGACACATAAGCATCACCGCAAGTTGATGATCGATTTGAGACGCTCGGTAGGTCTTTCCTTTGGTAGCACTCGAATCGTATTGATATGTCTTAGGTTGCTGTCTTATTTCAAGATCTTGCGGCGGTTGACGCAGAGAACAAGGAACTATTGAAGAAGCATTTGGGAGGGTAAGCGACCCCAGATCATCGGTGGGCAGTTCTCATGGTCCCACAGTCAAACCATCGGAGACCTCATTGCGGAATGCCAGGGTATGTGGTACCTTCCAGCCGCGGCTGCCTCTAACCCTCCCATCCAGAATTTCGTATACTGGACGCGTTGCTTGACCTGCTTGCTAGGATGGTCCCTGCAATTGGAAAGGATAACAAAAGGAAGCTCTTTATCAGCAGTGTTTTCAATGCCAAGGCCATGCGTAACGCATTTCCTACTGCAAGACGACAGGAGCTCGAGAAGATCTTGAACAATGCTAAACCAGATACTTGGGAAGATGTGAGTTTGGGGTGTACCACCCTAGTTCTTTCTATCCTTACAAGTCATAGTCGCGCGAAACAATGATCAAACTATTGGGACAAGGCGACCTTACTCGGTACGAGTGTTACGCAAACTATAGGACTTGAACTCTGACTCTAAGGCTTCTAGACCACAAGGCTTCGATGTCAATGGTCTAACTGCCATTGGCCGAACTTTTCTCAACCAGAAATCGCCGCACAAGTATGTTGGAAACCAAATACACCTCCGCTTTTGATGCCCCTCCACAGACTTTATATTGATTCGGAGCTTGTCCTTGTGATATGGGAGGAGGTAAGTCAACTCGTTGGTGGACAAGAATCTTGCGTAATGAATCCATAGGAGGACTCGATGGATACGTTGAACTGTGCTGTAGAGACGATTTCTGGTATCGCTATCCAACACACCTCTGGTCAGCACTCCATCAATAATTTCAACAAATCACTGATACACAAACCAGTTACCATCACTTTCAGCTGCCTTCCATTCCGACACGCTTATCCCTTTAAGGTTTCCAAGGAAGATGATCCCAAGCCACCATTCAAAATTAACTTTTCAATGTCTGATCATGAACAAGTGCGTTTCATCGAGTGTTTGCAGCGCAGAATCCCAGTACGTATTGGCTGCATATTTTGAATAGATACTGATGATATAGAGCTAGAATGTATATGTGCAAGATGGTACTGCAAAGCTCAAATGCTCCAAGTTCTCTGTTACACCAGGCACTGAGCTGGGATTTATTGGGACAAAGGATGAGGTCTGTGATATTACTTCTACTAGTAACTCTGGGCCCAACCTTATTGCTTGATATAGAGGTCACAAAGAGCGGAAAGATGTATGTACGCCTGGTTGGAATGTGGCTCCCTAACGCTAGTGCCACCTCAGATTATGACAGCAACAATTCGAAGGGCGATCCTTTCGAGAACGATTCCGCGGTTTTTGGTGTACAGCTTTCGCCTGAAGCTAGGGGGCCCGATCCTGTGGTAATACAGCCAGTCAAGGCATATTGCAATCACAAGACGGAAGCACCCCAACCTACAGAACCGGGGAAAAGTTCACCACTTACTAATGCAAAACCCGATTCCCGTTCGCAACACTCGTTCGACACTGTGGGATCGTTTGATATGGAATCCAGCGTGTCCAGCCCAAAGAGTGTCCCTCGACGCAAAACTAGAGGAACAAAAAGAGTTTCAAAGGTTCGACTACCCCTGTCTCCCGCTACATCGCATTCCCCTCCTCGAGTACGACCACGATCGGGGAAGGCCACGGTCAATATTAGCGATGCTTCAAAGACGATTAATCTCTTGAGCGACAATCTCAACCCTGCAGGCGCAACCGGGGTCACTCGTACGAGAGGGATGAAGCGCAAACGAGTGATCGAGAGTGAGGATGAAAGTGAGCCGACGGCGAAGAAACCAAAATCAGAAACCGCGGCGGTCGAGCGCACAACATCTCCTCGCCCAATGGGCTCAACGTACGAAACACGATGGAACGCAACCAAGGCAAACCCACGTCATAAGATCCTTCTTACCTTGACCGGTACAGAAGATCCTGACGCACCACCAGCGACAGCGAACAGGAGGCCGGAAGTCGCATCCGCAAGAGCTAATATCGTCAAAGAGAAGGCAAAGCGACAACCGAAGGCGTGCTCCCCTCCCCAGGGCAGCAATGCTCAGTCAAGTGCCTCAGAATGTGAGCGAATCCTCGAGTGGGATTGCGGAGCCTTTGCCTGATGCCTAAACTTACTCCGGTCCTGCGACTTAAAGATAAACCCAAGCCACCTTCCTCTACCCCTCCGACCGGGGAACGTGTGATCAAAACCGTTCAAGGCGCCCTGCCGCCCGTAGTCCGGATCATCCTACCCGACCCTGAAGCAGAAGAAGCTAAGGTAACTGGTAGATAATGTGCGTGGTTGCGATTAACCACATAGCTTATCAGGCGGTATTCAAGCCCAGCCGCAAATCTGTCAAGGCTCCTTGGGAGCAACCCAGCTCCGATACAAGACCACTGCTCGTACCGTTTCAAGCTCCCCCACAAATGATCCCAGTTTCACCAACACCTGCTAAAAGGTCTCTTATCCAAGGTGACGACCTCCTGCTCCGACCTTGCTCACATCGACACGGACAAGAAGAGGGGCTTAAGCCGTCCACATTAAAATCTCAAGTGCCGCGTGCCAGACCCCTGCAAGAACAATCACCAGCTGTGCCACAAGAGACAACCAGCACCATATCTGTCTTCGCCCAGACTACTGAATCAGAACGGGCGCTCCCTTTGGATCGCAAGCCACCATACAAACCACCTATTAGATATCAGATATCCCAAACGATCGATGGTTTCGACGACGATACTGAAGTCCCCCATCACCGTCCCTCCAAACCAAGTGATCCTCATGGGCAGCCCACTCAAACGCGCTTGCGCTTCGACAAATCGGTCAACACGGACACAGTGTGTGAGAATGTCAAAGAAAGGGGTGCTCAGGAGCCCAAAGCCAAATATTCGGTACTCGCTGTTCCGAAAGGCTTCAAAGAGGCATCTCAGTATACTGTGCCAGGCGCTGCCGATAGGTTGGATACATTACCCCAATTTCTTCGTGATCTTTCAACAGGTCCAAAGAGGCTTAAAGCACTGGAGATTGAAACGGTAATTACGTACGTTACCTCAACGGTTGATAGGCTAAATATCATGTGCCCTTAGCTCATGGAAGAGGACTTCGCCATGGAAGCATATCATGCCGCTGATCAGCAGAACAACCAAGTCAGCGATCAAAGGGTCATGTCGCCTCACACCAGGCTTCGAGCCGTATTCAACGACCTCAGCAGCACTCACAGTAGTCCGACAGAAGTGAGCTCGCGTTTAGAGTCACACGGAGAGGGACTTGACTACCTTACTATCCAGCGTGTCGCGTCACAACGTATCGCGCGTGGAATTAAACACCCAGCTCCCTCTCCCAAAAATAAGTCGCCACTCAAGACTCTCAGAACCGTGACAAAGGCGAAAGGGAAAGTTATTACAGTGTCCAGTGCAGGCAAATCTCAAGCCAAGCCACAGCAAACGAAGCTCTTGAGGACATTCGAAGCTCTTGCGAAGAGACCTGACCGAATTCCATATCCAGAATCTGACTCATCCGATTCAGAACCTGAGGGACAGCAAGACGTGCCCAAGACAGAAATGGATGCTATCAAGGAGGCAAGCGGGTCCGCCCCAGTACTCCATACCCCGTTAATCCCACACCTTACAGGTATTGAGTGCCATCCAAGACGTCAGTTGACGATCTAGCATGTGACATTTTGTGGAACTTTACCCGCTTCATCAGGTCGTTCTCAAGAATATCGGATGTAGGTTCGAAACTGTTCGTGGTGACATCCTCACGGGTCGAGAGAGAATCCTGCATGACGCTCGTGGCCACCTCGAAATGATGCAAGAAGAATTGTGAGCCAATTTTCTTTGAACATTTTCGCTCTTATACAGCGAATTAAATGCAGACGGAATTCTTATTCCGAGTTTGTGGAACTGGAACGAGAATATGGTGCAATTGGACGCAAGCTAGACCATGCTCATGAACAATTCGACATCGCAAGCGATGCCGTCACTGTAAAACTCCACAACATCATTCGCGATCATGATCGAAACTCTCTCTCAAGACGACTCCCCGCCTCTATCTTCTCCCGACCTTTCCCAGCCTTCCTTCAAGACGCTGACGAAGCTTGACTGAGGAACGACCATCGTTCGACCGATTGCTAGGTATTGCTAATTACTGACACCACCGTATGCTTTTTTCCCGATGACGGGCAAGCAACGAGAACCATTGCTAACAGGACACGGCTGAAGTGGAGATGGACGACGGCGCAGATAACAGAAGATCCTGACTAACGTTACGAGCCATATGTTTAAAGATGGTCTTTGATAGAACAAGATGGCTCCCATTAACATTCATGCCCAGAGTCTGCACTGCTTCTCCGGAGGCGGATTCAGCTGGGGCTTTGTGAGTTTCGATCCGTCTATTGCACTGTGAATCCCGCACCTTGGTCCCTACTTGACAGTCAAATGCCTTTGCGAATTCAGGAATATTGGACAAGGTGCCCTCGTAGCAAAGGGTAAGTCAACGGGAATACTCTCATGATGTAGCACATACTTCGACGCGGTACTGGGTGGGCGAATGGGGGTCTGTCCGTACGCGCTGTAACGCAGCGGCCGGCCGAATATTGCGCGCCCATGTGCGACCAAATGCGATGAAAAAAAGCTGCTCTCGCGTGTAATTCAAGCCAGGTAAGAGGTATTCTTGACTTAAGTCATAAGAAGTACTGTATTGGGCCTTCCAGGCTCGGAATGCTTGAATGATACCCGCGTCGGCAATATTCTCCCCGGAGGTGAGGTTACCCTAGTGGGTGGTAAGATGAGAAACAACAGCAAGGGAAAACGCCATACGTTTACGTGGACTGTGTTGCCCTTGCCGTCATCAATCGTGTATTCTATCAAATAGTCAACTTCTATTGTCGCAACAAGTCACGCAATACGCACCAGAATATTGCTTGGAAATACAACCGGAGATCTCATCAAACTTTTCGCTCGTTGAATTTGTCCACCATTCTGTCAGCTTGCCGTGCTCATCAAACTTGCGGCCATTCGAGTCGAAGGCGTGCTACACATTGAAATCGGTCGGCTATGTGGTGCTTAAAATAGGGACCAGTACCTACTGTAAGCTCGTGGCTAACGATACTTCCCGCAGCGCCATATTTGAGGTATCCAGGCCACTCGCGATCGAACCATGGCTCCCTCAGAATACCAGCCGGGAAGACGATCTCATTTGCTGGAGGGTTAAAGTACGCGTTGACAGTCTGAGCCCACATCTCCCAGCTGCCGGGATCTCTCCGCTTGCCTAGCTTCTGCCACTTGCGGATTTGCTCGGCTGTGTCGGCCCGTAGTGCATTTTGGAAGAAGGTATCGTTGGAGATTGAGACGGTGGAGTAGTACTGCCAGATTGAGTAGGACACTTCGGTGTCTGGAGTCATTGGATAACCAACTTTGACCCGGATTTGACTGGCCTGCAAAATCATCAAGAACTGAGGTGGGACTGCCAATATATCTCGCAGTTTACCTTCTCAGCGGCAGCGGTTGAAGAGTCCTTGTCCATCCAGTCCAAGTGTGAAAGCGACGTCTTGAATGCGTTAATGACGTCTTCAAGATAAGTCAGTCTCGGCTGATTTGCGGCTGATGAGGGTACACACTGGAGATCAAGCTTGCTGCCTGGCGTTTCGAGTCGCCAGCAAAGGATTTAGCGACGAAGAACCTTCCACTCGCATAACCAAGTGCATCATCCACGGCTCTGACACACCACTCTGCACGATCACCCACGGCGCCTTTCTTCAATCCGTTCAGCACCTCAACAAGCTGGCGATTGATCTTCCACGCTTCCGTCCCTGTGCCCAGCCGTGGGGCCAAGGTCATGACAGTCCGTACCACTAAGTACGCCTCGATCGTCTCCATACTCGCTGCAGATAGGATAGTGGAAAGCTTGGGCATGTAGGGTGGGTAGGTGACAATCACGGTGGATGGGAAAGACCTGGGTGCAAAGGTCGCGATGTAGTTGTTGAACTCAACCTCCGGGAGCTTCTTCTGGAACTGTGCGAACGGAATAGGGTTGTACGATGCTACTGGATCTTCTAGTGCCTCCCTAGGGTGACTTGTCAGAGACTGATGGTCGGGATGGCGGAAACGAGACGTACAAATCCGCCGTAGCAGCAGCGATGTCAGACTCAAACTTGAGCACTTGTCGTGAGAGCCGTGCAGCCTTCGTAGTCTTGTTCTCTGACTTCTTGTCGTCGTCATCGCCCCACGGTGGCCAAGGCCAGGGCGGGAACTTGATGCCCGTTTTCACTTCAGCCTCCGCCTCCACCTCCGCAATTGTGAGGAGCATCTTCTCGATGGTCGTACGGTAGAGGTCGCGAATCTCCTTCTCTCCATAGTACTCTTTGGCAGGAAGACCGAGGTCGGGTTGACGGAACCAGAGTGTTAAGGCGTTGGGATCCTTTCCAATATCCCCATCGATGTCGAACTGGAATAATGCGGGAATATCTGCAATGTTTGGTGAGTACGAGCGAGGACTTGAGAGAATGCTTGGACATACCTCTCGAATGCATAAATGCCAAAGCAGCAGTCAATCCCTCTCTCTTAACCCTTTCGGCCTCCTTGAGAAGTTGCTTCTGCTCTTTCTTCTTCTTCTTATCGTCGACTTTCTGTTTCTTCTTCTCTGCTTTCTGTTTCTTCTTTCGCTCCTTCCTCTCTTCCTTTTCCTTCTTCTCCCTCTCCCTCCTTCCCTGTTTCTTGTTCTTCTTGTGCTCTTTCTCACGCAGTTTGTCACGATCTTCTTCCATCTCCTTTCCGTGCAGGATGACTTGTGGAAAGCCGAAGTGCTGTTGTTCATTATCATCACCAACTTCGCTCTCTATGTCTTGTATCATTTGGGGCCACTCGGCGAAGTGTGGCTCGATAGACGTGCTACCATTGAAAAGTTGTTTAACGACCTTAACAACGTCGAGTAAGGGGGCAATGCCAAGACCATCCATGGTGTTCTCGTCTAAACATGCGCGGTAATGGTTTTGGAGGTTGGTCAAAGACCGAGTGTCGAAGGGATCGAGGTCAGTGGTGGCGGGTGTTTCGAGAATTTCCTTCAGAATGCGCTGGAGAGAGATATAAGTGTTCAGGTATTCATTACATTATGTTGACATACAGTGTTTCTGTTGGCAACATCTTCAAAACTTCCGTAGCTACCTTTATCGGACGGAATGGGGTGCTCTTTGAGCCACCCACCAGCTGTGGACAGGTGTGTTGGTGAAGGTAATCCTGACACAAGAAATTTTGAGACGGCCTACTGGTATAGAGATAGAAGTCTTCGCAGGGGTCTTGGGATGTATCTAAAGACGAAAGGATCGAAGCAGCAAGAACGATACATTCTGTAGAAGTGCATGGAAGCTGAAAGGTGATGCGAGTTAGCCACTCCTTTCACAATGCACGTTACTTCTTCACGTACAGTTCTTGGGTCGGGCGTAGGAATAGGGGGTGCCGGGGCTGTGGCGGTCCTAACGATTGTAGTGGAAGTGATGCTA